>Ga0180009_10001103_pt1 | contig 33897 bp, 33 predicted proteins | sample OS_PC_MetaG_FD_123537 | JGI IMG/M metagenome (GOLD analysis project Ga0180009, IMG submission 123537) | Groundwater microbial communities from the Aspo Hard Rock Laboratory (HRL) deep subsurface site, Sweden - OS_PC_MetaG | ecosystem: Environmental > Aquatic > Deep subsurface > Groundwater...
CGGCTAATCTTTTTGCTAGAAGAAACCTTTGGGATTGGCTCAATGCACCATTTCATCAAAGATCGGATAAACCGCCGGACACCCAGCTAACGCTGGCTTTCGGCTAATTTGGACAGTAGTGATATGGAAAGATTAAAAAAAGTTTTACAATATGACTGATTTTATTAGTGATTATCTTAAAAAAGGCGTGGGCAGTTTGAAGTTCTACAAGAAATGCTAAAGAAATTTGAGATACAATCATGAAACATAAATTATTACTTATTGGTGCTGGGGGGCACTGCAAGGTAATCTTAGATTTACTACTGAAATCTAAAGAGTATGACGTAGTCGGGATAATTGATTTGAAAGAACGCATTGGTGATAAAGTTTTTGGAGTCCCAGTTGTTGGAACTGATTTAGATTTGCCGAAGTTTTCTAAAAAAGGGGTAAAATATTGTTTTATTTCGGTTGGAAGCGTGGGAGATTCTAATTTGCGAGCTAAGTTGTATAGTCTTGCTCGAAAAGCTGGATTCATATTTCCAAATTTAATACATCCTTCGGCCCTGGTATCTCTTCAAGCTGTGCTAGGTGATGGAAATTATATCGCTCCTGTAGTGATCATCAACGCTGGAGCGAAGATAGGAAGTAACTGTATCGTTAATACTGGTGCAATTATTGAACATGATTGCACGGTTGGTGATTTTGTTCATCTATCTCCTGGTTCAATCTTAAGCGGTGGTGTTACCGTAGGAGATTATTCGCATGTAGGTACTGGCAGTGTGGTCATTCAGAATTTAGAAATAGGCGCGAATGTGATTGTTGGGGCAGGAAGCGTCGTTGCAAAGAATATTCGCAAAAATATGATTGCTTATGGCAATCCATGTAAAGAAAGAGAGAAGAATGCCTAAGGTTTTTATTATTGCTGAAGCCGGAGTTAACCATAACGGTTCTCTTAAGATCGCAAAGAAAATGGTAGATGTGGCAGCAAGCGCTGGCGCGGACGCGATTAAATTCCAAACTTTTCACGCACAGTCGCTAGTTTAAAAATTTGCACCTAAAGCCATGTATCAAAAGAAAGCTACGGGTATAAATGAAAACCAATTGGAGATGATAAAGAAACTAGAGCTTAGCTCAAATGCTCATAAGGAATTGACAAGATATTGTCGGGCAAAGAAAATCACGTTTCTTTCCTCACCGTTTGATTTAGAAAGCATCGATTTCTTGGTGCGTTTGGGGGTAAGGACGTTTAAAATACCTTCTGGTGAAATAACCAATTTGCTTTATTTGCGTAAAATTGGATTTTTGCGAAGATCAAAGCTGCGGGTGGTGGGCTGGTTACAGTTATTTCTCCGCGGGCATATGTTTCGTCACGAGTACGCGTTGGGGAAGGAACTATAATTATGCATGATGTGTTTGTTAATGCGTGTGCGTCTATTGGTGCAAATTGTATCATCAATACAAAAGTTCTTGTTGAACATGATGTCCAAGTCGCGGATCATTGTCATGTTGCGACAGGCGCTATTCTCAATGGTGGCGTGCGCGTCGGAGAAGAAACTTTTATTGGGGCTGGGGCTGTGGTGGTGGAGTATCGCGATGTCCCAGCAAGAATGTTTGTAAAGGCGTCTAGCGTATGGTCTAAGTTGAAGGTGGGGGACGCGGATGTCTAAAAGGGAGATGGTGTTTTTTACAGTATGTTATCCGAAGGCTCTTCCTTATATGGATGATTTTTTTGAATCCTTAATGAGTCAGACAGACCAGGATTTTGATATCCTTGTTATCAATGATTCTTGCGGGCCATTGGTTGCTCAATTAAAACGCTATGGGACTTTGCGGATACATGAGCTTCCGGCCACAGGGAGTCTGGCAAATGTTCGGCAAGTCGGTTTTGATGAGGTTTTTGCTAGGGGGTATAAACAGGTTGTGTTTGGGGACTTTGATGACCGTTTCGCGCCCGATCGAGTGGCAAGAGTCAGGATGCTTTTGCGGGATTGGGATATCGTTGTTAATGATGTTAGCCTTTTTGGGGATCGAGATGAAGAAAGATACTTTTCTCTACGGATTAAGGATGGAATCCAAATACGTCTGGAAGAAATCCTCACAAAGAACTTTATGGGATTTTCGAATACAGCCGTGCGAGCTGAATGTTTAAAGAATATTGTCCTTGCCGATACAGCAGCTGTTGATTGGTATCTGTTCTCGCGTTTGCTCGCAAAAGGGGCCAAGGCAGTTTTTTGTGCAGAGCCGTTAACAGATTACAGACAGCATGCAGGTAATACGGCAGCTTTCGCTGGTGATAAGAGTCAAAGGGCTGAAGTCAAGCGCGTTCACTACCAATTTTTGAAGAGGGATTGTCCCGAGTTGGTTCCCGTGATTGACCGCTTGAAAGAGAGAGCAGGTGGATGCGGTGCCGTGGAATACCCTTTCTGGTGGGAGGATTAAAATGGAAGTGCGGTTGAAACCAGGGATAATTGTTGCTGATTATAGGCAGCCTTATATCATTGCCGAGATTGGCGCGAATCATAATGGGGATATGGATTTGGCGCGTCATATGATCAAGGCGGCGAAAGAATGCGGTTGTGATGCGGTAAAATTTCAGTCGTGGACACCTGACTCTTTAGTTGCTCAGGAAGAATATGATCGTAACCAGAAATACGAAGACTCACCTAAAAAGCATTTTGGTTCACTTAGAGACATGGTGGAAAAATACTATTTGCGGGAGGATCAACACTGGGAACTCAAGCGGTATTGTGACAATATCGGTATTGAATTTTGTTCCACTCCTTTTTCAAAGGAGGAAGCAAACCTGCTGGAAGAAATGAAAGTGCCGTTTTATAAGATTGCATCTATGGATATAAATAATCTGAGTTTACTTGGCCATGTTGCACGCAAACAGAAACCAATTCTGTTGTCAACCGGAATGGCGACGTTAGCAGAAATTGAAAACGCGGTAAGGACAATAGAGTCTGAGGGAAATTCCCAAATTATATTACTCCACTGCATTGCCATATATCCACCTGCATATGAAAATATTAATTTGAACAATATACCGATGCTTCGCCAGACGTTTGGTTTTCCCGTTGGTTTTTCAGATCATACTATCGGTATTTCGATACCTCTCGCCTCAGTAGCCTTGGGCAGTTGCGTAATAGAAAAGCACTTCACGCTGGACAAAGACATGCCGGGGTGGGATCACGAGATTTCCGCTGAGCCGGATGAAATGAAAGTAATAGTTGAAGAATCACGTAATATTATCAAGGCACTTGGGGCATTTCGTAGAACAGTTTCACAGGCAGAAGAAGAAAAAAAGTTGAAATTTAGAAGGAGCATAGTTGCATCTGCCTATTTGAAGAAAGGGCATGAAATAATTTCCAATGACCTGGCTTTTAAAAGACCGGGGATTGGCATACCTCCAGATAGATCAGATTATGTAATTGGCAGGAAGCTGAATAAAGACAAAAAGGGCGATGAATTAATAATGTGGGATGATTTGATCTAAAATTAATAGATTACTATCTCCAATTGAAAGGAGTTACGTTAAGTGCATACAAAAAAGAAGGTCGGCATAACCATTGAGGCTAGGATGAGCTCCTCCAGATTGCCAGGGAAGACGCTGAAACCTTTATTTGGAAGACCCATGCTGGCAAGAATGATCGAGCGATTGAAGAGGGTAAAATTAGCAGATGTTATTATAGTAGCGACGACCAATCTACCGGATGATGCGCCTATTGTTGACTTGGCGAAAGAAATGGGGATTGGCTATTATCAGGGAAGTTCTGAAGACGTATTGGATAGGGTATTGCAGGCAGCGAAAAAGTATAAAATCGATATTATCGTTGAAACTTGCGGAGACTGTCCGGTTATTGACCCGGGTATAATCGACATGGAAATACAAACTTTTCTGGAGAATGATGTAGATTATGTTGGTTGCCATTTAGTCAAAACTTTTCCTTTGGGCTTGGATGCAAAACTGTTTACTACTAAAACATTGGAAGAAGTAGCAGATATAACAGATGATCCGCCAGACAGAGAAAATGTTTCTTTATATATTTATGAGCATCCTGAAAAATATAAGCTGCTGAATATTGAGGCGAAAGGCCGACAGCGACGTCCCGATTTAAGATTAGTCGTGGATTACCAGGAAGATTTCGACTTGATAGAAAGCATATACAAAGAATTATATGATAAGAAACCAGATTTTAACTATGATGATATACTGGATCTATTTGAATGTCGGTCGGATCTTGCTGAATTAAATAAAAATGTCGTAAATATTCAAGTAGCAGGGAGAGATAATAAATGAAAATGGCATTAACAAATAAATATACCGCAGCCATCATAGGATGCGGCAGGATCGCCAGTGGTTTTGATGATGATCCGTTGATGCGAAAAAACTATGGAATATCCACCCATGCTGGTGGTTATGTTAATAATCCAAACATTGAACTAATTGCCGCTGCTGATATTAATGAAGAGCAATTAAATAAATTTGGAAAACGATGGGGCGTTAATCAGCTGTATTCAGACTACAGAGAATTGCTAAAAAATGAAAAGATTGACATTCTCAGCATTTGTACGTGGAATACGTCACATTTAGAAATATTGGAAGAGGCGGCAAAAAGGAATGTAAAGGCTATTTTTTGTGAAAAGCCGCTTTCTAATTCACTTGAAAACGCCGATAGAATGGTGAAAATTGCGAGCGACCATAACATCGCTTTATTTGTTAATCATCGGCGACGATGGGACGACTTGTACGAAAAAATAAGGGATCATATCAATGAAGGGCATATGGGTAGCATTCAACAGGTGAGCTGTTATTACACTTCCGGAATAGCAAACACATGCTCCCATCTGTTTGACGTCTTGAGAATGTTTTTCGGAGAAATAGAAAGTGTTTGTGCCTGGTATAAGAATGATTTTAACAAAGATGACCCAGATATGGATGGCTATATGGTATTTCAAAATGGAGTGACGGCAACACTTCAATCATTGGATGCGCGCTATTATAGCTTATTTGAGTTTGATATATATGGGACGGAGGGAAGGTTACGAATAGAGGATAACGGTTTTAAGATCAGCTATTGGGCGATGCGAGACAGTTCTGAAAGCCTCGGCTATAGGGCTCTGTTCAGAGATGATATTCCTATTGAGGTTTCACAAAAAACAATCATGAAAAATGCGATGCAAAATATTGTTGAATGTTTATCATCAGAAGTCATACCCGCCTGCACCGGAATAGATGGCGTTAAATCGCTGGAAATTATTTGTGCTTTTCATGCATCGGCAAAGGCAGGAAATATATCAATTGATCTGCCATTAAAACGCAGGGATATGACGATAAAATCGAAATAGGAGGGATTCCTTTATGTCGAAATTAGCTTTGTTAGGCGGTGATAAAGTTAGGGATAAGGAATTTGCCCCACAGCAGGATTTCGGTGAAGAAGAGAAGCGTCTGGTAATGGAAGTATTAGATAGTAAAGTATTATCAGGCTTTCTTGCGTCACTCGGAGAGAAGTTCTTGGGGGGTGAAAAAGTAAGGATGCTTGAAGATCTTTTTAAGGATTATTACAATGTGAGGCATGCGCTTACTGTAAATTCAGCAACGGCAGGCTTACATGCTGCTGTTGCCGCAATAAATGTTAACCCCGGAGATGAAATCATAGTCACACCATACAGTATGAGCGCATCGGCTACTGCTATCGTTATGCATAATGCCATTCCAGTATTTGTGGATATTGATGAAGATTCTTTTAATATAAATCCGAAAGAAATTAAGAAAGCCATAACTCCTGAAACTAAAGCAATAATCGTAGTGCATCTTTTTGGATACCCCGCCGAAATGGATGAAATCATGCAGATTGCCAGGGATCATGATCTGAAAGTTATTGAGGACGCCGCTCAGGCACCTGGCTGTACATATAAAGGTAGTCAAATAGGAACCATCGGCGATATTGGAGTGTTTAGTTTTAATCAGAACAAAACAATAACAACCGGTGAAGGTGGTATTATTGTTACTAATGATGATGAATTGGCAAAGAGAATAAGTCTTATTAGGAATCATGGTGAAGTTGTTGTAGAGCATTATCCCACAAAAACCATTGCCGGCATAATCGGATATAATTACAGAATGACAGAGTTGGAAGCAGCCGTGGGGATAGCTCAATTTAAAAAATTAGATAAGCTGACCAAGCACCGTATACAATTGGCGGAATATTTAACAGAAAAGTTACAGCAGTTTAAACCGGTAATTACTACTCCTCGAATTAAAGAATATTCCAAACATGTATATTTTGTTTATCCGATGAAATTCAATGCTGTAGAAGCGGGGGTGCATAGAAACAAATTTGCGGAGGCAGTAAGAGCGGAAGGTGTGCCATTATTCGGAGGATATGTACGGCCAATTTATTTGGAACCAATGTATCAACAATTATTGGCGTATGGAAATAGTGGATTCCCGTTTAGAGGACCGCATATGAAGAAAACCATATCTTATCCAAAGGGAATAGCGCCAGTCTGTGAAAAAATGCATTTTGAGGAGCTTCTTACGACACCGATATGTCATTACCCATTAGCAGAAAAAGATATTAATGATTTTGTTGCTGCTATAGGAAAAGTTTTAAATAATATTGAAGAGTTGACCAATTGATTCGCACGAGATGAAAGATATAGCAAAATACATAGTATCTGAATCGGTAAATATAAGGATAGCTGTCCAGCAGATGGATATCGGTGGGGTAGGATTTATTGCAATTACTGATGCAGAAGGGAGAATGGTTGGCATTGTTACGAATGGAGATTTCAGACGAGCAGTGTTAAATGGTGTCAGCTTAGATGAAAATGTTTTAAAAATAACAAATAGAAACTATAAATACTTTGAGCGGGGGCATTCAAAAGAGGAGATTCTTGAATATTATAACAGTGCAGCAGTTGAATGTCTGCCTATTCTGGAAAACGGCAAGTTGGTGGACGTTATCTTCTATAGCGATTTGCACGACAAAGATGCTGTTGAGCAATCCAAAAGGGAATTTCTGGATTTGCCTGTAGTGATTATGGCTGGTGGGAAAGGCACGCGACTCGATCCGTTTACACGAATTTTACCTAAAGCGCTAATCCCAATTGGAGAAAAACCTGTAATAGATATTATTATGGGCGAATACGCCAGACAAGGGATGAGAACCTTTTATATTTCCGTAAATGACAAAAGCAAAATGATCAAAGCATATTTTGGGGATCAAGGCAGTGATTATAATATTACATTTATCGATGAAGATAAACCGTTAGGAACAGCAGGTTCGTTAAAGTTTTTAAATGATAAAATTGATGGTCCTTTTTTTGTTTCTAATTGTGATATTATTGTAAAAAACAATTATTATGATATTTTGAGATTCCATAAGGAAGGCAGGTTTGATCTGACACTAGTTGGGTCAATGCAACACCACACAATTCCTTATGGTGTATGTAAAATTGAAAATGGAGGTTTATTGAAAAGTATTCACGAAAAACCTAAATACGATTTTATTGTTAATACGGGTATGTACCTCTTAAATCACCATATTCTAAAAGATATTCCAGAAAATACTCATTTTGATATGACCGACCTGATAAATGCGCTTCAAAAAAAAGCCCACAGAGTTGGCGTTTATCCTGTTTCAGAAAAATCATGGATAGATATTGGCCAACTGACCGAGTATAAAGCAATGATAAGGGAGTTGACAGAATGAAAAATCCATTTTTAATTGGTGAAATCGTTTATCTAAGACCACTGTCTTTAGAGGATTTCCTGAAGCGAGAACTAATAGGCCTTGTGGTACTCACCGAAGAAAAGGCAGAAAAAATGTAATGCTCTCCATTAGTCAAGGGGTTTTTATGTTAAAACTAGCTCTTTGTTAAGATACGTTTCAAAGCACTGTTTTGGTGTCAGATTGTTTAAGTCCTGATGCGGGAAGTCTGTGTTGTAACCGGTAATCCATTTACCGAGAGCAACTTCAAAATCGAACGGATTATCCCAGTCATAGCATCAAACAATATCTTTTTTGATGGTGCGCATGACGCGTTCAGTGTCCGATTTGCTCTTAGGGTTTGACCAAGTGGTAAATATCTGCTTGAGTCCTAAGGTTGAGCAATTACACATAAATCTAAGGGATGTCGGTTGACAGCCGTTATCAGAGATCAAGAATACTTGTTCTTTCATAAATTCACGAATACCTGTTGGGAACCGGATATCAACGGCGCGGTTTAAAACTTTAAGCCAATCCTCGGTTTTAGATTGCATCCCTAAGTGGTAGCCGATAATCTACTTGGTGAACTAGTCAAGGACAACGGTTAGATACAGCCATCTCCAGGATGCCATCTTGATTTTGGTCATATCGATACCCCAGAAGTGATTAGGGTATTCAGCATGGGGTTTAGGACGGAGAGGACCACGCTCAGCCTAAGTAGCAGGCTTGGAGTACCGATGAGATTTTGCTCTTTCATAAGACGATAAACACGTTTCTTATTCACAGGAATGCCTTGCCGGTATTTCAGGTATGACCAGATACGACAATAGCCCCAAAGGGGATGATCGGTTTTGATTTCCTAGATTTGCCCTAATAACACTTGATTACGTGCAATAAAGCTTTGAGATTTTGTTCTTTTCATAGTTAAAATTCATTTTTTTTAAGTTCGACCGTGAGGTCGCCGATAATATTCTTGAGTTTTCTGACTTCATGCTCAAGGTGCTGTTCTTTCTTAGTTACTTCTTTGGTTTCGAAAGCAGAGTGACCGAATTTAAGTAATTGATCGCGCCAAAGATAATACTGGGTTTGAGCGATTTCATATTTGGTGCATAGTTTGTTGATTTCGATTTGTTCACTTAAGTCTTCAAGCACAATTTGTAGCTTTTGTTGGCTAGTCCATTTGCTTTTTTTTATAGAATACAAGCTCTTTTCTGGGGCAAGCCCCATGAGCCATATTCTAACTTAAAATGCTTGGTTTGTTAATAGGAATCAGTATACTGGTATAACTGGTTTAAAGATAAGGAAAATATACGCAACATGCTGAAGTGTTATTTTCCGAGGAGAAAAGAAATAGCAGGCTATTTAAAGCCGGTGTATTTAAATGGTTCTGATCATCCGTCAACTGTTTACCCGAGAGAGGCATTAGAAAAATGAAGCATGTAACTGATTTCATGGAGTATCTAAAAACCAGAAAGCCACTGTATTTTAAAGCAGTAGACCGTTGTTATCATCAACATGTTGAACTTTTTGAGGAATTAGCAGAGTGCATGTTAGAGTGGGCATCAGGTCTTTTAGGTAAGAATTACCTCGATATTTTATCTGATGGATATGTCTATTTTGTCAATGATGTTAATCGATCACAACTAAAATACCAGAAGGCAGGAAAGTATGAAAATAAGTCATACACTGATGTTTACAAAAAAGTGTACAATAATTCAGATTATATGAATCTCTATCATTGGGGTGTTTTTGTGACAACATTTTCTTGGGAGCATCATCTCCGATTGTATGAATATTTTAACCATCAGTTTATAAGTAGGCTTAGTGATAGAGGAGAGTTTCTTGATCTTGGTACAGGTTCTGGCATATGGTCTTTTCTAGCTTTAAGAAACAAGCGTGAATGGCGTGCTCTGGGCATAGATATAAGTGATTATTCGGTGCACATGGCTTCCCAGTTGGCTGAGTCGAGTAAGTTGTCGGAAAGAGCTGAATTCGCTGTTGGAGATGCTCTTAATTTTAGATCGTTAAAGAAGTTCGATGCTGTTATATCATGTTTTTTGTTAGAGCACTTAGAGCATCCCGAAAAACTTTTTGAGAATGCTGCATACAATCTTTTGGAAGGTGGATACGCTTTTATAACAGGGGCTCTAACTGCAGCGGAGATTGATCATATCTTTGAGTTCAGAAAAGAATCCGATCTTGTAAATTTAGCCGAAGATAATGGATTTAGGGTAGTGAGCCTGCTTTCTGAAGGCCCGCTTACTCACCCTAGAGAGTATTTTTTTCTGCCAAGAAGTATGGCACTTATCCTTCAGAAAAAAAGAGGAGATATCTGGTAATCGCAGCCCGAACGCTATTGCGCCGTTTGGCCAAAACGGAGGATGTACCGCTGCGGTTGTCTTTCTCGCCTCGGAAAGATCTGATTTCCTGGTGGGTGGAACTATACGAATAAACGGAGGACAGGTGATGTTATGAAGTATTCAGAAATTCTTAGCCGTAATCGTGAATTGGGTGCTTTGCAGAGTGGGGAGAAGTATCAGATCGTTCTGCTTTCCAACATTGTTGTCAATCCATTGAAAGAGATTCTCGAATTTTTTTTGCGAGGTCAGGGTATCAATGCTAATGTTGTGATTGGCGATTACGACAATATTGTTCAAGATAGCAGCCGTTTTGCTGCAGCGAATGCTGTTATCGTGTTTTGGGAAGCGGCTAACTTAACCGAAGGGTTCCATGCCCTTATCGCGTCGCAAAGTGCTGACGTCATAGCCGCTTTAGTAGAGCGCGTTGAAAATGAAATGGATCTCGTCCTGAAGAACCTTCAGCGCGTTCCATTGGTACTGATCAATTCCTTCTCATCTTTGTTTTTTGGTGTTGATGAGCTGCGTGATGGGCCGCTAAAGCTGTTTTGTAAGAGATTAAATGCGGCTCTTGGGGTGCGTGTTGCTCCTAACCAGTTGATTGTCGATTTGGATTCGATTCTGGCAAAAGTGGGGCTTGGGGCGGCGGCTGACTTCCGTCAGTTTCAGTCCTCAAAAGCGCTTTATTCAGTTGATTTTTTCAAAGCTTACGCCGGTGTAGTAGAACCCGCTTTTCGTGCTGCGACCGGCCGGGTGCGCAAAGTGTTGGTGCTTGACTGCGACAACACACTTTGGGCTGGCATTCTCGGGGAGGATGGTGCAAGTGGCATACAGATGGGGAATGCATCTCTCAAAGGGCGGGTGTTTCGCGAGGTTCAGCAAATTCTTAAAGGATTTCGGCGTCAGGGCATTTTGCTGGCGCTCTGTAGTAAGAATAATCCAGAAGATGTCGACGACGTCCTGGCGACGCATCCGGATATCATCTTGAAAGCAGAGGATCTGGTTGCAAAAAAAGTGAACTGGCAGAATAAAGCCACCAATCTCCAAAAACTTGCTGCTGAGTTGAATCTTGGCATCGACAGCTTTGTCTTCGTTGATGATTCGTCGTTTGAAATTGGATTGATTGAAAAAGAACTTCCCCAGATTAAGTGCGTGCGCGTACCGGAAGTGTTGTCAGAATATCCGGCCGTAATGCGTGAGGTGGTTCGCGAATTTTTTTCTCTCTCTCAAACAGCAGAAGATGCACAGAAAACTGAACAATATCGCCAGGAACATCAGCGAAAAACCCAAGCGGCAATGTTCGACACAATAGATGACTATCTCATTTCACTTGGTATGAAACTGAATATCATATGGGGCAAGGGTGTTTCCGTCTCAAGGGCGTCACAAATGACCCAGAAAACGAATCAGTTCAACCTCACCACCCGCCGCTACACTGAGGGGGATATCCAGCGCATGTTGGACAATTCCAATTATTTTGTGGCCGTTTTTTCAGTTGAGGATCGTTACGGAGATTATGGCGTTACCGGACTGGCGATCATTGAGAAAGAACAGAATGGGATAAAGTCGGCCCGCATTGACACGTTATTAATGAGTTGTCGGGTGATCGGCCGTAACGTTGAATATGCATTTTTCGATCAATTAATCGATAAACTAAGGCAAGACGGCATAAAAACTCTGCATGCCGAATACATAGTGACGCCGAGGAATGAGCAGGTATCGCATTTTTATGATGCCTTAGGCTTCAGCGTGGAGACATCAAGCGACACGCAACGAGGCTACGTTATCAACCTTGATGCCTATCAGTTCAGAAATATTACCTACGTTGATAGTGGACCCTGAAATTTAGACAGTGTGATAAGTTGCATTTTATCAAAGAAGGAGTTTTGATTAATGAAAATACTTTTTATTACACCTCCGAATATGAGATTTCGCGGAGTAATGACCAATAGTTTTGCGTTGGGTCCTGCTTATTTAGCTGCTGTTCTAAAAGAAAATCACGATATTCGTTATTATGAAGCAGAGGCAATGTCCATTGAAGAGATTGATAAAAATAAAAAAATCTATTCAATTTATTCTCCTCAATTAACTTCCCATTCACTGTACGTTAAAGCCCTCCAAAACGATTCTCATAGTATTTGGAAAGAGATTGAGTCAGTGATAAGCTCTTTTTCTCCGGATGTTGTTGGCTTATCAACTTTGACATCTAGTTATCCAGCAGCACTTCATATTGCAAAAATGGTGAAAAAAAACACTTTTGCTAAGGTTATTATGGGTGGAGTACACCCAACAATATTAGCTCAAGAGGTTGCCAATAATGAATATGTTGATTTTGTAGTAAGAGGCGAAGGTGAAATAACATTGCCACAATTAATCAGCCACCTGGAAAAAGGTACTGATCCCATCGATGTACCAGGTCTAACTTTCAAAAAAGATGGCAAAATAATATCTACACCAGATGGAGCTTTTGTTGAAGATTTGAATACCATTCCTTTTCCAGATACCAGTTCATTGCTTTTCCCTGAAAGATTTTCAAATAATAGTTTTACTAACATTTTAGCTGGCAGGGGATGTACTGCTAGCTGTAAATTTTGTTGTAATCATGTTCTCTGGCGTAAAAAGTATCGAATGCGTTCTGTAGAGAACATTTTTGAAGAACTTGTAGGCATTTATAATAAGTACGGTAAAACAATTTTATTTATGGATGATAATTTGATGGCTTCGCCGACTTTGCTATTTAAACTATGCGAAAAAATTCAGGTTCATATACCTGATATTTCATGGCGTTGTCAATCAAGAATTGATACTCTTACTTCCGAAAAATTAGCTATAAGTAAAGAATCTGGATGTTGGGACATAAAAATTGGTGTTGAGTCAGGTTCTGATAGAATACTTAATTATTTAAATAAAAGACTATCTGTAAAACAAATATTGGAATGCTCTGAAATGATACTTAAAAGCGGCATCCAATTTTCTGCAAATTTTATGTTTGGATTTATGGAAGAAACCTGGGAAGATATGCAATTAACCCTCCAATTGATTAGGAACATCCCTGCCAATAGCATTGCAGTATCAAAATTCATTCCTCTACCGGGAACAGAATTATACGATGATGCTGTAAAAGAAGGAATTTTCTCAGAAGGGTCCATAAAATATGAACATTTAGATCTGTTTTCAACTTATTATCACTATCCCAAACATGTAAGTAGAGAGAAATTTTACGAATTCTATCTAGAAATTCATCAGTTAGTAGATGAAAAAAACAAAAAAACTAGAACTGGTCCACCAAAACCGAACAAAGACTAGAGAAATCATATCCAAACATGTTTAGTCGTTAGAAAGCAGAATTCAATAAAAACGTAGAAAGGAGAAATGGAATGAATGACATTAAAAAAAGAATTCGAGATATTATGGGTGCCGTATTTAAAATTGACCCCACTGAAATCGAGGAAGACGCTGGGGCAGGAGTTATTGAAAAATGGGATTCATTAGGGCATATGATCCTTGTGCTTGCGCTGGAGGAGGAATTCAACATTCGGTTCCCGGATGAAATGATTGAGAAGTTGCTAAGCTTGAAGTCGATTGAATTGATTCTGAAAGAATCTCTAAGTCCAAAGTTTCTCGGACGAGTTATGAATTCAGTCGTCGGTCGGCTAACCGAACAAGACTTCCGTGTAGCGTTGGAGTCTGTCATTAGGCCGGAAGACGAAGTACTGGTGTTTTTTTCCGCCATCTATACCTTTGGGCATCTTTTTGCTTGGCCGCCAAAGGAGATACCGGATCGATTGCTAGATATCATGATCCATGTCGCAGGCTCGAATAGGACGCTTATCTTGCCGGCTTATACTTTGTCATTCCCACGCACGCGTGTCTTCGATTTGGTGCGTACAAAATCGGACACTGGAATTCTGTCGGATCGAGCGATTCTCAGGCGAAGTATGCGACGCCTACCTAAGCCGATGAATAGTTATATGGTCATCGGTCCTCGTGCCGATGAATTCCTTGCACTCCCCTGTTCAACTGCTTGGGGCACTAATGGCGCATTCGGTTGGATGACGCGAGTAGACGCAAAGATATGCATGCTCGGAGTTCCGTGGGGCGAGGCATGCAGTCTTTATCATTATGCCGAAGAGCTTGAGCAGGTTCCGTATCGTTATTACAAGCGATTTTCTGGGGATATGTTCGAGGACGGTGTACCCATCGGCCCATGCGAGGAGGTTATGTTCGTACGCTCGGCAACGATACCTCCAGTATGGAACCATGCGAAAGTCTATCCACAGCTTCGTGCTGCCGGAGTCGTTATAACCTCGGAAAATCCGGTCATTCCGCTCGAGGCTGTAAAGGCATCAAAGATCGTAGAGGTTACCAGAAACATGCTGAAAATGGATCCTTATGCTTATGTTGCCAACGTCGAGCAGGTAAGAGCATGGGTCAAACATGACGCGTCGGAGGAAGTGGAGAGACTCACGCCGGGTGAACGCTTCACGAGTCAGAGTTAACAGTTGGATGGAGGAGGAGCATTAAAACCTTTCCGCCATTTTTAAGTGACGTTTGTAAATGCCCCTACAACATCAAGATTACGAAACCTTTGAACAATGGGAAAGTGAGCGAATATGTTAAATGAATACCTTGTTTCAAAAAATAATAAAATCCATATGTGGCAATTGGCTCAGAAACTTGAGCCTATTTACCGAACTTTGGTTTCTCCGGGATTTGAGCAGTCCCTCAAATGTATTCAGGAGCAACAGCCTCAGCTAATAATAAAGAAGTATCGCTCTGGGACCAAAGTTTTTGATTGGACGATTCCTATGTCTTGGACACTTAAGGAAGGATACATCGAAGATATAAAGGGGAAGCGATTGTTCGACAGTAAAAAGCATCCTTTTTTGGTTGGGCCTTACAGCCAGCCTTTCTCTGGTGAAATCAGCCGTAAGGAATTGATGCCTCATTTGCATACACTTCCACATTTACCAAAAGCCTTTGCTTTATGTCCTTCCTACTATGCGAAAGATTGGAAATTGGGTGTTCCGCATGAATTCAAGACCCATTTGAAAGAAAAATCCTATCGTGTCCATATCGATTCGCGGTTTAAGGTTGGGCATCTTTGTATCGGTGAAGTTTATCTACCCGGCAAGGTTAAGAAAGAAATATTGATCAGCACCTATCTCTGCCATCCCCATACGGCTAATGACAACATGTCAGGGGTGGTAGTGGCTGCGGAACTCTTTAATATTTTGTCAACTTTCAAAAACAGATATTATTCCTATCGTTTGATCATCATTCCGGAAACTATAGGTTCGATCGCATTTATCTATCACCATCAGAAAGAACTAAAGAGCATCATCGGAGGTTTTGGCATTACTTGCTGTGGCGACAGGGGTGGAATTACTTTTAAGAAATCGTGGGCAGGGAACTCCCTGATGGACCGGGCGGCGATAAAAGTCTTGAAAGAAAGGGGCGGGAAGCATCGTATACTGGATTATTATCTTACAGGTTCGGACGAAAGACAATTTAATGCCCCGGGAACCCGCTTGCCGATGCCAACCATCATGAGGACTCCACCGTCAGAATTCATTGAGTACCATTCGTCATTTGATAATTTAAACTGCATTACACCGAAAAACCTGGCTGATACACTGCAATTCATTCTGGACACAATATTTATCGTCGATAACAACAAGACTTATGTCAATTGTTACAAGACTGAACCGTTCTTAACTGGGACCGGTATCTATAAGCAGATTCACGTTGGTAGATTTGGTGTTTTTAATAAATCAAAGTCAGGTATGGATTCCGGCCAGTTGAATCAAATCATAATTCACGAAACGGATGGTGAACAGGATCTGTTGAGTATTGCAGATAAATATAAATGTTCATTTAGGGATGTTCACGAAAGAAGCCAGGTATTTGAGTCGATAGGGCTAATCAAAAATGTTTCAAACCGGAGATGAAGGAGGATGTCATGGCAAATTCATTTGAAATAAGAACAAAACGGCTCTTAATTATACCTTTCAGTGAAAAGCATCTACATGAAAGATATGTGGGATGGCTTAATGATGCTGAATTAATGCGATACAGTGAACAGCGTCACAAGAAACATAACCTTGAAGAATGTCGCATTTATTGGAAGTCTTTTGAGGGGACGCCAAATTATTTCTGGGCAATAGAAGAGGTAGATGTTGGCTATGGGCATATTGGTAATATCACTGCCTTTGTAAATGAAAAGAACCTGATTGCTGATGTAGGTATTATGATCGGTGCAAGAGAAGCACAAAATAAACATTACGGAATAGAGGCTTGGATGGGCGTGTGTAACTATTTGTTTAATAATTTACCTATCCGTAAGTTGACCGCAGGTACACTTTCTATGAATGAGCCCATGCTAAAAATAATGAACCAGGCAGGAATGATTGAAGATGGAATCCGCAAGAAACATTTCCTTGTCGAGGGACAGGAAGTTGATATTATTCACAAAGCATTATTTAGAGAACAGTGGGAAATGGCCACCTATTGATTATCCATAAATATCTTGTAAATGACAATAACTGAACTATTTAAATTGAGCAGGGATTATTGGAGAGTTCGAAAAGATGAATTTTCATCACTAATTAGTAAGGCTAGAGAATTTATAAATCTGCACGTTCTTAACAAACGCCGAGCGGGTGATTTTGTTTACCTGTCATCGCAAATCAGTACACCAGTTTTTGGTCTTGTAACTAGTATCATTGCTGCAAGATATCTATTACCCTACGAGCTGGGTGTAATTCAAACCGTAATGCTTGTAACTGTTTATTGTTCATATTTTCATTTTGGTGTTTTTAACGGGTTAAACAGAAATATAGCATTTTATGCCGCTCAACAGAACACAACCAAGCTACAGGATATGGTTGATGCCAGTTGGCTGGTTGCGGTTATTAATGCTTTTATCGGTGTATTGATTTCGGTTGTTGTATTAGTTTATTTCTACTTACACGGATACTCTAGATTATATCTCTATTCAGTTGCCACTATTTTTGGGATTCTAACTTTTCTTCCAATATGCACTCATTATGAAACAATATACAGAGGTTGCCGTTCATTTATGCCTCTTGGTATATCTCTTAATATTAGTAGTTTTGCAAATTTAGTTTTAGGCTTTCTACCAATAGTGTTTGGTGCTTTGGGTCTGATTTTTCGCTATGCCGTTAGTCAAATGATTACGTTTTTCTTGTTGTTTAAAAAGAGCCCAATTAAACATAGATCAGTGGGTAAGCTCGATGAGATTGTTGATTTGGTTCGCGTTGGCTCTCCGATGCTTATTACCGGAGTTTTATATATGTTTTACACGGCAGCAGATAGGACGATTGTTGCCATGACGTTAGGACCATCCGCAGTGGGTGAATTAGCTCTATCCGGTATGGTTATTACTGCGATTCAGATTTTACCAATGAGTCTTGGGGCATTATTTTATCCTCGAGCATCTTATATCTATGGTTTATCAAAGACGTCATTGGCTTTAAAAAGAGTTCTTATTCTAAGTCTAACTCTTAATGTAATAACATTAATTCCTTTGTGTCTTATGAGTTACTTTTTAATTGGTCCCGTAACAGAAAGATTTTTGCCACATTATATTGGAGGCATTAAAGCCGCAAAAATTTACTCGTTAGGCAGTATGTTTTTGGTCTATTTTGGTGTTACTATGATCTTTCCTGTTGTAAGAAGAAATGTGCCTTTTATGGTTGGGTGCGTTGTTTCGATTCTTATCATGTGGATTTTAGGTATGGCGTTTGTAAAAAATGGTTTTGGAATTGAAGGTATTGCATGGGCTAGATTGATTGCAAACGTCTTCATGTGTATATTTGTATTCGCTTATACTTATTATTTTACAAAGAGGGAAATAAAAGCATGAATGGTAAATATATGAAACAAATTCTATTCTTTACCCGTCCCTCACAGGTTCTTTTTCACATTGAATTGGAGAAAAGCCTGAGAGAAATACTTGGCGACATACCCGTTAAATTTGTCACGTTCTTCTCGTGGGCAAGAGAAAAAGCCGAAGCGGCTGGTTATGAATGTATTTACATACCGGAAGAATTGAGAAAAGTAAGCGGGACTGAAATTACAAATGAAAGATTTTCTGAGATAGATCGCTATTTATATGAGAGTCAGGGTGCCAATTTTAATTTGATGCTTCAGAGCGAAAGATTCCTTCCTAAAGATGGTCGTGATGTAGAACTTTTTGGTCGAAAGCATCTTGTTGTGCTTGATAGGCTCGTGATTGATGAAACTCTCTTGATTAGTACACTTCCTGACCATTTCGTATATTGGCTCGCGGGTGCTCTGGCAAATAGTAGAGGCGGTGCCCATCTTTCCTTTTGCGCCTGTGGCTTGCCGCCTGGCAGGGTGATAGCTTTTAAAACGATGTGGAAGACGTGGAGTGTTCCGTTTGAAGGTGATGCAGAGGCTTTTCTAAAAGAATGTCGAGAACGTCTCTATACACCCGGTAAAGATCGTATTGAATACCTGAAACCTCAAAAACTTCCTCCATTATATAAGAGGTTGAAACAAAGGTATCATGAACTGAAGTGTGAAGAAAGGGATAGTAAGGCCGGTAGCTACTTTCCGGGATCGAAATTGGTATCATTGCAAACTATAAAAAATCGTTTGCCACAAAGCTGGTTTAAATATCCAGAACCTGATTATGATATTAAGACATCTAGTGCTTTAGCATGCCTCAAGGATCTACTATGCTACCTTCCGCTGCATATGGAGCCGGAATCAACCATTTTGATGTTCAGCCCTTGGTTGCGTGATCAAATTGAAATGTGTAGGCTGATCAGTCAGGCTCTGCCGGTTGGATGGAAAATCTTGGTAAAAGAAAATCTAGCAATGAAGGGAATGCGGCCGCTTGATTATTACCGGAAGCTCAAAGCTTTACCTAATGTTGTTCTCGTTTCACCGGAGGTTAATTCTACGAGCCTTGTTTTAGCGGCTAGGGTTACTGTAACACTCACCGGTACGGCGTCGAATGAAGCTGCCATATTGGGGAAGCCATCAATTGCGTTGGGTCGTTCGCCAGGCTTGCGGTTACTTTCCGCAGGCGATATCAGTGCTCATCTTTTATTGAATGATTTGTTTAAAATACTTCAACAACAAGAGTACAAACTGGATTTAAATGATTGGATTACTTGGATTTCTGGTAGTTTTAAAGCAAAGGCAATTCCTGTTTTTAACGATGAAGGTGTTTTATGCATTCCGTATGATAAGCAGAACATAGAAGCATACACTAACTATATAAAGTCTGCTTTGAAGTTTTCCGATTAGGTTCTGATGTTAACCATTCAACGAAAGTCGGAATAGTGGAGTCATTGATGAGCCTAACAAAAATACAAAGAAACTCACGGATATCCCTCAATCTTGTTATAACAGGCATGTGGATTCTTTTCTTCCATGAGGTTTTGAAGAGTTTTAGTATAATAAAAATGCCTATTGCTTATTGTGGTTTTTTTATATTGTTTAGTGCTCTGTTAGTTGAATTGAAGAACGGTTCTCTAGCTCTCTTATATGGAAAATATCGCCTCTGGATAATATGTATATGGTTCTTCTCGATTTTTGCTCTTTTCTACGGTATGGCGAAGTCACATTCGTTGCAATTCTTGTCAAGAGATATATGGCCATATAGTTATTTTGCATGTTTGTTAGTTGCTGCTCGTATTAATACATGGCGTGCTATTGATAAAATGATATACCAGCAGTTTTTTATGGGGCTTATAGTGTTCTTATATATATTTACTACTATGGATATTTTGAGGCTTACGAGAGCAGCTTATGACAGTAGTGCTGTTCCTTGGGGGGGATTTAATATATATGGGGCTTGGGGTTTGTTATATGGTTGGATGTATATGTTTCTAACCTTTAACAAGAGACAGCCAGTATTTAGAAAGATAGTGACTTGTTTGGGAATTATTTTCTTTTTAGTGTTTGGAATTATGATGTTAAAAAGACAGGTAATAGTTGAGTTAGGAATGATAATTGTTTTTAAATTAATTTATGAAATAAAGATAAAAAAGACTAATGTTTTTAAGTTGATGATCGTTTTTATTGTGATTATTGCCGTTACTTTTTCGATTATTAAGTATTTTGAGTATCGCGCGAATACGCAATATTTTAGAAAACTTATTTTACGTTCAACAGAATCCGGCTCAGTATTGGCTACCATATTACAAAACACGAGATTCATTGAGCAGCCGCTCAATATCTATAACCAGGCTTCTGGCTTTGAAATACTATTCGGTCAAGGATTAGGATCTAGTGTTGTGAAAGATGGAGTAATAGATACCGTGGTAGAAAGTGGGTTTTTAACAATATTTTTAAAAGGTGGTATTATTTATTTGATGATTTGGTATCTTGGATTCTTTTCTATTCTAAAGGATACCTTATTAAGAAGGAGAAGGGATAAACTGTTATTTGGGCTTTTGTCTGCAATGTTTATAATCAGTTCACCTATGGCCCCCTTTTTTATAGGTTACTTTTCATCTGGCTATCAAATGTTCTGGCTTGGGCAATGCACTTCTCGTTTAAGAAGATCTGATGTGTAAGTGTTTTTTATGGAAGCAATTTTTAGTTATATTTTTTTGGCTATCGATGTGATAGAAGTTTGATTTTTCTGTGTTAGTTATGAAGAGAAATGCTTAATTAATGGATGAGGTCAAATTTTCAGTCAAAGGGTTGAAGACGGAACTGAATGAAAATTCCCATTTGCCTGGCATGCATATCATGATGATGATTGTAAGCTATCCGCCAATAATTGATTCTGGCGCTAGGCTTTATTCAGAGCTTTCAGAAAGTTTAAGAGAAATGGGACATAATGTTACTGTTATCTCTGAACACCCAGCGAATAATAGCCCTGTTGACAATAACCATGAGTATTTTACCTCTAGGAGTTCCAGAACAGTATCTAAGGGCGAGGTTGTCCTGAGAGTTTCGTCACTATCATTTATGTCAAAAATTATCGGTGGAAAGCCTTTGAGATTTTTACTCTCATGTTTTTTGTTTGCTATCAGAGGTATATTTACAAAGCGTCCGGATGTAATTCTTGTTTATTCCCCGCCTCTCTATATGGGTATTTCTGGTTATCTTATTTCGAAGGTAAGAAAGGCGCGGTTTGTGTTTAACTTGCAGGATATTCATCCAAAAGTGTTATTTGACTCGGGAGCTATTAAAAATCCGTTGATCAAGAGGATATTGTCTAAGATGGAGGAGGTGTGTTATAGAAAGGCCCATTCATTGATAGCCTATTCAGGCGGTAACAGAGATTATATCATTCAAAGAGGAGCTAATGGACAAGTCTATATTATACCGAATTGGGCTGATACTAATGCGGTAGTTTCTTATGATAAAGCTCATTCATTTCGCAAGGAAGAGATCATCGGTAATAAATTTGTTGTCTCCTATGCAGGTACTATGCAACAGGCTCAAGGTCTTGAGGTCGTAGTGGAGACGGCAGAGGTTCTTAAGGAATACAAAGATATTATCTTTCTGTTGGCTGGCGAGGGTACTTCAAAACCTGTTTTAGAAGGTTTAATTAACGAGAAAAAAATCAATAATGTTCTGTTACGCCCTGTGATGCCAAAAGAGCGTTATAAGCAGTTTCTTTATGAATCCGATGTGTGTTTGATTACGCTGAGTTTAGATATCCCGTTACAGACTGTTCCAGGTAAACTTGCAGATATTATGGGATACGGTAAGCCTTTAATATTGGTAGCAAATCCACAGGGGGATGCTGCTAAAGTAATTAATAAGGCCAAGTGTGGTTTTTGTGTGAATCCGGGGGATGCCAAGGCATTTTCGAGAGCTGTATTGAATTTGTACAGGGACGAGGGGTTGAGAAAAGAAATGGGGGAAAATGCCAGGTTATTTGCTGAACAACATTTTTCTCGCGCTGTTTGTACTAAGCAGTATGAGAAAGTGCTATTTTCTGCCATGATAGACAACAACTATTATGTCTAAAGAAACGACTTACAAAACAGTTATTCTGACGTTTGTGGGTTATTATCTCCCCGGCTATAAAGCAGGTGGTATTTTGCGCACCGTCGTCAATACTGTTGATCATTTGTGTGATGAGTTTGAGTTTAGAATAGTAACAAGGAATCGGGATTTGGGTGATGATAAGCCTTATACTGATATTAAGGTTAATCAGTGGCAACAGGTTGGCAATGCCATGGTTTATTATTTGCCACCTCAGTCAAGCACGGTAAAAGACATATTAAATTTGATAGTACGTACGCCACATCATGTGTTGTTCCTAAATAGCTTTTTTGATCCTTTGACGATAAAGGTGTTATTGAATAGAAAGCTTGGCAGGGCGAACTTTAAGCCCGTGATCGTCGCGCCATGGGGTGAGTTTGGATGGGCTTCATTAAAACAAAAATACTTCAAAAAGTTCGTTTTTATTCAAATGGCCAGGATTGTTGGGCTTTATAATAAGGTTACCTGGCGTGCATCTAGTGAGTTCGAAAAGTTAGATATCATTAAGGTTATGAAAATAAAACCTGATGCGATTCATATCACAGGTGATTTTCCTATTAAAAATATTCCAGATGTCGCTCCTGATGCAACTTTTAAAGCACCATCTGATGGTAAAGATTTAAGGATTGTGTTTTTGTCCCGAATTTCGCGCGAGAAAAATTTGGATTATGCCTTGTGGGTTTTAAATAAAGTTAAGGCAAAGGTGGTTTTTGATATTTATGGTCCCGCAGAAAATGAGACTTATTGGAAAGAATGCCAAGAGTTAATTAGCAAGTTGCCGGCAAACATTGTGGTAAAATATTTGGGTGACGTTGATCCTAATGACGTGGTACATATATTTAGCCGGTATGATCTGTTTTTATTTCCTACTGGTGGCGAGGCCTATGGTCATGTAATCGCTGAGTGTTTAATTTCAGGAACTCCGGTTCTAGTTAGTACCGAAACACCTTGGCGTAATCTACAGGCTGATGGGCTAGGTTGGGATGTGAATTTAGCGCAGTTGGATTCTTTTGTTGGAATAATTGAGAAGTTAGCTTCATTGAGTGATATTGAGCGTTTGAAAAAGCGGGCTGAGGTTAAGGCTAAAATTGTAGAGCGTTTGTTAGACCCTGTCATATTGGAGTCGAACCGTCAGCTGTTTAGGAGACACTGATATAATGCAGACATTAGCAATAACAGGGGCAACCGGTTTTTTGGGGCGACATCTGGTTTCTGAATGTATACTGCAGGGTCGTTTTAAATTAAGATTATTAGTGCGTGATCGTAATGCATTTGAGCATCTATCAAGCGATAAGATAACTATCTGTGAGGGCGACTTATTGAATCCAGAGAGTTTAAAGGATTTCTTGCAACCAGATAGTACGCTAATACACTTGGTCTATATGAATAATGCCCGGAATGCAAATATTGAAGCAACTTTCAATCTTATAAAAGCTGTTAAGCAATCAGGTGTAAAACGAGTAGTTCATTGCAGCACTGCTGAAGTCATTGGGTTCCATGCAAAAGGAGTTGTTACGGAAGAAACAATTCCTGCACCAAAAGGTGAATATCAACAGACAAAGTATCGAATCGAAGAAATAATGCGTGCCGAATTACTGCCAGATGTTGAACTTGCGATTTTGCGACCCACCGAAATCATCGGTCCAGGCGGGCAAGGACTTCGTAGTATGATAAAAAGGCTTTGCAATGAAAGATCGTATAAAAATTTTTTATATCATTGTATTTTAAAATCCCGGCGTTTCAACTATATTAGTGTGTATAACGTTATTGCTGCGTTGATATTGTTGGCATCCTCACCGATTAAACAAATGGGTGAAGTTTATAATGTTTCCGATGACGATGATACTGACAATAATTATGCAGCAGTAGAAAAAATTATCAATTCATGCCTTAACTTTAAGCATGAATATTTTTTTGATATTGGCTTGTCTCGATTTTTTCTCGCGCTTTTATTCAAACTACTACCAAGCCTTTCTTCTCCAAATTGTGTTTATTCACATTCTAAAATATCCTCGTTGGGTTACAGGAAAGTGATCGCATTGCATTCAGCAATATCAGAAATAGTATCATGGGAGGTAAATAATGCGCGTTCTTGATATAATAAGGAGTAAATCATGAGTACTAAAAAGTACCAAATATGTTCTAACTGTATAATGGACACTTCTGATTCTAATATCATTTTTGATGAGCGAGGTTGGTGCGACTACTGTAACAATTACTATGAAGATATTCTGCCCAATTGGCATCCAAACGAGCAGGGTGAAAAGATACTTGCTCCTATAATCGATAAAATCAAAAAGGATGGACAAGGTCGTGACCACGATTGCTTGATCGGCGTAAGCGGCGGTGTGGACAGTTCATACGTAACATATCTTGCCAAGGAGAAATTTGGCTTAAGGCCCTTAATGTTTCATGTCGATGCTGGATGGAACACAGAGGTGAGTGTACATAATATTAAAAAGATGATAGATGGACTCAACCTTGATTTGTACACAGAGGTTGTTGATTGGCTTGAGATGAAAGATTTGCAAGTTGCATTTTTAAAATCTCAAGTGCCGTATCAGGATTTACCGCAGGATCTCGTTATTTTCTCAGCTCTTTATAACTTTGCGGCAAAAAATGATTTTAAGTACATCATAACAGGGGCAAACTATTCAACTGAATGTGTACGAGGACCATTAGAATGGACTTACTATTTAACAGATATGCGTCATGTTAAAGATATTCATCGCCGCTTTGGGCACCGTCCTTTAAAAACATTTCCGACTGCAGATATTTTTAAGTATAAGCTATACTATAGGTATATTAAAGGTGTAAGGGTAGTAAAACCGCTGGATCATGTACCATATATAAAAGAGAACGCTATGCAAGAATTGGTTGATCGCTTTGGTTGGCAGAGATATGACCAAAAACATCATGAATCTCGTTTTACAAGATTCTACGAGGGTTATTGGCTTCCTAAGAAGTTTGGTTATGACAAGCGCAGAACTTACTTTTCAAGTTTGATTTTGACCAATCAGATGACTCGTGAAGAGGCGCTTGAGCGCATAACGAAGCCAGACATAGATGAACAAATAATTTCCCAGGAATTTGAATATGTTGCGAAAAAGCTGGATTTAACAGTATCTGAGTTGCAGGAACTATTTAATGGCGAAAACAAAACTTATCGAGACTACAAAAACAATATGGTATTAATAATCCTAGGAACAAAAGTGATGCAAATGTTAGGCGTGGAAAAAAGAGTTATCAGATGATTGGCATAATTAACTACGGTTTGGGGAATATTAAAGCATTTGCTAATATTTACAGCAAATTGGGTTTTCCCTTTGTTATTGCATCTAAAGCCGATCAGTTAAAAAATATTACTAAAATAATTTTGCCGGGAGTCGGAGCTTTTGATCACGCGATGAGCTTGCTGGAAAAATCCGGCATGCGGCAAGCTCTTGATGAGCTAACGCTGAAGCGGCGTTTGCCCGTGCTGGGTATCTGTGTGGGGATGCAGATTATGGCTCATTCCAGCGAAGAAGGAAGTTTACCTGGACTTGGATGGATAAATGGCGAAGTTAAAAGATTCATACCCTCTTCTTTAAGAAACCCCGAGTGTGTCCCTCACATGGGTTGGAATAATTTAAAACCATTAAAAACAAACAGTTTGTTACAGGGGCTTGATCTTAACGCTCGTTTTTATTTTTTACACTCATATTATTTTCGATGCCATAGAAGCGAAGATATTATTGCTGTAACGGATTACGATGGAGAGTTTGCTTGCGTAGTGAATTCCGGAAATGTTTTTGGTGTTCAATTTCATCCAGAGAAAAGCCATCAATGGGGCATTCGGCTCCTTGAAAATTTTGGAAAGCTGTAAAGATGTTATATCCACGGATTATCCCATGTTTATTGGTTAAAGAAAAAGGGCTTGTTAAGACTGTTAATTTTAAGAATCCGAAGTACATTGGTGATCCTATTAATGCTGTGAGGATATTCAATGAAAAGGAAGTTGATGAGCTCATCGTACTTGATATTGATGCCACTCTTGAAAAGAGAGAACCTGATTATAATGTGATTGAACATTTAGCAGAGGAGTGCCGGATGCCTCTTTGTTATGGAGGCGGCGTTACGACAAGTGAACAGGTACAAAGAATTATTCAGTTAGGTGTGGAAAAAGTAGCAATAAGCTCTGCTGCAATAGAAAATCCTAGCCTTGTGAGAGAAGCAGCTGAATGCGTTGGAAACCAAAGTGTAGTGGTCGTATTAGACGTAAAAAAACGGTTTATGAATGGTAAGTATGAGGTATGGACTCATAATGGGTGTAAGTCTACCGGAAAATGTCCGTTAGGGTTAGCACTGCAAATGGAAAAACTTGGGGCAGGCGAAATTGTGATAAATTCTATTGATAATGATGGCCTTATGAAAGGTTATGATCTTGCTTTAGTTGAGAAAATTCGAAAGTCGATTAGTGTTCCGTTGACAATGCTCGGTGGCGCCGGTTCGCTTAAAGATATAGGCCAGCTAATTAATAAGTATGGGGCTATAGGTGCTGCTGCCGGGAGTTTATTCGTATTCAAGGGCGTATACAGAGCAGTCCTTATTAATTATCCAAACAGGGCAGAAAAAGATGCACTCATTGAAGAGAATTACCGAATATCTTAATATTGAGGCTCGATCATGTTTAAAGACGAAATTCCCTTAATCACTTGTGGAATAGGCACCTTTGGCAACGCAGTATTGAGAAGGTTTATATGAACCGAAATCGGGGTCGCATCTTAGTTGCGATAAACAAGAAGGATGAGATACGTAATGCGTTGAAAATTATCATTTCACAGATAAGTATCACCATAGAAAATGTAATGGGAGATGTAAATTGAAAGTACTTTTGATCAGTAATCCACCTTCGCGTTTGCAAAAACCTGATTTCCCTCCAGTTGGCATTGCATCTCTGGGTGCTATCTCACATCTTTCCGGGCATGATACGCTTTTAATTGATAGTAGTTTTTTAAAAATATCCGATATTATTCGTCAGGCATGTCAGTTTGGGCCAAAGATAATTGGGATCACATGTTGGACTATAGATAAAGCGATGGCTTGGAATCTTTGCCAAGAGTTAAGAAAAAGAACACCGTCTGCAGTTATTATTTTTGGTGGACCTCATGCTAGTTTTTTTCCCGCTCATATTTTCAAAAAAACTAGTGCCGATGCTGTAGTTGTTGGTGAAGGAGAAGAAACGTTTAAAGAGTTTTTGGCGGCTTTGGATACTAATTGTGATTTTACCGGAATCAAAGGGCTTATTCTGCGTGGACCTAATGATACCGCTCTTAATTTTAAGCCAAGGGAACTTATAAGAAATCTTGATAATTTGCCAGTTCCTTTTTATCAAGGATTTCTTAATTTTAGTTTTCTACGCTATAGTGGATTTTCTTTGTTACCTAAACCTACTGCAGCAATTATATCATCTCGTGGCTGTGTGTTTAATTGTACCTATTGTGCGTCTACGCGTTTTTGGGGCAGACAATGGCGATGCCGATCGGCTGGTAATATTTTAAATGAAGTGGAATGGCTTCGAGAAAATCACCGTGTCAGATCAATTTTTTTCTTTGATGATAACTTTACCGTTGACCATCAGCGAGTTTCAATTATTTGTAATGAATTTATTCGGCGAAAGTGGAATATTGTTTGGTCATGCTGTAGTCATGTTAAGATGGTGAATAAAGAGTTGCTTGCGTTGATGAAACGAAGTGGTTGTTTAAGTATTGATTTTGGTGTTGAAAGTGGAAGTGACCGTATCTTAAATGTGATTAATAAGAAACAAACTCGAAGTGACATTGAGCGAACTTTTTCTATGGTGCTTGAAGCAGGAATTAAGCCGAGAGCATATCTTATGGTGGGTAATCCAGGTGAAGATGAATCCACGATTGACGAAACAATTCGGATGATAAACATTATTAAGCCCCATTCTTCAATAGGTGCAGCAATTCTATGGTTGTTGCCAGGTACTGCTGTATATAATGATGCATTATTGAAGGGGTATATTAATGATGATTTTTGGTTAACAAACGAAACAGTCCCATATAATCTTCAAGAGCATTCTTATCGTGAATTGATTTTACTTCGACGACGGCTTATGTATGGGATTGCAAGAGGAAAAGGTAGTAAATTAGCTCTAGCCAGTTATCGCTTAAAGAATTTATACTATCGTTTTCCTCGATTAGCAATATTGAGGCACCTAATTCCGAATATTTTTAAATAATGTGTTTTAAAAAGAAGAAAGGGCATTCAAAGGCGTATATAGGGCAGTCCTCATTAATTATCCAAACAGGGCAGAAAAATACGCGCTCATTAAAGAGAATTACCGTATATCTTAACTTGTTATCTATTTATCGCCGCTGACATTAATTCCTAAGATCGCTGGGATTAAGTTTATTGACGCGAGCTCTAATTTGATATATGATATTTTCAGTTATACATAACTACTACCTATTGAGGTTAAAAAGCTTATGTTAAAAGGAAAAATACTGCTTATTACTGGCGGAACAGGCACTTTTGGTAATGCGGTGTTAAGGCGATTTTTGGAGACAGGGGTTAAAGAAATCCGTATTTTTAGCCGTGATGAGAAGAAGCAAAACGACATGAGGTTAGAGTATAGGCATCCTAAGTTAAAGTTTTATATCGGCGATGTCAGGAGGCCAGAGAGTTTACGTGATGCGATGGGTGGCGTTGATTACGTATTTCATGCTGCGGCATTAAAACAGGTTCCCTCATGCGAATTTTATCCTCTTGAGGCTATTATGACTAATGCCTTGGGTACGGAAAATGTAATGAATGTTGCAATGGATGCCGGAGTCAGAAAGATGGTTGTTTTAAGCACGGATAAGGCTGCCTATCCTATAAATGCCATGGGGATTTCAAAAGCAATGATGGAAAAATTAGCTATTGCTAAATCTAGGGTTGCCGGACAGAAGGGCTTAGCCATTGTTGTTACGCGCTATGGAAATGTAATGGCTTCAAGGGGATCGGTAATCCCTCTTTTTATAGAACAAATCAAGTCTGGCAAGCCAATCACTATAACAGATGGCAATATGACCAGGTTTATGATGAGTATTGAAGATGCCGTGAATCTTGTTTTGTATGCTTTTAGATTTGCCCACTCCGGTGATTTATTGGTAAAAAAAGCTCCGGCTGCGACCATTAGTACTCTCGCAAAAGCCTTGAAAAAGATATTTAAAGCCGATAATCCGATCAAAATAATTGGTACCCGGCATGGCGAGAAACAACATGAAACCTTGCTGACAAGAGAAGAAATGATGCGCGCGCAGGATATGAAAGGCTATTTTTCTGTTCCAGCTGATAATAGAAATTTGAATTATGATTTATATTTTAGCGAAGGTCAAAAAGATTTGCCGCAAGAAGATTATAATTCTAAGAATACACATATTCTTTCAGAGGCGGAGTTGATCAAATTACTGATGAAAGTGGATTACGTTGTAGGAGAGCTAAAAAATTACAGAAATGGATGACAGAAAGTTAACTATTTTAATTACTGGAGCCAAGGGTTTTATCGGGAAGAATCTAGCGGCTTTTTTGCATCAGAGGCAGCGATATAATATTATTCAATTTGATATAGAGAATGATTGTTCTGAACTTGAAGCTTATTTGAAGGACGCAGACTTGATAGTTCATTTAGCCGGGATAAATCGGCCTCAGGAAGAAAGCGAATTTCAGGTAGGTAATGTGGATTTTACCAAGAAATTACTTGAATTGCTCTATAAACAAAAACGTAAGATTCCCATTATTTTTTCTTCTTCAGTACAAGCAAACTTAAAAAATCCTTATGGACAAAGTAAAAAAGATGCGGAAGAATTGCTAAAGGAGTATTCCGAAAAGACAGATGCGAAGGTAACCGTTTATCGCCTACAAAATGTTTTTGGTAAATGGTGCAAACCGAATTATAATTCTGTTGTAGCAACCTTTTGTCATAATATTAGCCGTAACCTGCCTATATCTATTTCTGATGTGCATGCTCGATTGACTTTGATTTATATCGATGATGTAATGGATGCTTTCGTAAATGAGATCGAATCACCCAATACAAGCGGTTTTTTCTATAAAGAAACCCTTCCTAACTATACGATAACCCTTGGGGAGTTAGCGCAAACGCTGGAAACTTTCAAGGGTTTCCGTGAAAATCTTTTATCTCCTGATTTTGCCGATGAGTTCGTAAGAAAGCTGTATGCTACATACCTCTCGTATCTTGACCCCGGAAATTTATCATATACGTTAGAGAAAAAATCTGATAATCGGGGATACTTGGGCGAGTTTTTAAAAGCCGCCGGTTTTGGCCAAATTTTTGTTTCGAATACTTCACCCGGGATTATTCGGGGTAACCACTATCATAATACTAAAACAGAGAAGTTCTTAGTGGTTGAGGGAGAGGGAGTGATTGTGTTGCGCAATATATTCTGCTCTGATGTGATTGAATATAAAGTTAATGGTTCTGATCTGCGGGTTATTGATATCCCTCCCGGATACACCCATTCAATAGAAAATACCGGTTCAGCGAATTTAGTTACATTGTTTTGGTCTAATCAAATTCTTGACCCTAATAATACCGATACCTATGCGATGAATGTTGTTTTGGATAAAGATAAAAAGGAAGGCTTTTAATGAAAATAGCTACGATAATTGGAACCAGACCTGAAATTATTAGGCTGTCTAGGGTTATGGCGGCTTTGGACAAATTTACTCAGCACATAATTATTCATACGGGGCAAAATTATGACTATGAGCTTAACCAAGTTTTCTTTAAAGAATTAAATATACGTAAGCCAGATTTTTTCTTGGAGGCTGCGGGTAAGACAGCGGCAGAAACAATCGGATTAATTATTTCTCGTACGGATGGCGTATTGCGGCAGATAAAGCCAGATGCATTGTTGGTTTTAGGCGATACAAATAGTTGTCTATCTGCTATTGCAGCGAAAAGGCAAAAAATACCTGTTTTTCACATGGAAGCCGGGAATCGTTGTTTTGATCAACGGGTCCCCGAAGAGGGCAATCGAAAAATAATTGATCACATTAGTGATATCAATCTTACCTATTCCTCAATTTCTCGAGAAAATTTGCTTAGCGAAGGCTTGCCCGCAGATAGAATTATCAAGACGGGAAGCCCGATGTTTGAGGTATTGAATTATTATCTTCCGCAAATTGAGTCATCCGATATCTTAAAGCAACTAAAGTTGAACCGTTTTGATTATTTTGTTTTCAGTTCTCATCGAGAAGAGAATATCGAGTGCCCGGAACAATTTAGTAAATTAATTTCTTTACTTAATAATTTGGCTCAAAAGTATGGGAAAAGGATTATTTTCTCTACCCATCCAAGGACAAAAATTAAAATGGAAAATGATAAAGTTGACCTACATACATTAGTCGAGATAATGAAGTCTTTCGGTTTTTTTGATTATGTGAAATTGGAAATGAATGCCAAGGTAGTCTTTTCAGACAGCGGGACTATTACCGAGGAATCGTCAATTCTTAATTTTCCTGCGTTAAACATCCGACAAGCCCATGAACGGCCTGAGGGGATGGAAGAGGCCTCGGTGATGATGGTCGGTTACAATTGGGAGCGGATAACCGAAGCGTTGGCTATACTTGAACACCAAAAGAGGGGCAATGAACGGACGCTAAAATTAGTCAATGATTATGCCGTGGATAATGTTTCTGAGAAAGTAGTTAGAATTATTCTCAGTTACACCGATTTTATTCGCCGGGTAGTTTGGCAGGAAAGATGAGCCGCGTTCTTTTGCATTCCTTGGTTTTTTCCCCCGACAGTGTTTCTACCTCTTACATAATAACCGATCTTGCGCTTGAGCTTAAGCGCCTCGGCCATGATGTTACCGTTCTCACTACGACTCCGCACTACAATATTGATAAGGAGGCATTAAAGTCTCAACCCCTGAAAAGAAAGTGGTTGGGAATTTTGTATTATAGTCAATGTGGCGGGATTCCGGTTTGGCACGTAAAGATTCCCATGAAAGGTAGCAAGATTTGGGTCAGGGGCTTGGATTATGTAAGATTCCACCTTGTTTCGTTGCTTGTTAGCCTGTTTTTATTAAAAAAACAGGATATCATTATTGCAAACTCTCCACCTTTAACCATTGGTATTATCGGGTATCTTCTTGCGTTACGATGGGGGGCTAGATCAATATATGTGGTACAAGAATTGTATCCGGATATTGCGATTAGCCGTGGGGTTATCAAACAAAAAATCCTTATTGATCTGGCGCGATATTTAGAAAAATTGGTGTATCGCTGGAATACACGCATAGTGACTATTACTGAACAGTTTAAGAAAACCATATCCACGCGGGGGGTGCTTCCTGGAAAGATATCATTTATCCCCAATGGGGTTGATTGTGAGTTTTATTGTCCTCTTTCGAAAAACAAGGCGTTTCTTGAGGCAAATGGTTTGATAGGGGATTTTGTTGTTTTATATGCCGGTAATATTGGGTTGATGCAAGATTGGGAATCTGTTGTTTTTGCGGCGCAGCATTTGTCTGATTACCCGATAAAGTTCGTTGTTGTCGGAGATGGGATTCGTCGTAAATGGTTGGAAGATAGGATTGAACAATTAAATCTTAAGAATATCATATTAATTGCGTATCAACCTAAGCAGTTGATGCCTTTGATTAATGCCAGCGCCGATATAACTATGATTCCTATGACTCGGATAGGGATAAGGGATGGATTTCCGTCAAAAATATACGCAAGCTTTGCCAGCGCAAAGCCTGTTATTGTTTCTGCTGATAAGGATTCTGGAATGGAGCAATTAGTGATATCTTCGGGATGCGGTAGAGTAATTTCCCCTGATAACAAACAGGCTTTCTGTGATGCGGTGCTAAAAGCATTTAATGAAAAATCTTTACTTAAAGATGAAGGCAGGAAGGGGAGGGAGTTTGTTTTTAAGTATTATTCCAAACAGTCTAGCGCAGAAAAATATAATTCGATTATTGCCGAATTAACCGGTGGTGCATTAAACAGCTAGATAATTAGTTGGGGTTTATGGATATAAATAAAAAAAGAAGAGTCCTAGTTACTGGCGCAAGCGGATTTATTGGCCGAAATCTGTGCTCTTTCTTGAAAGGAAACGGCTGTTTTGTCCGAGGCGCCGTGCGTAATAATGTGTGTGATGTCTCTGGGGCTGATGAATATATTCAAGTGGGAGATATAAATGAGTCAACTGATTGGCAACAAGCTTTAGCCGGAGTGGATACGGTTATTCATTTAGCGGCACGTGTCCATATCATGAATGATCCGGTGGCTGATCCTATTGAAGCATTTCGTAAAGTGAATGTGCTTGGGACTGAGCGTCTTGCGCGGATGGCTGCGAAGGCAGGAGTTAAGAGATTGATTTTTATTAGTTCGGTCAAGGTCAATGGTGAGGGAGCTTTAAGTTCGTATACTGAAAAAGATATTCCTGCACCCCAGGATGCTTATGGAATCAGCAAGAGAGAAGCCGAAGATTCATTGGCTTGCATAGCTGCTGAGACTGGTCTTCAGACAGTAATTTTACGGCTTCCTTTGGTTTATGGACCGGGGGTGAAAGCCAATTTTAAGAATTTGATTAAAATCGTTAGTGGCGGACTGCCGTTACCATTTAAAGCTATTAATAACCGACGCAGTTTTCTTTACGTTGGAAATTTAGTGGATGCTATTTTTACTTGTATTGCTCATCCACAAGCTGCGGGTGAGACATTTTTGGTAAGTGATGGGCAGGATGTCTCTACCCCGGATTTAATAAGGATGATTGCTCATGCTATGGGTAAGAAGGCGGTTCTATTTTCTTTGCCTCA
>Ga0180009_10001104_pt1 | contig 33889 bp, 35 predicted proteins | sample OS_PC_MetaG_FD_123537 | JGI IMG/M metagenome (GOLD analysis project Ga0180009, IMG submission 123537) | Groundwater microbial communities from the Aspo Hard Rock Laboratory (HRL) deep subsurface site, Sweden - OS_PC_MetaG | ecosystem: Environmental > Aquatic > Deep subsurface > Groundwater...
CGAGCTAAGCCGCCACTCTTAATCCAATCAAAGAGCCATTCGTTTGTATATTTTGGATCCGCTTGATCAACGCCAGCGCCAATATACATAAGCCATGTACGGTTGAAATCTTCCTGTGAGCCAATTGTGGGGGCCATTAATATTGGTAGGCCTAATGCACAATAAAAAGACATTTCACTGGGTTTGGTCCAAACTATATCGGTTTTTCGTAATAATTTATTGAATTCTCTAAAATAAGTGGGTCTATCGGAGTAGTAATCAATAAAAAGTTTTTTATTTAATAATGATTTTAATCCTAATTTATTAACAGCATGGGTAAAATCTTTAAATACTTGTTTTTTTGTACCTGCCATTAAATGTAGTTTAAGACCATCTCTTTTGAGAGTACTTTTGAGGCTGGTCAAAATATCAATAGCGAGTTGTCTTTGTGCTCCAGCACCGCCAACCGCAAACATAACGGTGAGTGGATGATGTTTTTTTATTTCGCAAGAATTGGAGCCAAGTTCGCTTTCCAGTGTTTTTGTATATTTTTTCATAAAAACTCCTTCCGGATCCAAATTACATATACGTCTCATGAGATCTTTTTTGGCAACACTGTTTTGCAAATCGCCGATAACTTCTCGGGGTAGTGGAAAACCGGTGTGAAATATATTTTCTTCTTTTACTCCGTATAGTTTAAGTCTTTCGACGACTCTTCCATTGGGTGCAAAATATTTAATACGGCTTTTTTTAGGATCTTTGGGTACCCATGCACGTGACATATCTGCATCGCATACTTGGCAGTAAATTTCTTCTGGGTAGTCATAAACTTCGGCCGCGAAAGCTGCTGTGAAAAATGTGCAGATTAGTGGTTTGGGTTTTTTGGCTAATTTTTCTATAAGATGTTTACCCATGCCTAACTTTTCGATCATGTAATAAGTTTGGTGTACTTGATAGGTCGGATCGGATAAGTCACGACGAGGGTAAAAATCAGCAATTTCCTGAATTTTATCCATTACTGCAAAGGCTATATCACCGATAAGTGGAATCGGTTTTAATCTGGATACGGCTTCGTAACCTTTGCGACTTTCTGTCCAAAGCTTTTTATCTTTTTTGGGTATGCCTGGGTAGTCATTCATTTTGATGATGCCACCATCGGCCAGCTCTTTTAATGCGTATGCAGCACGGTCATGACCGTAACCCATATTGACTGAGAGCACGTAAGCAGGTTTGCTCATAACGATTTAATGAAAAAAGAAATAGTAAAAATAAATAATAAATGTAAATATCGAGTCAAGTCGAAATAACAGTAAGTATTTTAGCATAAAAGTGATAGTTATGTGTAGGTTTAGTTATTTATTATTCATGTATGTTATAATTTTGTTTATATGGAAAGCCCCTTTATCGTTGAAGATAGAAAATATGAGCAGGTTTTAACATCAAAGCAGTATTTGATGCAGGAAATTTTGGAAGATATTTCCATGTTTTCTGAAACTGCAAGAAAAGCAATTAGAAAATTAGAAAACAAGCAAAATTTAGATGATTTGGAGGGTAGGGTTTTGAGTGAAGAACGTGCGGTGTGGTGGCAAGAGAAGTATGGATTTCCTTACACTCAATCTGCTGCAAGAAATGAGGTGTTGATGCGTAAGCATGCTCCTCCTGAACAAAAAGTTAAAGCTTGGAAATTGCAGGAAGCTTTTTTGGAATCAATAGCAAATGATGATGAGGAAAAAATTGAAGAATTGAAAGAGATTTATTTTAAGCAGTATCCTGATCAGTTAGAGGGAGTTAGTATTTTATTTGAAATGTTGCCTTTTCTAAGATTGTCAGCAAAGGTAAGTGAAGAAAGTAATGATTATGGAACCGAGAAGGAAAATTTTGAATATTTGACACAATATCAATTTTTATTAACGGATTTTATTATTTTTAACAGCAAAGATAAGGAGTTCATGAAAAATTTTTGGAGGGTGTGGGCGCGTATTGCTGAGAATGATGGTGTATTGAGGCAGTTTAATATTTTGAAACGTGGAATATTGAGTCAGGTTTCGGTTTTTAAAATTTTTGAGGCATTGGGCTTTTCTCCCAAGTTGTCTCATCCAAAAGAAGATGCATTTGAAGCGATTGATATGTGGTCTGGTTCGGGAGAGGCTGTGCAGATTAAGGGCACAAGAGATGATGATGCGGCGGTTTTGATCGAAACTGATGAAATCGGTTTCCCGGGTGTTGATATAAAAGATGGAAAAGAATTAAAACATTTAAATAGTTATATGCAAGTTCAGGCGCAAAATTTTAGAGCCAAACTAAATAGATATAATAAATTTACTCAAAAAGACGTAAAGGGATTTTTTATTGTTATTCCTCATTCTAAGTTCGATCATATAACAGGTGAGCCTGATCCTGAGTTTGTGGAGAGGGTTAGGGCGGAGTTAGGCAAATAATGTATATTTTAAAAATTGACAGGTTCAAAAAAGGTTGATAATTACTATTAACTACCTAGGAGGAGAGATGAATACCGATCTTTCTAAATTCGCCGTTGGGTCTCATGTGGAAGTTGTGTTTACGGAAGGTCGTCAAGCGCTTTTAGCCGCTGAGTGGCTGAAGGGGCTTTTGAACAAAGTGAATGTAAAGATTCATTGGACGCAAACAACGATTAGTTTTGTATTGAGTAAAGATTTTGATCATAAGGCATACAACAAAATCGTGAAACCACATGTGCGAGCAATTCATTCGGTTGTCATGCATGGTGCGTATTACAATGTTTCTCGTTTTTGTATGGTACAGCATAGATATGCTGCAACGGATTGCGAGGCGAGTAAGCAGGGTTTTTTGGAAGTTTTGGAAATTTTGGATGTTCCAGAGGGCCATTTGCCATACTTGGTTCATTCTATGTGGGTTGGTTCTGGAGCAAGGATTTATGAGTTGCATGAAATGAAGCAAGCTTTGGAAATATACAGCGTACTTTGTGGAGATAGTCATATTGATTTTCAAGAACTTGCGAAGGGTGTAAAATCAGTGGATTGTAAGCATGGTTTACCTTGGTTTTATGCGGATTGTGATGATGAAATTGATGGAGATATTGTTAGGCAGAGAGAGCTACCTTAGTCATCAGTTTTGATGACTTTTTTGTTTGTTCAATTTAGGTTGGGGGTTTTCTTGCTAAAAAAAGGTTAATTTGTTATATTTGTGCGGATAGATAAGGGGGCATCGTATAGTGGTAGTACAGCGGTCTCCAAAACCGTTAGCGTGGGTTCAATTCCTACTGCCCCTGCCATAAAGAAAAGACCGTCGTAAATCGGCGGTTTTTTTGTTTGTGTTTATGATTGACAAGTATTTTATTAATGCCTATTCTTTATTCAACCAAACGAGGTGGGTCATGAGTTCAATTGTAAAGATGGAGTTTGTGGAGATTTTGGTTAGAGATTGGGATTGTGCCGTTAAGTGGTATGTAGAAGTTTTGGGTATGGTTGTTGCGGAGAAGTTGGCGGAAGGTATGTGGTGTAAATTGGATTTTGTGGGAGGTGGCTCATCCATCGCTCTTTGGCAACCAGAAGATGAATCTTTTGAGTTTGGTGATCAGTTCATTCCGGTTTTTGTAACAGAGGATATCTATTTGGCTAGAGAATTTTTGGAGAAAGGGGGAGTTAAGTTTACCGAAGATATTAGGTCTGTTGGCCGATCTCGATTGATAACAACTTTTTTGGATTGTGAGGGGAATGTATTGCAGTTGATACAATAGTTTCTTGAGCGTAGTGATACGCTTTTTATTTTAATGATGGTATATTGTTTTTATGAAATCTTGGTTTGTATATATTGTAAAATGTGTGGATGACTCTCTATATACGGGGATTACTGTTGATGTTGAGTCTAGGGTTACAAAACACAATAAAGGGGATGGAGCTAAATATACTAGAGCGAGGTTGCCGGTTGAGTTAGTTTGGTATAAAAAATGTAAAAATGAGTCTTTTGCAAGAAAGAGAGAAGCGGAGATAAAAGGTTGGTCTCGTTCAAAAAAGTTAGAATTGATAGGGTCTAGCTAAGTATTGGTTTGCAAAAATTGGCTATTTATAGCGATTTATGGTTATAATAGTCCTATGAAGAACACAACACCACTAGAGCCCGGATTTTACGGGCTAGGAATAGCTCCAAGACTTTTGGAGATATTATGGAAATTAAAATTTAAGGCACCTACTCCCATACAACAAAAATCCATACCAGCAGCTGTAGAAGGTAAGGATATTATTGGCGTGGCACAGACCGGAACCGGTAAAACATTGGCTTTTGGAATTCCTTTGATTCAAAGGTTGTCGCAAATCAAAGGTAAAGGTTTGGTTATATTACCTACCAGAGAATTGGCGTTACAGGCTGATGAGGTTTTTAAAATGTTGGGTAAACAAGTCGGGCTCAGAACTTGTGTGATTATCGGGGGAGCTTCCATGCAGACCCAACTTAGAGAGTTGAAAAGAAATCCGCATGTAATAGTCGCAACACCCGGAAGACTAATTGATCATTTGGAACAAGGTACAATAGATTTGTCTAATGTTAAAATTTTGGTTTTGGATGAAGCGGATAGAATGTTGGACATGGGTTTTGCACCGCAAATTAAACGAGTAATGCAGACAGTCCCAAAGGAAAGGCAGACATTGCTTTTTTCTGCGACCATGCCAGCTGATATTGTTAAATTAGCCAGCTCTTACATGAAGCTACCTGTTAGAGTGGAGATAGCACGACCTGGGACAACGGCTGACCATGTGTCTCAAGAATTATTTGTTGTTAACAAGGAAGATAAAACTAAATTATTGGAGAGAATTTTAGATGAACACCGAGGCTCGGTTTTAGTTTTTATTCGCACTAAGTATGCGGCTAAAAAATTAGCTCGTTCGGTAAGGAATATGGGCTATACGGCTACTGAAATTCATTCGGAAAGATCTTTATCACAACGCCGTGCTTCTTTAGACGGATTTAAAAGCGGTAAGTTTAGAATAATGGTTGCTACTGATATCGCGGCCAGAGGTTTGGATGTTAAGGATATTGAAGTTGTTGTTAATTATGATTTACCTGAGCATGCAGAAGATTATGTACACAGGATCGGTAGAACTGGTAGGGCTGGTAGGAAAGGGATTGCGATTTCAATAGCCACACCAGCACAGAGAAAGTTAGTAGAAGAAATCGAAAGATTAACAAGAAATTATTTGCCCATCACAAAAGTTCCTGATTTACCGGCAACACCAGTCGAAGCGACTGTAGTTGCTAAGCGTAGACCTCCAATGAGAAGGCGTAGACGACCTTTTAAGAGATAGAATTAGTGACTGTTTGCGTTTGATTTGGTATAATTGGTTTAGTTATGAAAAATGAATTAAAGCAAACAGAACGTACTGATTTGGCTTTAAAAAAACTTACAGCTCAAGTTGCTCGAGTTGCTGATATGCTGGAAAAGCAGAACCGGATTAAGCGTAAGTTTTTTTTAGGTTTGATGTTTGGTTTAGGTACAGCATTGGGAGCCTCTGTGATTGCATCTTTATTGGTAATTTCATTGAGTAGGTTATTTAGTTTAGCGGGTATCGACTCATTGATTATTGGGGATGATACGGTCAAGACTTTTGAACAGCAGATTAAGTTGCAAACGCCTCAGGAATAGTTGGGATATATTTTTATGTCTAATAAAAAATTTGTGATAGTAGGAGTATTGATATCGTTGCTTATTATCGCGTGGGTTTTGTTTGTGGTTGTAAGCTCTTATACGCAGAGTTCTTTACCTCAAGATGCTGGTTATGACTCAACAATTGATGGTCAAAGCAATTATAGACGTTGTGTTTTAAATTCATCTAATCAAATCGTATATCAATGGTTTAGTTGTACGCCCGTGTCATGTTCGGAATCTTATTATGATGTGGTAGGAGATATTTTGGTTACTTATGATTCAGTACAGTTATCCTCTGATGAGAGGAATAGTTTTTTAAGTCAATTATCCAGCTGTATTGACATAAGTGCAGAAGAGTTTCATATTATAGTAAAATAAATTATTTATATGATTGTTAAACCTATTAAAACAAGGGTTTTTTTAGAAAATGAAGATTTGGTTGCTTTTATTAAATCTCAGATAAAAAAATGTTCAAATGGTTCTGTTATTGTAATTACTTCCAAAATTGTTGCTTTAAGTGAAGGTAGAGTTGTTGAGATAAAGGATGAAAAAACCCGTGAAAAAGTAATTAAACAAGAGAGTCAATTTGCAATGAGGACTAAATATACCTGGCTTACTATTAGGGATAATATGGTTATGTCATCGGCAGGAGTGGATGAGTCTAATGCCAATGGTAAAATTATTATGTTACCAAAGAATTCCTTTTTAAGCGCGCAAAAGATTCGTAAAGAATTAATGAGTTTTTTTGATATAAAAAATTTAGGTATTTTAATTACTGATAGTCGTTTAGTACCTTTGCGCAATGGTATTACGGGTGTTGCAATGGGATATGCTGGTTTTAAAGGTATAAAAAAATACAAAGGCACACCTGATATTTTTGGGAGGAAATTAAAACTAGCCAGGACTGATATGGCAGACAGTTTGGCAGCTGCTGCTGTTATTGTGATGGGTGAGGGTAGGGAACAGATACCGTTGGCAGTGATAGAAGATGCTCCGGTTGAATATACTGATCGAGTAAATAAAAAAGAATTAGAAATTAATATTAAGGAAGATCTTTACCAGCCTTTATTTGAGAAAATTAAAAAAATTAGATTTAAACGTTAGTCATCTTTTTTTAAAAATAAAAGTCCGAGAAGAACACACGGACCGTGGTAGTTAAGGATGGCGGTTCTCTGTGTAACCGACGGCGAATCTTGGATGTGGGCGGTCTAAGACACGCTGACGGTTCTTGTCTAATCATAGCTCAGCCTCCCAAAGGGACGCTCGCGGACAGAGGGGGCCTAGAATACGGCCACATGTCTTTTTTTTTCGACTTACACAGAGCCAACTTGATAATGGAGGAGTGGCGTGTGCTGGTTTCTTGAATAAGTTGTTTTAACCGACCATCCAGAAATATATTAAATTTATACAAATGTTTTGTCAAACAAAATATAAAGGAATAATAAATATTTTTTACTATTATAAAATAATGACTCCGTATTTTTTTAATTCTTGAGCAAGGTCAAATAATGGTAGTCCCATTACATTAAAATAATCACCTTCAATTTTTTTTACTATTAGTGCACCTAGTCCCTGTATTGCAAAAGCGCCAGCTTTATCAAGTGGTTCTCTTGAGTTTGTGTAATTAATAATTTCTTGGCTTGTGAGATTGTTAATAAAAACTTTAGTAACTACGGCTTTTGAGGATTGTTGATTTGAGCTGGTGTCAATTATAGTAAAGCCAGTGATAACAGATACAACTTGTCCGTTAATTTTATTTAACATTTCTACGGCTTTTTCTGTTGTTTTTGGTTTGCCTAATAATTCGTTATCCAAGGCAACAAAAGTATCAGCGCCAATAATAATATGGTTAGGATGATCTTTAATTATTGCTTGAGCTTTACCCTGAGATAAGTGTTTTGCTAAATCCGTGGGTTTTAAATTTAGGCTCATATCTTCTTCGTAATCACTGGGAGCGGTTGTAAATTGTAGACCGGAAATGGCTAGGATTTCTTTGCGTCTTGGGGAGGTGGAGGCGAGGACGATTGGTTTCATAATAAAAATTATATTAGCTTAAAATGAGCTCTTCGTAAATATTTCTGAATATATATTGACATTTTAAAGTTCTGTACCAATTTAACGATAATTTAATAAACAAAAATCCCAGCTAATGCTGGGATTTTATATTTTAAAGTTTGTTTATACTTGTGCTGGTTGAGCTTCTTCCTTCTTTTTGTTCATTTTGGCTACCATGGGCAGAACAACAGGTGTAAATATGGTGGTTATAATTATCATGATTACGATTGCGGCGAATGCCTCGTCATTAACAACTCCAAGTGCTTTACCTACGTTGGCGAAAATTAAACCAACCTCACCGCGGGGGATCATACCAACTCCGACAGCTTTCCAGTCAGCACCTTTACCGGCACCAAAGCCTGCCACGAGTTTACCAGCTATGGCTGCAATGGTAAGTCCGAGGGCTACTAGTAGTACGTTTACATTGGCGAGTACAGCTAGATTTACTTGTAAACCTGTGATAACGAAGAAGACAGGGACAATCCATTGAGAGATACCTTCAATAAGATCTTCGATATGACGATGACGATGTTCATCAACAGCGATGGTTAATTTTTCTTTAACATCCGCTTGACTACAAGATTTTGCTGCCTCTTCTATATCATTGATTAGTTTTGGGGAGCGGAAGCGTTTAAAGTGGACGGCATCCAATAATAAGCCTGCCGCAAAAGCACCTACGATTGGAGCGAGTCCAAATAAGGTTGATAGATAAGCATAACCAAGACAGAATAAAAGCGCCATGGCCATTTTCATACCAATACCTTCGTGGATTTTGGATAATAATTTACCGATATAAGGGGCAATGAATTTTCCGATGGCAATTGATGCTGCCAAGAAAACAATAGCTTTTGTAGCGATTATGGCTATTTCTCCGGCGCTTACGTGTCCGGCGGATACTATGGCGGCTACAACAGCAAGAATTAATAAACCAAGTACGTCATCAATGACAGCAGCTCCGAGTACTATTTGGGAACTGCGAGATTGTAACATTTTGAGATCTTTAAATACACGAGCAGTAATACCAACCGATGTAGCTGTCAATGTGGCGCCTAGGAATAAGTAGGCGTTATGAGATAATCCAGGTAATAACCAAGGACCAACTACGTACATACCTAAAAGGAATGGGGCGATAACGCCTATGATTGCGACTATAAATGCGGGTACACCGACTTTACTCATTTTGTATAGATCAGATTCCAAACCGGTTTGGAAGAGGAGTAGCACGACCGCGAATTCGGAAAATAAAAGTACTAGCTCGTTGGTTTTGAAAGCGTCAAAAAAGTGGATTCCAAATAAAATTGGGACACCTAATAAAACGCCGAGTAATAATTCACCAAGTACGGATACTTGGCCGAATTTTTCAGATAATGCACCGGCAGCTTTAGCGAGTACTACTATTAAAGCAATGAATGCTAATACTATTATTGCTTGGCTGGTGCCATGAGCTTCACCTTCTGTCGCGTGTTCAGCAGCTTTAACTAGAGCTGGCATCATCAACATGATGGAAAGGAAAGGAATGAGAAGTTTTTTCTTTAAAAACATATTACATTTATTGCACTTTATGAATAAAGTATTGTGCAATACTTGAATGAGTTATTTAACGGGCAAATTATAAGTTAAATAATAAAAAAAGTCCATATGTTTAAATATTAGACAGTAGTAAGGCTATTTTGTATACTAGTTGCGTATGATGAAATTAAATTTAAAAATGGTAGGAACGAATTATAGAGTTTTATCTCTAATCGCGGTTATGGGCTTTGCTTTTTCTTTTTGTTTTTTGACAAGTGTAAACGAAGCTCAGGCTAGGGCATATTACTTTTCAAGAGGGGAGTATGTGGGTGATTTTGTTAAAGAAAAAGAGACTGGTAGAATTTGGTACATTGATCCAGTAGAGTCTCGTAGGTATCAAATATCGGAAAATGATGACAAGCTATTTGAAAGATTGATGTCTCTTGCTCAGGTTAAGACTTGGCCGCAGATTTTATCGGCAGCGAGTGTGGATGAGGATAGAGTGGTTCCTCAATCTTCTAGAATAGGCTTGATGGGTATTGTGCATGATGAAAATAATCCAGAGTTGTTGTGGCACATACAGAAAAAGGCTTATAAACGCCAAGCATTAACGTCACGTGAAGATGTTTTGAAGTATGTTAAAGGAGCTGTGGAGGTTGATGGTAAAAATCTAGAAGAATATCCGATTCATTATTCAGATTTTGAGTATGTTATTGAAGATCCAAAAGGTGGCGAATTTCCTGTGACTGAGTTTGCTTCTACTACGGGTGGCAAACATATAACGGTTAATTTAAAAGAACAGAGGATGCGTGCTTATGAAAACGGAAGGCTAGTAAATACTTTTTTGATTTCTAGTGGAAAATACGGTTTTTGGACACAAAAGGGTTTGCATTCAGTACTGGCTAAGTTGCCGGTGGTTCATTATGCATGGACTTATAGTAAAGATAATCCTAATAATTATGATTTGGGAGATGTGCCTTATAATTTAAGAATTTATCCTCACACTTATATTCATTATGCTTATTGGCACAATAGTTTTGGGAGGCCAATGAGTCATGGGTGTGTTAATGTAAATTTGGCAAATATAAAATGGATATATCGTTGGGCGGATGAGGGTGTGCCGGTATTAGTTTATTAAAATAAAAATTCAGCTCAAAGAGCTAAATTTTTTTTATGGTTATCTAGTTTGATTTTTGAGTAGACGCACCCGCAGTATTCTTGGCGGTAGATGCCGGTGGCTTTGGCGCGTTGCTGAGAGATTTTTTCACCTTCCTGCTTTTTCCAGTCACGACCAATGAATTCCAAACCGTATATTTCAGCTAGAGTATATCCAATAGCGTTGACTTGATTTATGTCTTTGCGGCGGGAAACGCTGAGGGTTGTTGCGACAGCAAAGAAACCGTTTTCTTTTGCGTATTTAAAAGTTTTATCTAAACGATGATAAATGCAGGCATCGCAACGTTTGCCTCGTTCTGGTTCGTTTTTGAGGCCACGGACATCTTTAAACCAATCTTCGGGTTTGTAGGGAGCTTCGATAAATGGGAGTTTAAATCCTTGGGCCATTATTTTTGCTGCTTCCTGTCGTTTATAGAACTCATCACTTGGATATATGTTGGAATTTTCGTAATAAATTGTAACATCAAAATCAGGCATAAGCCTTTCTGGTACATATGCACTACAGACTCCGCAACAAGCATGAAGTAATAATGGAGGTTTATTCATGACCATTTTGTGCTTGTTGTTTTAACACTTTCCAAACAATTGGTCTATTTAATCCGTTTTGGGTTGTTATGGCCATTTGTTCATTATAGGCTGGTCCTTTGTAATACCAATAATGCCAACCCGTATTTAATTTGTTTGCTGATTTGATTACATCATCAATCCATTGGTCTTGTCCTGTATATATTTTATGAAAAACAGTTCCAAATTCAGTTAAAATAAGCGGGTAGTGTTCTAAGCCAGCATTATAAGCTGCTTGAGTAAACGCTTTAGAAATTTTTTGTTCATTCCAATAATCGTTAGTTGATGTTGTGGTTGGATAATTTATTATTGCTTGGTCACCGCTTATTCCCCAGGAGACATTTTGATGTGTGAATGCATGAGGTTCATAGAAATGTAAAGAGTGAGCGATTTTTGAGTCATAAACTTTTGGAAAGATGAGTCGCACCTCGCCGTCTTGCAGTTGTAGCCCTGGTTGAATTATTACAATGTGATTAGAATCTACGGATCTTATGGCTGCTGTGGTTTGGAAAATTAAGTTTTCGTAATCAGTGAGATCCCAGGTAGCCGGTTCGTTCATGATATCGTATGCCCAGATTGTTGAGTTGTTGGAATTTCTTTTTGCTATTTCGCGCCAAACATTAATGAAGGTGATTTTATAATCAGTATTTTCCCAAAAAATTTTATTTTGATCGTTAGGATTATAATCTTGCTGCGCGCCTCCTGTAGGCATGTGCATGTCAATGATTAGTCTGAGGTCGTTTTTTAGTGCTAAAGAATTTATATAGTCGAGCCAAATAAATCCGGATTCTTTAAGTTGGTTGTTTTCATTGTCCCAAAAATAATCAGTTTTAACGGCAATACGTATTGAATTAAATCCAGCTTTTTTGAATGTTAAAAAATCATTTGGAGTGATCCAGTCAAATGATGGATTGGTTATATTTGGATCCCAGAGACTGTACATATCGAAATGATTAATACCTTTTGGTATAAAGACATTATCATTATTATAAAAATTATTATTGCGAATTGTTATAAAAGATAACGGTTCAGCAATGGTAATTTGAGGCGTAATTGGTACTTGAGAAGAATCAATGAATGTTAGTATGAATAAATAAAAAGCTACCCCGATCAATACTCTGTAGATTGGGAAATTTAATTTCTTTTTTTGGCTGGTCTTTGTTTTCATTTGATTCTTGACGGGCTGTGTAAAAATAGATATGCTTTGATATATTTTACCCTATGAACACAGATTTTGTAACCATACAACTTACACGTAAGGAGGCTATCGATTGTTTTAAGGGTTTAATAACTTTAAGACTGATAGAAGAAGAGGTTAGAGCGCAAAAAGGTTTTGAACCGGTTGATTTTTCTGGTATTACGGAAAGATTGCGATTAGTCTTGGATGTTACTGAAGAACAATGGCAAAAAATATCAGAATCCATTTCAGAGGATATGTGGGAGTACGCTTGGTATGCTTATACTAGTGAGTGGGCATGGTTTAGGGCACAACAAGAGTCGAAAAAGGCAAAAAAATTAGGAAATAAAAAGAATGGTACTATTGCTAATGATGTTGATTTGGCAGAGAGGTTATATGAAGAAAAGTTTGATAACTATGTTTCTGAGATTAATATGGTTAACCTCAATAGACCAACATCTCATGTGCCACGTTTAAATACTTAGTACTGGCTAGAAAGATCAATTTCTTGTACGGGTTCGTCGATTATGTAGCTATTTTTTGAATTTGAAATGGATTGTGTTTCTGCTCCCCATGCACCTAGGCGGTATGAGATGAATGCTGTTGCGCTGATGTATATAATTATAAAAAGAAAAATTACGACTAAAAAAGGTTTATTAAATTCGTTTAAATTGTCAGCAAAAAAAGAACGGATTGCATAAGCAAGCGATAAAATAATTAAAGAAATGATTATTTCCAGCAACATAGTAGTCCAACTGTTTCATTAGTGACTTTACCTATTTTTATTTGGTTAGGCAAGTGGTCTTGAGCTACCACTAGCCAAAAAACCAAGTATTGAGTAGTGTATAAGAGCTTTATGGCTTATTCGCAGCGTTATACGCAGCAATTAAGTGGGATTTTTGGCTTAAAAGAGCAAAATTTAACCCAAGGAGATGAAAAGATTACTGTTCATGCGGCGGTAAGCCGTTTTTCGTTTTTTTACGTAAAAATTAGAAATATATTAGATTATAAAGACGAGCATTTGATTAGGAAGGCAGCAATTTTAAGAATCTTAAAACGATTAGTTTTGTTGGAAAATGATCCTAGAGCAATTTCTGAACAATTAATTAAAGAATTAATAGCAGCAAGATATTTAGAGAACGGTGTTTTACCACAATCTCTAATAGATGATGTTTCTTGGAGGGTCTATAAGTTGCAGATGATACTAAAGGTTAATGCAGGATCTGAAAGACATTTGGATTGGATAAAGATAATGGTAGCTGTAGAAATAGAAGATTTATTGGTTGATTCAACAAGAGATAAGACTTTGGTCTCATTTTTATATGAAAGAGTACAGAGGTCGGTTCAGGTTCGAGGTATAGATATGTCTGAGTCGGATTTAAATCTTCAGATATATCTTGCCTGTTATCGCACTTTGGTTAAAGCAGATGATGAGGTTTTGGGATATAAGATGTTGAGAGCGTTTTTACCAGAGTGGTTACAACCGCATACATGGATGGATAATCCAAGACCAATAGCAGAAAGAATGGTAGCCGTTGAGCGCAGAATTAAATTACAGCTCAGACATGGTATGAATTTGCGTTTTCAACGTGTTGTAAAACCATGGGCTGTTGGTCTTAATATGTTGTCAGAAGCGGTTTCAGCAAAACCTGATCAGGCGAGCTCTTTAATTAGTGATCAAGATACTGCTAAAAATGCAATTAAGCTTGTGGCCGATAAACGTTACGCAAAAACAAAAGCTAAAGTTAGAAGAGCTACTTTTAGAGCTGTTGTGTATTTATTTTTTACAAAGATGATTATAGCTTTGTTATTAGAAGCTCCGGTTGAATGGTTGTTGTATGAGAAGGTTCACATGGAAGCTTTGTTGGTTAATTTATTGTTTCCACCGGTATTGATGTTTATCGTTGGTTTATTTATTAAAACTCCGGGAAAAGAAAACACAAACAGAATTTTACAAGCCTTGGACGATTTATTAACTGATGTAATCCCAGCTCCAAGAGTTATTTCAGCACCACCTAAACGTAGCCCTTTAGCAAAGACTTTATTAATGCTTACATATTTTTTAACTTTTGTAATTACGTTTGGTGCGATAAGTTTATTTTTAGAATATGTATCATTTACTTGGATTTCTACGTTAATATTTTTATTTTTCCTTAGTGTTGTTAGCTTTTTTGCTTTTAGAATAAGAATAAGTGCAAGAGAAGATATTGTTATTGATGATAAGGTGACATTACGAACATCTTTAGTGGATTTCTTTTCAATTCCAGTTTTGCGTGCAGGTAGATGGTTGTCATTATCTATAAGTAGAATTAATATATTTTTATTCTTTTTTGATTTTATTTTTGAAGCGCCTTATAAGTTGTTTTTAAAATTATTAGAAGAATGGTTTGCTTTTGCAAAAGAGAAGAAAGATGAGCTCCAACCGTAGCTAAGATAAAATATAAAGTATATAATTATTTTTACGTTATGTCATTTGCAGTAAAACAAAAATCTAAAAACTCCAAGGCTAGAAGAGGGGAGTTAAAGGTGCCGCATGGTGTTATACAGACACCTTTTTTTATGCCGATAGCTACAAAGGCGGCGGTCAAGACTTTATCGAGTGCGGATATGGAGAAATTGAATGCACAAATTCTTTTATCAAATACTTATCATCTATATTTAAGACCGGGGATGGACGTTATAGATACATATAAAGGTTTGCATAACTTTATGAGCTGGCAAAAACCTATATTAACTGACTCAGGAGGCTATCAGGTTTTTTCATTATCAAAGATGCGCAAGATTACTGAAGAGGGGGCGGAATTTGCATCACATATTGATGGATCTAGACATATGTTGACTCCGGAATTATCAATGAAAGTACAGCAGGTTTTGGGGAGTGATATCGTGATGGCTTTTGATGAGTGTACGCCACCGGATTACACAGAAGATCAATTGGAAGAATCAATAGCCCGTACAACGAGATGGGCAAAGAGGTGCAAGGAAGCTTTTGAACACAATATTGATACATCAAATAATCCCCAAGCAAAATTGTTTGGAATTAATCAAGGTGCAACAAATGAGTATCGAAGAATTGCACATGCGGAAGAACTTGTTAAAATTGGTTTTGATGGTTATGCGATTGGTGGCTTATCTGTTGGTGAGCCGTTTGATAAGGCGTGTAAGATTGTAGAAGCCTTGGATAGAGTTTTGCCAGAGGATAAGCCAAGGTATTTTATGGGTGGTGCGAAACCTCATGAGATTGTTGCTTATGTGAAATTGGGAGTGGATATGATGGATTGTGTGATACCAACTCGGAATGCTCGTCATGGTTTGATGTATAGGTTTGTACATGATGATTTAAATAAGGAGGATTTTTATGAGACTGTTCATGTGACTAATGAAAAATTTAGTAAAGATGAAAAGCCGCTTTTGCGATCACGAGGAGTTATAGAAACCGGTTTTGATGAGGAGTTGGAAAGATATACCTTGGGGTATGTTAGGCACCTGTTTACTGTTGATGAGATGTTGGCGTATCGTTTGGTAACTTTGATAAATGTTAGATTTTATCTAGAATTAATGGAGAGAATTCGAAATTCAATTGAATTCGACAGGCTTTAGCGGAAGAGTTAGGATTGGTTGATGGATAATTTGCTAGAAAAATTAAATGAATCACAACAACAAGCTGTTACTCATGAGAATGGGCCATTATTAATAGTGGCAGGAGCCGGTACCGGCAAAACAACGGTTTTGACTAAGAGGTATGTTTGGTTATTGCAGAAAGAGCAATTGACTACTGAAAATATTTTAGCGGTTACTTTTACCGAAAAAGCTTCTCAAGAAATGGAAGATAGAATATTGCAAATGTTACCAAATGGAACTTATGATTTTTGGATACATACTTTTCATGGTTTTTGTCAGAGAGTTTTAGAGGAGCATGCATTAGAGATAGGCTTGCCGAATCATTTTAAGTTAATTTCTGAGTCTGATGCTTGGATAATGCTTAATAGACGTTTTGAGGAGTTGCCTTTGGATCATTATAGACCCTTAGGTAATCCAGTGAAGTTTTTGCAAGCAATATTAAAGCATATAAGTAGGGTAAAAGACGAGGGAATCAGTCCTGATCAGTATGTGGAATTTGCTGAGAATGTTATCTTAAATGAAGATACAGAAATAGCCACCGGAGAAAGGAAGAGATTAAAAGAGCTGGCAGATGTTTATGCTGCTTATCAAAGAATTTTGCATGATGAGGGAGCGTTGGATTTTGGGGATTTGATAGTCGAAACTTTGCGGTTGTTTAAAGAGAGGCCTGCGGTTTTGCAAAAGTATAGGGAGCAATTTAAATTTTTATTAATAGATGAGTTTCAGGATACAAATTGGGCTCAGTATGAGTTGATCAAATTATTGTCTGCGCCTAAGGATAACATAACAGTTGTTGGGGACGATGACCAAGCAATTTATAAATTTCGAGGAGCATCATTGGCAAATATATTGCAATTTAAGGATGATTTTAAGAATACAAAAACTTTAACTTTAACGGATAATTATAGATCAAGACAAGAGATTTTGGATATTGCTTATACGTTAATAGAGAATAATAATCCCTATCGACTTGAAGTTTCTTTGGCGGATGAGAATTTAAATAAAAAATTAAAAGCCCATAAAGGTGATGGGGCGGAAGTATTTGTACAATGGTCACATAATATCGAAAAAGAGGCGGAGTGGGTTGCGACGGATATTAAAGCTAATCATGGTCCAAATCATGCTTGGAGCGAATTTGCTATTTTAGTTAGGTCTAATGATGAGGCTTTGCCATTTGTACAGTCTCTAGAAAGAAAGGGCATACCATATAAATTTTTTGCATTGCGTGGTCTGTATACAAAACCGATTATAGTCGATTTAATTTCACTACTAGCTGTTTCGGATAAGCCCAATGATAATCCTTCGTTATGGAGAGTTTTGAATTTGGAATGTCTGGCTATTCCGATTAAAGCATTGGCAGAAATAAATAAATATACTGATCGTAAAGGCTATACGCTTTGGGAATCTTTACAAAATCCTCAGATATTTATCAAAGACCCTATTATTTTGGAAAAAATTACTCACTTAGTGACCGTGATTGAAAAACTTAATGAAACAGCTAGACGTGAGTCGCCTATAGGGGTTTTACATGCGGCAATAGAAGAGTCTGGGTATTTGAATTATATTATCAGCCAATCAGAAAACGTAAAAATTGAATACATTGCTTTACTAAATGAATTTGTTTCTAGAGTTAGGCGCTATGAGTCATCCGTATCAGCTCCCAATCATCGTCAGTTTATGGAAGAGCTTCACATGGAGATAGAAAGTGGAGAGCAAGGTGCTTTACATGCTGATGCTGAATCAGGTCCTGATGTTGTTAGAATTATGACGATTCATGCTTCTAAGGGTCTTGAGTTTGAGACAGTATATTTAGTATCCATGGTGGATCAAAGATTTCCAACCCGTAGAAGAACCGATGCTATTCCTTTGCCAGATGGTTTGGTCAATGAGAGGTTGCAAGAGGGGGATGTCCACTTACAAGAAGAGAGACGCTTATGCTATGTGGCCATGACACGAGCAAAAGCAAGGTTGATTTTAACAGGGGCGTTGGATTATGGTGGCGCTAGGCAAAAAAAACCGTCCTGTTTTATCAGTGAGTCAAAGTTAGAGTGTGATTTTCAGGAAAAGAAGGATGGGGCTGATATATCGTCTTTGCAAAAACAAAAGATAGAAAATGTTGATATGCCAGCGTGGAGAGAGATGTTTGCCTTAAAACGACGTTTTTCGTTTACTCAGTTAGTTGCTTATAAAAAATGTCCATTGCAATACAAGTTTGCTCATATTTACAGAGTCCCTGTTTTAGGTTCTTATCAAAAAAGTTTTGGCCAATCCATGCATTTAGCATTGCAGTATATTTTGAAGCAACACATGGATAGATCTAGCGTTAAGCAAGCGAGTTTGTTTGATAGACCAAATACTCCAGCTATTGAGAAGGATTCTGGTTTATTGGTAATTTTAGACGAGGCTTTGGAAATTTTTAAACAAAATTGGATTGATGAATGGTATCCAAATCGTACCCAGCATGACGCTTATTTTAAAGAAGGGGCTCAAGCGATAATCGCATATCATAAAAGATGGAGTGATGCCTTGCCGAATATAGTTGCTTTGGAAGAAGGTTTTGACTGGCGTTTGGGAGAGCATTCTATTAAAGGTAAAATTGATAGAATTGATAAAGGCGGCGGAGGTGGTTGGGAAGTTATTGATTATAAGACTAGTGAATTTAAGGAAGGTAAAGCACCTGATGCGTTGGATAAAGAGCAATTGCAAATGTATCAATTGGCATTAGAGGCAAAGGGCAAAAAAGTAACAAGATTGGCTTATTCATTTGTGCGTGCTGGTGGTGTGGAATTAGAGATTCCTTTGTTAGAGGGGGATGATAAAGTTAAGTTTGAAGAAACATTAAAAAGGCGTATGGATGAAATATTGATTTCTGAGTTTCCGGCTTCTCCGTCATCATTTTTATGTAAGTTTTGCGATTTTAAGAATATTTGTGAGTTTAGAAAATAAGTATGCCTTGGGAATCATTAAAGTCGATAATGCCTTCGGCAATTAAAAAAGCTGGTATTCATGATCAGATAACTGCGCAAAAGGTTATGGAAGTGGCTGAGAAAGTTTTGAGATTGCGCTGGGGAAATGAAAAGAGTGCATTTATTACTTTTGTTAAATTTAATAAAGGGACACTTACGATTTCATCTGATTCTCCAGCGGCTATGCAAACTTTAAAAGTAGAAACCGTAGATTTAATAAATTCTATTAATCGCGAACTGGGTCAACGAGCAGTGTTATCGATACAACTAAGTAAAAGGGGATATTAGTTATACGAAGTATTTTTGATTTGTGATATAATACTTTGTATGAGCTTTAAGTGGTATTTAATTTTTATGGGTTTTGGTACTGCCTTGGCATGGGTTGCTTGGATTATTATTGTTCAAGGAGTAAATCCGGACGAAGCAGGTGGAATCGGTTTATTATTTTTTTACTCTACATTGTTTTTAGCGATTACAGGCACACTTTCATTAGGAGGGTTGATGTATAGGGTTGGCATAAGAAAAAGGGATGAGGTATTGTCGCGTGAAGTTAGGATTACTTTTAGACATGCTGTATTATTGTCATTTATTGGGATTGGAGCGTTAGGGTTTTCGGCTCAGGGGATGTTGAAGTGGTACACTTTATTTGTTTTGATTGGTTCTGTTGTATTGATTGAGTATGTATTTTTGTTAATACAAGAAGCAAGGAGATAATGTATCAATAGTTTAGACATTAAAAGCTTGTTTGTAGTTAGCCAAAGTAAAATTTTATGAATATATCCACACTTGCTGGATTGTTTTCAATGTGGCTAATATGCACTAGATAAAGCAATATTTTTATGTTTAAAAATCCACTAAATCGTCTGTCTACAGACTTGGGTATTGATCTTGGAACCGCAACAACTTTGATTTATGCAAAGGGTAGGGGGATTGTAGTTCATGAGCCTTCTGTAGTTGCTGTAAATTTGCGCAATGGGCAAGTATTATCAATTGGTCATGAAGCAAAGGCAATGCTTGGTAAAACACCACAGCATGTTCAGATGTCTAAGCCTTTACAAAGAGGAATTATTTCTGATTTTGAGGTAGTGGAAAAAATGCTTAAATATTTCTTTAATAAAATTCATCGTGAACATTCATTGTTTGTGCCAAGGCCTCATGTTGTTATCGGTGTCCCCTTGGATGTAACAGAGGTTGAACGTAAGGCTGTTGGTGATGTTGTTATGGCAGCAGGTGCAAGAGATTTTGATTTAGTGGAAAAACCTATAGCCTCTGCGATAGGAATGAATCTTCCGATTTCAGAACCGGTTGGTAATATGATAGTGGATATTGGAAGTGGGACAACCGAGATAGCGGTTATTTCGTTAAATGGAATTGTTACAGCAAAATCAATACCAATTGCAGGAGATGAAATGGATAGAAATATAATTCAATATGCTCGTGAAATGTTTAATCTTTTATTGGGAGAGAGGGTGGCAGAAGAGGTTAAAATTGCGGTAGGGTCGGCAAAGCCTTTAAAAGATCGTTTAGAGGTTTCTATGCGTGGACGTGATTTATTATCAGGTTTACCTAGAGAAATTATGGTGACTGATAGCCAGGTTAGAGAAGCGATTGCTAGATCGGTAAGAACAGTTATTGAACATATCAAATCTATTTTAGAAGTTACACCCCCGGAATTAGTGGCAGATATTTACAGGCGTGGAGTTATGCTTACAGGTGGCGGATCTTTATTGCGTGGTTTAGCTGAAGCTATTCAAGTAGAAACGGGTTTACCGGTTCAGGTTGCTGAGGATCCAGTATCAACAGTCGCAAGGGGAGCGGGTGCTCTTTTGGAAAATAAAGAGATATTAAAGGATATTGCTTTGCCAAAGTCTGATAGGATTATTTAATTACTATGATTAGGCGCACGAGGATAGTATTAATAATGTTTAGTGTTATTTTAGCGATAGTCACTTTACATATAACCAGTATATTGATACCAATCGAAGATGCGCTTAGAACTGTTTTAGCGCCAGCAGGACATTTTGTTTCTTATGTGGGTACCAGAATGTATTCACGATGGGCTAATCGAGATAGTATTAATGAATGTCAAGAAAAAAATGAAGATTTGAATCATGTATTAGCTTCTATTAGTGTTGACTATGTTAGATTAAAAGCTTTGGAAGAAGAAAATGTCATTTTAAGAAAAACTTTAGGTTATTTGCAAGATCAAGAATATGATGCGGTTGCGGCTCATGTTATTAGTAGGTCGGTTGTTGCTAATCGTGCAGTGATTATGATTGATAGGGGGGCTAAGAATGGATTAGAGATAGGTATGGCGGTGATTGTTGAGGAGGGGGTATATTTGGGTAAAATAACAAGAATTCAGGAACATACTGCCACTGTAACATTGACTGCCGATTTGGAAAGTAAAGTAGCTATATCAAAAGCCGGGGAACATAAGTTAATCGGCTTGGTTGAGGGGCAGGGCAATGGAACGGCATTGGCTACACTTATTCCGCAGCAAGAAGTAATACAGGTAAATGATATTTTAGTCACATCTGGCACGGAGGATAAAGTGCCAGCAGATTTGATTGTTGGAATCGTTAATAGGATAATTGGTGAACCAACCGATCCATTTAAAAACGCGGCTTTACAGTCGGTTTTGGATCCAGATTCGGTTGATGTTGTTGCGGTTTTAAGATCGCAAGCATTAAGACCAGAATAGTATGCGTCTTTCATCTTGGTTTTTATTGAGTGGTTCGGCTTTGGCGGCGGGGCTTATAGAAAGTTCATTGGCTGGTTCTGCTCCTTATCCATTATCACATGTGAGACCCCTTTTACCAGGTGTTGTTTTGTTAATTTTGTTAAATAGGCCTCAGGCTGGTTTTGTGGCGGCAGGAATTGCTGGGTCGATATCTGATTTATTAAAAACTGATTCATCAGCTTTTGCGATTGCACGTTGGTTGATGGTGGCTTTTATGGTTGATTATGTTTCAGAAAAAGTTATGACAAATAGATCATTGCAAGCAGCTTGGATATTAACTGTAATTGCAAGGCTCTTGGATTATATTTTACTTTTAATATCATATTGGATTTCACCGATTATACTGCAAAGGACTTTGTATATTGAAACTTGGAAAGATTTTATTGTGATTGCATTTTTTGATTTGGTGATCGTGACTATATTGTTTATTGGCTTTACTGTGTTCACTAAAAGGTTTTTAATTTCTGTACCATTAACCAAAAATCGATATGAATGATGATAAAGACGTGAATTTTGGTTGGGATTATGCAGGGGGTATGGATTTGAAGGTGAGCACTAGGCGAGGTGATATTGCACATGAAATTTTGTATGAGGATGATGCAACAAAGATAAAAGATCAACCTATGTATTTAGGGGAGCCAATTCCCATTTTAAGGTTTTGGATTGCAATGTTTATAAGTATAATTTTTATTGGTGTATTGTTGGGTAGGGCTTTTTGGATGCAGGGCATTTCATATGATAAATATGCGGCATTATCTGATAGAAATCGTTTAAGATATGAGGTCATTTCTCCTTCAAGGGGTATGATAAAAGATCGTGAAGGTATTATCCTTGCAGATAATGTTTCGACTTTTGATTTGTCGGTTGTGCCAATTGATTTACCACAAGACGCAGAAGCTAGAAATGAAGCTTTGGGTAGGGTAGCGAGACAAACTGGTACACCGATAAGTGAAATTAGTTCAATAGTGGATTCGTCAATAGAATTGGATCAGTCAATGATTTTAGTTAGGGATTTACCTTACGATCAGGCGGTTGCGTTAAAAGTTGATTTGTCAGATTACCCAGCTTTTAAAATTGAATCAGGAGATAAGCGTCGGTATGTTTTTTCGGCAGATGTTTCAACTCTATCACACATTTTAGGGTATACCGGTAAAATTTCGCCAGATGAATTACTTAAAAATCAAGTAATTGATTATAGACAAACCGATTTAATAGGCAAGGTAGGTGTTGAAAAATCTTACGAAGAGTTTTTAAGAGGAGTGCCTGGTGAGAGAGTTATTGAGGTGGATGCTTATGGTCATGAGAAGAGAATCATTCATGAAACACAGGCTATTAATGGATCTGAGTTAATACTAACGATTGATGGGGAATTACAAAAAAAGACAGAGATTGCATTAAAAAGAGGTTTAGAAATGGCTGAAGCAAAGCACGGGGTTGCTATAGTTATGGATCCTAGGGATGGTGCTGTTTTAGCAATTGCATCTTGGCCAGCATATGATAATAATATTTTTGCAGGTAAGGTTTCTAGCACGATTTATGCCTCTTTGGTTAATGATGAAGATAAACCATTTTTAGCCAGAGCATGGGCTGGTTTGTATCCTTCAGGTTCTACTATTAAACCGGTTTATGCGGTGGCGGCATTATCAGAAGGTGTTATTACAGCTAAAACAAGCATTGTTTCTACAGGAGGTATTTATAGTGGCAGTCATTTTTTTCCAGATTGGTTGGCTGGAGGGCACGGGGTTACAAACGTTAGAAAAGCTATAGCCATGTCGGTTAATACGTTTTTTTATTATATATGTGGAGGCAAGGATAGTTTTGTGGGTATGGGTGTTTTAAAGATGGGAGAGTGGTTGCGTAGATTTGGGTTTGGGAGTGTGACGGGTTTGGATATTCCCGGTGAATCTGATGGCTTTGTACCAACACCTGAATGGAAAGAAGAAAGAAAAAATGAAAAATGGTATGTTGGTGATACCTATAATTTATCTATAGGTCAAGGTGATTTATTGGTAACTCCATTACAAATAGCTTTATCAACGGCCGAGATTGCTAACGGTGGACATAAAGTTACTCCTCATGTTTTTTATAATTCTTCGAGTACTGTTTCTGATGATGCAATTGCTGATAATGGCTATGTCGAGACAGTCAGGTTGGGGATGAGAGATACTGTTACGGTTGGTTCTGGGAGGGCATTAGCTAATTTACCTGTTAATGTTGCGGGTAAAACTGGTACAGCTCAGTGGAGTAGTGAAAAGCCTAATCATGCTTGGTTTACTGGTTTCGCACCCTTTGATGATCCTGAGGTTGTGGTAACTGTGCTATTAGAGCAAGGAGACGAGGGTTCTAGGACTGCGGTTCCGGTTGTAAAGGAGATATTGCAAGCGTGGTTGGGGATACGTCAACGATTAGATTGACAACTCCTGTGAGGTGAACTTATACTACTAATACATCGAAATATTCCAATAGTGACGCAGGTCATTAACATTGCGTTTTTTCGTCTTTATTATAATGAAAAATATGACAGATAAAATATACTATTTAAGCCAAGAAGGCTTAGAAAAATTACAGGCAGAGTTAAAGGATTTAAAAACTATTAAAGTTCGTGAAATCTCTGACCGCATTGAGAGTGCTAAGGCACTTGGTGATCTTAAGGAGAATGCTGAATATCATAGCGCTAAAGATGAAATGGGCTTTGTTCAGGGTAGGATTAGGGAAATCGAGGAGATGATGAAAAATGTAAAGATTATTGAAGAAAGATCCGGTGGTGATACTGTTAGAATTGGTTCATCTATTGAGGTTGAGTCCGTAAATGGAAAAAGGACATTTAAAATTGTAGGTTCAGAAGAAGCTAATCCGGTTGAAGGTTTGATTTCAAATGAATCACCCATGGGCAGAGCGTTTCTGGGGCATGCTAAAGGAGATGAGGTTGAGGTTGAGACTCCGGGCGGCTTAGTCGTTTATGCAATAAATGTTATTAAGTAAAAAATATGATTGATATTAAATATTTGCGAGAAAATCTTGATGAAATAAAGGCTAATATAGAGAAAAGAAATTCATCTGTTGATTTGAGTGAATTATTGGATATTGATAATCGTTATACTGTATTGCTTCAGGAAGTAGAGGCTTTGCGTGCCGAGCGAAATTTGGTTGCCGGAAATTCAAAACAAGGTAAACCTACTGATGAGCAAATAGAAAAAGGCAAAAAAATTAAAGATGAGTTAGCTGTAAAAGATACTGAATTAAAGGATTTGGATGAAAAACGATTAAGTATTTTGCGTAGCATTCCTAATTTAACTCATAAAGAAGTACCAGAGGGCAAAGGTGATGAGGATAATAAAGAGATAAGAAAGGTTGGCGAACCTGTTAAGATTGCTAATGTATTAGATCATTTAGAATTGGTAAAAAAACATGATTTGGTTGATTTTGAGCGTGGTGCAAAAGTTGTTGGTGCAAAGTTTTATTATTTAAAAAATAAATTAGCAATTTTAGAACAAGCAGTTTTAAGATACGGAATGGACTTTATGATTAAGCAAGGTTTTGAGTTTTTGGTAACACCTGAACTTGCTAAAGAAGAGGTATTGATGGGTAAGGGGTTTTTACCAAGAGGTCCTGAAAAGCAGGTTTATTATCTTGATGGTGAAAATCTAGCATTAATTGGAACATCCGAGATTACGGTTTTGGGGTATCATATGAATGAGGTCTTGGGTGCAGAAGATCTGCCAAAAAAATATGTAGCTTTTTCTCATTGCTTTAGAACTGAGTCAGGATCTTATGGTAGAGAATCATATGGATTGTATAGAGTGCATCAGTTTTCCAAGGTTGAAATGTTTGCTTTTGCTTTGCCGGAACAATCCGAGGCGATTCATTTGGAATTTTTAGCTTTTGAAGAGAAGTTTTGGCAAAGTTTGGGTATACCTTATAGAGTTGTTGACTGTTGTACGGGTGATTTGGGTGGATCTGACTATCGTAGGTTTGATATAGAGGCTTGGATGTGGGGTAAGAATGAAGGAAAAGGCGGCTGGGGTGAAGTAACTTCGACTTCGAATTGTATAGATTATCAAGCTAGAGGTTTAAATATTAGATATAAGAGTAAAGAAGGGGATAGAGGCTACTTGCATACTCTTAATGGTACTGTGGTTGCAACGCCTAGGGCATTAATAGCAATAATGGAAAATTATCAACAAGAAGATGGCAGTATAAAGATACCTGAAGTGCTGGTTCCGTATTGTGGTTTTGATAAAATATAAAGAATACTAAAATTGTTCAATATGGAAGCCTCAACAAATATTAAGGCGAAAACTTGGGTTGAAATTAGTGAAAATAATATTAAACATAATATTAAAGTTTTTCAAGAATTGGTAAAATCGGAATCAGAGATAATGGCAGTTGTTAAATCTAATGCCTATGGTCACGGCTTATTGGAAATGGCAAAAATTATTAAAAATTTTGGTTTAAAATATTTTGCAGTTGATTCTTTGAATGAAGCACTTGAGTTAAGAAAATTTGGAATAAAAGAAACGATTTTAATTCTAGGGTTTACTAGACCGGATAATGTAAAGTTGGCTATAGAAAATGATATTTCATTTGTAATATATGATGATAAAGTAATGGATGTTCTTTTAAATTTATCGCAAGAAGGTTTACTAAAAGATCATCCTGCTAAAGTGCATTTGAAAGTTGAAACAGGTACAGTGAGACAAGGTTTAAAAGGAATTGATTTGCAGAAATTTGCATTAAAATTAAAGGAAATTAAAGGAGTTTTGTTTGAAGGAGTTTATACGCATTATGCAAATGTCGAGGATGCTTTAAATCAAGATTTTGCAAATAATCAATTAGCAAATTTTAATCAGGAAGTTTTGAATTTAGAAAAGTTAGGTATTAGCTTTAAAATAAAACATACAGCTTGTTCAGCGGCTGCATTATTGTTACCTCAAGCACGTTTTGACTTAATTAGATTGGGTATTTCTATGTATGGTTTTTGGTCTTCGCTCGATACTGAAAAAATTTCAAAATTAAAATATGCAAATGTGGAACTTAAACCAGCGCTTTGTTGGAAAACTGTTATTGCCCAAATTAAAGATGTCCCATCTGGCACGTCTGTAAGTTATGGTTTAACAGAAAAAGTAACACGGCAAGGTAAGATTGCAGTTTTACCAATTGGTTATTGGGATGGTTATGATAGAGGTTTGTCTAGTATGGGTACAGTTCTTGTTCATGGGGTACGTTGTAAAATAATCGGAAGGATTTGTATGAATATGTGCATGGTTGATGTTACAGATGTCGAACAAGTAAATGTTGAAGATGAGGTTGTGTTGCTGGGCAAGCAAAACGAAGATCAAATTAGCGCAGAAGAGATTGCGGACAAAATAGGCACAATAAATTATGAGGTTGTTACTAGGATCAATCCTCTGATTCCGAGGATTGTGGTTTAGGATTTTTAGTGATTGCTAATTATTTTATACTAATTTATCATGTGAATCATGATTAAAGAGGTGATTGGTAAAAATGAGGGGATGTTTAAGGGGGATAGGGTAGAGGGAGCTCAAAAAGCAAGGCTGATGATATACGCGCTTTGTTTGTTTTTTTTGATTGTGGGAAGTTTTTGGTTTTTGTTTTTTTCTAAATATTTTGATATTAAACAATACGAGATAGAGCCGTTAAAAGTTTTACAAGAAGATGCTGTGATAGGGGAGATAGGAGAGTTTTTTAATAATAAAGCAACAAGGTGGCCTTGGGGAAGTAAAAATATTTTTTCAGCGAATACAGAAGAATTGGAAAAGTATTTATCAAAAGTTTTTTTTGTGAATAAGGTAACTGTGGATAAAAAGTATCCTAATATTTTACGACTCAAGATTTGGGAGCGCCAGAGGAGTGTGGTATTTATCACTAATTCGAATATTTATATTGTAGATGATTACGGAGTTATCTCTGAACTAGCTGATGAGGCTACGGTTTCTTCTACCAGAGCATTTTTAACAAGCTCTGCTCCGATTGAATCTTCTAAAGAGATTTATGTTTTTGCGCCAACTTCAACTAGTTATGAAAAAGGAACTGTTATTGCAAATTCAAATACTGTAAGAGCTTGGTTGAATCTAACAACTAAACTCAGAGATGCCGGGATTTGGTTTAAGGCTTTACATCTGGATCCGGATGTTCCAAGTATTGTAAAGATTATTTTAAAGGAAAATAAAAGTGTTGTTATTGATGTGGATGCAGACTTGGATATGCAGATAGAAACTTTAAGAATGTTTATTCAAGCTAAACCACCATGGGATGATATACACGAGTATATAGATGTTAGAGTACCAGGCCGTATTTATTATAAGTAGCGAGTTTTTTAAATGCTTACAGGTATGATTTGACCTGTGATTAGGTATCAAGCCTTAAAACGCAATTTTGAGCCTCGTGTTATTTTTTGGCTTAAATTAGCCAAAAAATCTGATATTAGTTATTTAACTGTATTTGTATGGCTGAGATTTTTTTATTTATACAGAAACACAGGTATTTATATATCAAAAGAAGAAAGTGTTTAAAATTCTTGATAAAGAAGTAAGTTCTATAAAGAACGGGGAGATATTAAGGAATTTAATGAAAGGCTATAATTTGGCTTAAATAAGATAAAAAGTTTTATAATGAGTCTTATAACATATATTGTGCGACGCTATGTTGTGGTATTTATATTAGCGTTTAAAACCAGTTCGCCTTTCATTAAGCTTCAGCTTTTCTATTTTTTACTATTTTAAAATTTATTTTTTTTGCTCTGATCTTATAATCAGTAATTTTTCCCTACGTCTAAAAAATTCAATTTTGAGCAGTGAGAGGTAAATAAATTTTTTAATTAAATTTTGTTTGTTCCGGTTAAACGATGATTTTAAGATCCCTACTCCACTCTGAGGTGTATGGGGGAATCTTATGAGTCGTAAAATTAATTTTTATAATTTTTTATGTAATTATAAGTTGGAAATATAAAACCCCGGATATCCGGGGTTTTTGTTTTTTTATTTTTGCAGAATCATTTGCATTAACTCTATCGCCTTGTCTTTACTGAAGTCGTCTTTAAAGGCACTTAGTATCAGCCAGTCCTCTCCTCGGAATACATTAAGTTGTTTTAGGCTGCCGCCCGCCCAGTAAGCTGAATCCCCTAATCCCGAGATATCTTCTGGTTCAACGCCGGAAAGGTTTTTCGATTCGTTTTTAGCATTGGTGTTGACAGTATTGGATTCATCATTATTTTGACTACGTCGAACTAATAATGTTATCGAATCAAAGCTTGCTGGTTCGGTGTAGGTGCAGGTGCTTACGACTCCGGCAGTATTGCGTAGTGTTGGATCGTCAACATCGCCCAAATAATCGCTTACAATAGTTTTGGTTAAGAGTTCGCAGGCATTTAATTCCGAATTATTCGTTTGTTGATCGTTTGGCGAGTTTGAGTTGCTTGTCGGAGTTGCGGAATCACAACCCGCACCCGTTAATCCAAGTAAACAGATTAAACTAGCTGTATAGATAAGTGTTTTATTCATATTGATGAAATTACATTATTGGTTTTGAATTATTATAATTTATAATTTTAATAACAGGTAATTTTTTTTATTTTGCGAGGTATTTATTGCGTTCGTTGTGTGGTAATTTTTCTATCGCATAACGCAATGCTGTCCGCGGCATTTTTGTTGAGTTCTCATCTAAAAAGGTATGTAATAAATTAATATCTTTTTTGCCGAGTTCACGTAGCATCCAGCCCACGGCTTTGTTGATTAAGTCATGTTTGTCGTTCAAAAGTATTTTTGAGATTTTAATAACAGGTTTAAATTCGTTTTTACGAATAAAGGTTAAAGTTGCTAGCATGGCAATGCGACGATCCCAGAGTAGGTTTGATTTTGCGAGTTTATCAAGAATTTTTATATCTCCAAAATTGTATAGATAATCGCCAACGATTTGTGGTGTTGATGTATCGACCAAGTCCCAATTGTTTATCCATTTAGTATTTGATAAGTAGGATTCAAATATTTGTTTCTTTGTATCACTATCCCCTTTTTGGTATTTAGTTACCATTAGAACAAGAGCGGTGAAGCGTTCCTCGTGTATTTTGCTGCGCAACAGTTTAACGATATCCGTTAAAGGTAAAATTTGATACTTTTTAGCGATTTTACGTTGTTGGGGTACACTTAGGCCTAAAAAGATGTCACCCTCGCCATACTCCCCTTTTTTGGTCTTAAAAAAGCGTTGGCAGATGTGGGCGCGTTGTTTGCTGGCGTATTGCTTTAATTCAGCGCGAAGAGCAGATAGTGCCATAAAATTATTCATTTGGTTCATAGCCCGATATTGCATCCAGATACATTTGGTATTTTTCCATCTCGCGCATGGTTTTACTCGTTTCACCTGGCTGAGGAGTCGAACTGTCCGGAATTTTATTGGAGAGATTGTTGACTTTGTCTTCCAGTGCTCGATAAATATATTGTTGGTAAGGTTGAGGTAAATCAGGAAAAACGCCGGTAAGATCATTCAGCCTGTCTTCACTAGAGAATAATGCTTCTATTTTGTAATTTTCGGCTTCGTGAATATATTCGGATGAGACTCCTTGTTTCCCTACCCAATCAATAAATAACGAAGGATTGTTGGAGCGCAGAGCTACATCCAATGGTTGTGCCTTTCCATCATAACTAATATTTGAGGCAGTTTGATATGCAGAATCTGGATCCTCAGTAGCCAAAGCCAATAACTTTTCATCGAGATTTTTTTTTGCCGTATTAATGATTTTTGTTGTGCAATCTTGCCTACCTGATTCGTTGTTAATAAATTTACATCTTTGTTGAGCTTCGTGTTCGAGTGATATTGTTTTGTTTGTGTTAGTGGAATCAGATTTGTGTAAATTTTCAAATACGACTTCCGATACTTCGGCTGCAGTTTGATTTATAAACTGTTCTTTTTTATTAGTGATTTCACGTTCACGTTGTTTGTACTGTTCGCTAAATGGATCACCTCCTTGGGGTTCATACCAATCAGCGACATTGTATTCAAGCTTTGGTTTTTTGAGTTGATCGTCATCCATTTCTACCGAATTATTTTCGATTGGTTGTGAGCGGGTTTCTTTGGCAAGTTCCAGAGGAAAGCTTACAATCTCCAGGGGTAAGGATATGGCTTGTTTGAGTTCATCAGAGGCTGTTTTTACAATATTAATTTGTCCCTGCAGAGCATCGTCAACCCATGTTGGTTGTGAATCGTTTGATGAAAACGCTCCGGCTCTTTCCATGACGGCACCGCTGGCAGTAAGAGCTCCGATTACTGCTGCAATTGTTTTTTTTGATAAAGATCCGCGTAATTTTTCTAGAAGTGTGCGAGAGTTTTCGCTCTTAGACTTTTCTTTTTTATCAACATTCTCAAATTTAGGCATATTATTTTGAGTTAATGTTGTTTCTTAATATTTCTAGTTTTTGTTGTTGAAGGCGTTTTTCTTTACCGTTTTTTGCCATCACTAATGAGCGCAATTGAGCATTCAATCTTTTGGTTGCGTTGTTTAGGTTGATTGCCAGTTGATTGATGTAAGGCTCGTTTAATTTCATATGATTAAACTTAGTATTTAACCGGTGGTACTGGTTTCCAAATATTTAAATCGATCCAGGCTTTAAAGCTGGCCAACCAATCGCGAATGGTTAGTTGAGTAATGCTTTTATAATGGCGCAGATCTGATGTTACGCCGTTTGATTCTACACCCAGAGAATTACAGAGGTATAAAGCTCTTACCAAATGGAATTTTTGTGTTACCAGTATCGCCTGATTATAACCAAATTCTTGTTTGGCTCGTTTACAACTTTCGTATGTTCTATAACCATGCCCATCCACTTGGATGGCGGCTTCTGGAATTCCTTTATCAATTAAGTATTGCTTCATTACCGAAACTTCGTCCGAGTGATTTTGACCATCGTCGCCCGTGACAAGAATTTTTGGTGCTTTTTGATCAATAAAAAGTTCTGCGCCGCGGATTAGTCGGTCTTCCAGTGCGTCCGAAGGTGTGCCGTCGGTTTTTAAAGAAGCTCCTAAAATGATAATAACGGGAGCTTGAGGAACTTCTTGTTCAGTAAAAAGATTGTCTAGCTGTGTGACACGAACATAAGCTATTGTCCCTAAAATAAAGATTGCAACCGCACTGGCAGAAACAAGTATTATTTTCTTTAGTAATTTTTTTGACATGTTTAGCTTTCGTTATTTAGGTTGGGAGCTTCGATTGTCAGTGGATCAATGTCATTACCCTCACCTGTAATGCGGAGAACATCTTTATCGATTTTCTTAAATTCATTATAACCTTTATTGTATTGATTGACGACCGTTCCGAGATTTTTGCCAAGGCTTTGCATGTTTTGATCATAAGTAGCCAAGTGCCTCCCCAAGTCACGAACTCTATCGATAATATGTTTAGCTTGTTCTTCTATTTGCAGGGCTCGCAGACCTTGTACGACTGTTTGCAAATAGGCAAGGAATGATGTTGGAGAAACGATTAAAACTCGATATTTTGATGCTGCGCGCTGGATGATATTTTCTGGATCATCAAGTGCTGCGCCTATTTTATTGTTTAGTAAATCAAAATAGATTGCCTCATGGGGTATAAACATGAAGGCGAATTCCATAGTCCCCTCTTCAGGACGAATGTATTTAGAGGTTTCTTGTACTCGTTTTTTTAAGTCGTTTACAAAAAGTTTTTCCAAGCGATCACGTTCTGGAGCGTCGTCCGTGTCCGCGAGACGATTGTAGTTTTCGAGGCTAAATTTAGAGTCAATAGGAACAATCTTATCTTTGATGAAGACTGCAGCATCAACGATTTCTCCATCTTTAAAGCGGTATTGCATGGAAAAGCTATTTGGTGGAAGAGCGTTTTTTAGTAATGTTTCTAAAAAGTATTCCCCCAAAACACCCCTTTGTTTAGGGTTTTTTAAGATTTGTTGTAGTTTTTGCAGTTCTGTGGTTTCGTTTAAAACTTGGCGAGAGACTTCCTCAACTTTGGCCATACGTGAGGTTATGTCTCGGACTATGTTGGTTACGGTTGTGTGTTGTTCTCTAAAGGCTTGATTGCTCTCACCCATGCGGTTATTGACTTCTTGGTGCAGTTGAGATAATTGTTGCTGCATCATTAAAAGACTTTGTGGTTCTGCCGGATTTTGGCCTTGCGTATGCAACATTTGGAGTTTCCAAAATATTAAACCAACCGCTCCAATTAGTAGGGCTAACATTACGAGCAAAATGATATTGATAAGATCCATAGTCAAATTAGAATAACCCACCGGAACACAAATATCAAACTTAATTGTTTCGAGGATTTAGGGGTCTATTTATTGATATAAATTGGCTAAAATTTTATCCACTTGTGTCAAAAAATATCATTTGTTATGTTTTTGCAGAATCAGTTAAATAATAAAAATAATTGTTATGGTTACATTGCCAATTTCATTAGGTCCATCAGGTGACTGGGACCCGCAAGGATACGAAGAAGAAGAGGATGATTTTCTTACTCCCGGTATGCATCTTATGGATGATGAGGAAGAGGATGAGGATGATGATTTAGAGGAGGATGATATTGAAGCTGTTATAGTAGATGATGACGATGAAGATGAGGAAGATGAGGATGATAAGGATGATGGTTATGGAGATTTAGAAAAAGACGCTCTTGCTGAATTAGAAGAGCTGGAAGATCTGGTGTTGCAATCAGAAAAAGAAACTCTTAAGTTAACAGATTTTGCTGAAGAAGAATAAATACAGTAAAAAAAACAGAGTCATGAACTCTGTTTTTTATTTGTTTAAAATTATTGTAAACTTTCTTGCATTTCTATGGCCTGTGTTGTGGTTGAGTTTTTGTTGGCTTTGTATTCTTCTCGTTTTTCTTCTCCGGCAGGAATGATTACTGGTGCAAGGTTCATGAACATGATTTTACCTGTGATTATAAATATAAGCATCCAAGCAATGGAAGCAAACGCCCAAACCCTTAAGAAACGTACTGCATAAACTAAAGAAACACCGAATCCGATTTGTGGAAATGCTAAAGATACCACCCAATCGTTTTTTTCCAACGCGGATATTTCTGTGCTTTTGGTTAGATGTAAAATGACCACCAATCTAAGAAGTATTGGGAATATTAAAAGTATGGCAAAAAATATTACCAGGGCGTTACTTCCGAGTGCAAAGAGTGAGTTTGTTAGTAATGTGGCATCAGCCTTGGTCATGAGTGAACGCACAACCAGTGGCAATGCTATGAACATACCGAGTAATGGTGTAAACAGTGTCCAAAAGGTCCAACGTTGCCAAACGCACCAATACCAAATGGTGGCCGTGGGATTTATGAGTATACTTATGGCCCAAAATAATCTTTGGCTGTATGGCGCTCTGGGAGTGCGATAAGCATGGTAAAGAGCCCAAAACCAAAAAACAATAAAAGTAAGAATCGAAATGCCTAACAAAACAAAAGCCGCTAAACTAAA
>Ga0180009_10001105_pt1 | contig 33852 bp, 35 predicted proteins | sample OS_PC_MetaG_FD_123537 | JGI IMG/M metagenome (GOLD analysis project Ga0180009, IMG submission 123537) | Groundwater microbial communities from the Aspo Hard Rock Laboratory (HRL) deep subsurface site, Sweden - OS_PC_MetaG | ecosystem: Environmental > Aquatic > Deep subsurface > Groundwater...
ACGGTACGCTGATGGACACACATCGGCAAATATACACTGCACATCTTGAATATATTGATAAATCCGTTCATCCTGAGCCTGTCGAAGGACCGCTCTACCCAAACGGTAAGCTGATGGATCGCACATCGGCAAATATACACTGCACATCTTGAATCTATTGATAAATCCGTTCGTCCTGAGCCTGTCGAAGGACCGCTGTTCCCAAACGGTACGCTGATGGATCACACATCGGCAAATATACACTGCACATCTTGAATCTATTGATAAATCCGTTCGTCCCGAGCCTGCCGAAGGACCGCTCTACCCAAACGGTAAGCTGATGGATCACACATCGGCAGATATACACTGCACATCTTGAATATATTGATAAATCCGTTCGTCCTGAGCCTGTCGAAGGACCGCTGTACCCAAACGAAGAACCGCCGCACCCAAACAATCAGCTTGCCGCAAATACCCGGGGACCCATGGAAAGAAAAAACTCGGTACTCATCCAACCCCAACAGGCAGGTCAGAAACTCCTCGATTTCATCAGCCAACGCTTCACCTACCGCAGCCGGGAGGAATGGCAGGCAGAACTCGCAGCCCACCGCTTCCTCTTAAACGATACCGAACCACAGAGTGATGCCATCCTGGCCCAGGGCGATCGCCTCGTCTACCTGATGCCCCCCCTGGTCGAACCGCCGGTGGATGCGAACTACACCGTGCTCCACGAAGACGATGACCTGCTGGTGATCAACAAGCCAGCTCCCCTGCCCTGCCACCCCGGCGGACGCTTCTTCACCCATACCCTCTGGGCGCTGCTCAAGGAAAAGCACGGCTTGGACAATCCGCGCCTCGTCAACCGGCTGGATCGGGAGACCTCCGGCATCGTATTGGTGGCAAAAAACAAAACCGCCGCCCGCCTTTGCCAGGAGCAGTTCGCCCAACACCGGGTGGAGAAGGTCTATCTCGTGCTGGTAGAAGGGAATTTCCCGGATACCCCGACTGAAGTGGAAGTCGCTGGCTGGCTGGGGACGGACCCGGACAGCGCAATTCGCAAGAAGATGCGATTCTATCCAGAGCAAACGAATGCGCCGCCCGGAGCCGCAGAATCCAGCACTACCTTTCGCCGGATCTCCACCACCAGCAACAACGCCGACCTAACCCTGCTGGAAGCACGGCCACATACCGGCCGTTGCCATCAGATCCGGGCCAGCCTGTTGCACTTGGGCTTTCCGGTGGTGGGCGACAAACTCTATGGCGTGGATGAGCAGCTTTTCCTACGTTTTAAAGAAGACCGCCTGAGCGCCGCCGACCACGCCCGACTCCGCATCCCCCGCCAGGCTCTGCATGCGGCGAGCTTGCGGATCAGCCACCCGACAAGCGGTAAGAAGTTGAACTTTTCGGCCCCATTGCCGCCAACGCTTCAAAGTTTATTGGAATAAACAGCGACTTTCTTCCTTCCATATTTCACACAATTTCAGACACTATCACAGCACGGCAAAACCAGGCCCCAAACAACCGGCGAGTGCCTACATTCATCCCCGGATTGTAACGGCCCGCACCCTTGCCTCTTCCCTGCATAACTCTCTGTCCTGAAAGAATAAATTCCTTGTGTTGCTCCTTGTTGTCAGGTAGACAGATAACATCCCGACTATTTTTAGCCGGAATTATATAGCTAGCTATATAACACCCCCATACGGGGTGGATATGTAGCTATTTAAGCAAAAAAATGCACAAAAACTCGACCAGAAGAGTCATTTTAATGGTTAGGGAGTGACGTGGAGATTTCAATTCGAGCTAGCTCGATAATAAATATGTTAGAGGCCATTAAAAAGATATGAGTGGTTATATAAAATTCAGATGGGGTTTAATGCTCCTTCGTAAAAAATTAAATAAAAATGAGAAGGCATATAAAGCTCTTCTCGATGAGGCACGTAGGGGGAAAAAAAGTCGAGACGATATCGAGGCAATAAACAGCGAGGCATCACACTTTTATTTCTCAGTAAGGGAAGAGATACAATTACTTATTACAAAATACTACATTGAGCTTTCTGACAAGTTGCTCATTCCACTTCCTGAAAGATCTGACGAACAAATGTGGGAAGAATGTATTTATGTGTCAACGAGAAAAATTTTAACTACTGAAGGGATTATCTATTTCAGAAGTAAAATTAGGCAAGAACACAAAGAAAAAATTGACCTCTATCTTCCTTTTGTTACCGCTGCCATTGGGATAATAGGTGCTATCACTGGGTTAGTTGCTGTACTAACAAAATAAAAAAACCTCTAACAAAACACTTCAGTCGGAAAATCAGGCCTGCGGCCTATTTTCCGCTAAGTTCGGTCGTTATGTTTTCTGAGAGTTATTACCCGCAGACATGAAACAATCACCAGAAGAAATTATAAAGTTATTTCACAACAAACTTAGCTCTGGTCGATTAAGAAAAATTAATCATTCACAAAGTGAAGAAATTGAGGAGCTGTATTTTCAAATTCTTGAAAATCTCATAACGGATTATCCAACCTACCGAAAAACCCTCTCAACATTTTTAGGGTCTTTAGAGGATAATGATGCGGTGGCATATTCAGCATCTATTTTTTTTAGGCTATATGAAGCCCTTATCACTTCAAAATTGATAGATAAATTAGACCTGTCAATATTTAATGAAAAAGCCACAGATAAAACACTCGATAAATTCTTCAACCAATTTGAGGAATGCTTGAAATCAAATGAAACCTATAGAATGTCAGAGTTTAATTTCAATCCAGATAACCTTTCAAATCAAGAAGTGAAAGAAATCGTATCTTTCTTGGTTGATTACATACAAGGTGACTCTAAATCTATAGAATGGAGTGAAGAGCAAGCTCAACGCAACTTACTTCAATTAGCTATTCTCAAGTCTTTACTAGATTCTTTAAACCAATCAGAATATTTTTATTTCGTTTTAAGCATGTTTCTGGATCGATTGAATTCCTCTGAATATTTCCAAGCAGCAAGAGATATAGCAGAGGAATCTGTATTTTCATCATTTAAAGATGGTATGCCTGATCTAGGTTTTCTGAACTCTTACAACTGTTATTCAAGACAAGGAAGTGTTCATGCCGCAATACTCTATGCTAATTTAAGTTTGTACTGTGCTCACCGTTACAAAAAACCCATCCTTGACAAATATTTTAAAGGGATGATTTGGGAATCTATTAAATGTTTTCGTGACACAGGATTGTATCCTTTAGCCATAGAAATCTATAAAGATATTCCCAAAAACATAAAATTTAATGATTATGAAAGAAGAGCTATTGATTGTACTTATTTTTTATGCCTCATAAAAACAAAAAAGGACAATAAAGTACCTAATCAAATTTTAAATTATTTACATAAAGAGCGAGAAGCAATTTTTCGTGCAGGAATCCACGAAGCTATTCCATGGTTATTAATGTTGCATAACGTCAAAAGGATTTATCCAGATTCCGATTTCTCAGAAACAGGCCTAGGATTCTACATTAATGTTTTAGAAACAATAGTTCCAAAGGAATCAGTCAATAAACAAATTGATATCATTTATGGTAAATCTAACAAAAATAAAGATTATTTAAAATTATCCATTTTAAAGCTTAATGACACTAGAAGTAAAAACGACATCGTATATGACAATGAGAGAGCTCTGACAATTGCAAACAGGATGATTGAAGATAGCTTTGATGAACAGGACGAAGAAGCAGTTTTGTTGGCCATGATGTTGAAATCTGACTTTAGCCTGATTTTCCAGCCGAAGCATACAAGTATAGTTACACCCTTTAAACTACCATCCAGTGACCTTGAAAATTTCCATTCTTTATATGCAGAACATGAGAAACTGAAACAAGACCTTCGTCTTTCTAAACAAGAAATGATAGTCTGGCTTGCAGTGACGGAGGGCAAAGTTTTTCAACTATCTCTAATTAATGAAAAATTTGTTTTTTCGCATTTAACTTCTTTTAAATGGGACAATTTTCACAAATTAAAAATATCAAACTACTTTTCGGGATTGTCTTTTGATGAAACAAAAAAAGACCATTTCGGGGTAAGGAATGTTTTTCCAGAAGAACATCTTCTGAACGCAGAAAAAATTAAAAATAAAATTGATTTTAGCAGATTGTCAGCAACAAAAAAATCATGTTCCGTTTTGGTTGTAAAAGATATGGAATTGGCCAAGTTCCCCCATAATCTCATCCTTGATGAGTGTGGTGATTTCATTCATCAGACTAAGCCTATTGCGAATATACTTTCAACGGAATGGTATCTTTCAAACAAAGACGATAAAGAAATTAACAATGATTTCACCAAATCAATTTGGATACCTACAGAGTCTGGTGATTTTACATTAAATATGCTTTTTTCCTCTTTGGAGGCTGAGCTAAACAAGCAGAAGTTCAACATATTCAATGATATTGAAATTATATCTCCAATATCATCTGAGCTAAATATAGTATGTTCGCATGGAGATAAGGATATTGCCACCAACGAAATGTTACATTATGGCGATAACCATCTGAGTAATATAGAAAAAGTTCTTGGCAAGGGGAAGATCCTGATTTTCTTTGTTTGTCACTCAGGGTCATATAAAGATGAATATTTTAGAAATGATATTAGTTCTATCGTTAAAACATATATTTCCCTCGGCTACAAAGCAGTTATTGCCCCTTTTTGGTCTTTGCAGGTTAACATCCCCGCAATATGGTTAAAATCGTTTATTTCCTCTATGAACGAAGGGGGGTCAATTAACAATGCAGTGTTTATGGCGAATCAAGCAGTCTTTCACGAATACAAGACGCCTGTTGCGTGGGCATGTATGCACCTATATGGTAATCCTTACTTGTCAATAAATGAAAATAATTGAATATTGAAATCACATAACAATTTAGTACAGTGGACCGAAGAGGTTCAGTGGCCTAGACGGGCAAGCACCGGGCGCGCCACTGACCAAGACGTTACAAAACTAAACAAGAGAAACAGAAACGGGAACAAAACCTATGTCAAAAGATGACACCAAAGAAGCAGTCACAACCGATGAACTTATAATGGCACAAATGATTCGGCTTGATGCTATCGCACAGTTGCTTATTGAGAAGGGGATTCTTTCAGAGGAAGAGTTTTACACCAAGCTGAAGAACGTCCAGGCACAGTATCAGAATGTTTCGGAGACTTGAAAATGTGCTATGTTTTGGTGCTCACTCTGAAGTACAAGTACTTTGGAGGCCCATATAATAATATAGTGGAACAATTCTTATCCTATAGAATGATTGAAAAAAAGGCTGACGAATCTGAAAGTGGCACCAAAGGAACTTATGCAGACATCTACATTTCTTTATCGCCTCGCAATCGCTTGTTGGGTTGGCGGGGCATCCCTTTTCACTTTTGTCCTTACCCCCACCATTTTCAAATCATATAACCGGGATGTGGCAGGCGGAATTGTCGGAGTTCTTTTCCCAGGATATTTCAAATGGGGGTTGGTTTGCGGAGTGATTGCTCTTGTTACCCTTTTCTTGTCGTCAACTGCCAAACACAAGACCATCGCCGCTGTCATCATCGCAGTTATGCTTGTCATCACCTCGGTCCAGGCCTTTGTGATTGAGCCCAAGGCAGCGGCATTAAAAAAGGAAATCCCTTCGTTTGAAACCACGTCACAAGACGATCCACTCCGCGTCCAGTTCAGAAAACTTCATGGCGTGTCGGCGGTGAGCAACCTTGCGGTTGTCGGCGGCGGTATTGTTTTGATTATCCTTCTGTAAAAAAACAAGAATATACTTTACTGTTACAGCTGGCCATCAGATGTTTGACAGATCTGAAAGGCAGTTAGAGATTACCGGTATTGGAAAAAATAAATTATAACCAACGAATTATTCTGACCGAGATGAAGAGTTGTGGCCTATTCAGGATAACTCTTTGGGGCGGCAGCTTATCGCATCATGTAGGCCTCATATATCGCTTTATCAACCAAGGAGAAACAACAAATGGCAACTTATGTGGAAAGCACTCTTACAAAAGGGGAGCAGGTGGCGTATCAAGGAAAAGTGAGTCTTTTTTCACTAGCGCCTCTTTTCCTTCTTGGACTAGTGCTCATCTCGGTCTATGGTTTAGGACTTCTGTTTTGGATTGCGGCCGCTATTCGATATTTTACAACTGAGCTAGCAATTACAAACAAGCGCGTTATTGCGAAGTTTGGCCTTATCAGTCGCTCCACCATTGAAATCAACCTTCAAAAAATCGAAAGCATCCAAGTCAACCAAGGAATTCTTGGCCGGATCTTTAATTACGGCTCTATTGTGGTATCGGGTGCGGGCAATCCCCAGGCACCTGTCCCTGGCATCTCTAACCCACTTCAATTTCGCCGCGCGTTCATTGACACACAGGAAACTAATGGGCAACCCCAACCAGTTGCGCAGCCAGCATAGGATTAATAATCACGTCAACTCAGGCTGCCCAACGCCGTAAAGCGAAGCGACTTTGTGCAGCCGGGCACGTAAGCGTTATGTGGTTAAGGATTTGCAGCCATGGATGATATAAAAATTGCTTTAGATGCCATAAATCTCTACCAGACACAATATTCACAGGTAGATAAAATATGGGGCTATTTTAGTGTTGTCACGCTTGCTATTGCGGGGTTTGTTATTGGCAGCGACAAGTCTACCCGTTCGCTGAAAGAACCTTGCGCTATTGTTGCGGCCTATATAATTTTTTGCATTGGCAATCACAAAGCTTTGGTTGCAGGTCAGGAACAACTGGAACAATTTTCAATAATAGCGATAAATCTGGCGAATACAGCTAAGTTGGATGTAAGCGCTTTACAGCCTATCACCCATGAATGGGTCGGATATTTTCACCTGAGTGTAATTTTTGCCGTGTGCATCGGCATAATGACCGTTGCCTGGCTGCGTCAAAAATCACACAAAAAAGAATAGATTGAGGACAGACAAAATGAAAGGATACGGAAAGAAACTGTTCATTGGCTGGGTAGCGTTGGCATCTCTGTTTGTGGGCGGAAGTCTGGCCGCGCAGGAAAACCCGGTTGGCGCGGCTAATCCCAAAGTGTTTTTTGATGTCACCATCGGCGATGCAAAGGCCGGGCGGATCGTGATGGAGCTGTTTGCCGATGTTGCGCCGAAAACAGCGGAAAATTTTCGCCAGTTGGCCACCCATGAGAAGGGATTCGGGTACAAGGGCAGCATCTTTCACCGCATTATTCCCCAGTTCATGCTCCAGGGCGGCGATATCACCAACAGCGACGGCACCGGCGGAAAGTCCATTTACGGCCGTACCTTTGCCGATGAGAACTTCATCCGCAAGCATCTGGAGCCGGGTATGTTATCCATGGCCAATGCCGGACCCAACACCAACGGCTCTCAGTTTTTCATCACCACCGTCAAAACCCCCTGGCTCGACGGCAAGCATGTGGTGTTCGGCAGGGTGATCGAAGGGATGGATGTGGTACGGAAAATTGAAGAGATGGGTTCGCGCAGCGGACGGCCCAAAACAACCGTCACCATCGTAGACTGCGGGCAGATGGGGAAATAAACAAGCCCCACCAATTCTGGAAAACGTGGGATACCTGCGTGAGCAGCACCCGCTTTAAAGACTAACTGGACAGTGACGCAGCAGCGGTGACAGGCGAAGCCCCCTCCGCTGCCGTCTCTTTCTTCTCTGCCTTCTGGGCATACATCCGGGTATCAGCCAACTCCAGCAGCTGATACATAGTGCCGCCCTCGTTCCATTGGGCCAGGCCGTAGCTGAAGGCCAGCGCACATTTCTTGCTCAAACCGTTGTTCACCAGGGCCAGCCTTTCCTCGATCCGCTCGATCAAACGCGCCGCCTCCCCCTCCGTGCAATGGGACAGAATGAGCAGAAATTCGTCCCCCCCCATCCGGCAGGCATAATCTCCGGCACGCGTCTCCCGGACCAACTGGCCGGCAAAGACCTTGAGCATAATGTCGCCCTCGGCATGGCCAAAGGTATCGTTAACCTGCTTCAAGCCATCCAGATCAAGATAACAGATGGTGAGCGGGGTGCGCTCCCTCTGGCTGGCACCAACCTGCTTTTCGAGCAGGGCCAGGGCAGCCCGCCGGTTAAACAGGTTGGTCAAATCATCAATGGCGGCCTGGCGCTCCAACTCCGCCTCCTTGGCCTTCAACTCCTTGAAAATAAGCTGATAGGGCGAGCGAATTCCGGTTTGCACGATGGCCCGATACACCATATAAAAGGAGGCGATCTTGAAGTAATGCCCCACCATATTGGAGAGACCGTAATTGCTGATGTAAAAGGTAAAAGACAGTTCCGAGAGGATGGTGCACACAAGGGAGGCCATGATGTAGCCGAAAACCTGAGGGGAGAAATGCTGCCGATGGCGATAGGCCAACCAGGTAGCCAGGCCGAGAATGGCGCAGATAACGAATTCGCTCCAGATTTTAAAGGGCGTCTGCCCAACCCCTTCGATGAAGCAAATCGGAAATATCCGCCACTGAAAAATCGACAGCAGAATCAGTCCGGTGACCACCGCATAACCGGCCTCAAGCACATAAGGCCGGGACCTTATCCGCCGAGTGACCAGGGAAAACGCAACCAACAGAGTGAGACTTTCCAGAAATCGGGTGGCGATCCACAGTTGATTGGCATAGAAATCATAATCGGTAAAAATTTGCATCCCCTTGAAGGAAAGGGTGTGCATGAGGTCGAGAAAACCGATGAACAGGTAGGCAATGCCCAGGAGATAGAGATAGGAATCCCCCAGATGTTCCCGGGAATTCCAGGCGATGATGAAGATAGCGCCTGCAATGACGATGCTGAAAATCTCGGCCAGACTGTGGAAAAGAAGATAATTATGCAAGCCCACATAATAGAGCGAGGCCAGTCCCGCCACCGTGAGGAGCAACGACAGCCAGCCGGGAACACCACCGGCCGCCGATGCTTCCCCCAGATGTATCGGTGTTTCCTTCTCCACCATCCGCCTCCTCCTGCCTCTGACGCATTGCGTATCGCATCATGTATATCCTAGCGAAGCACGGGACGAGTCACAAGTGGAAACCGTAGCAGCTATGTAAACAGGGGACAGACTTATTATCGTACACTGCGGACAGGTGGGGGAATACGCTCTCCCCCGCCCGCCTGAAATTCCGCAGGAATCAATAGATCATCCCGCCGACATACACCCCTGCGCCGACGAGCAGGTCTTTTGAGGGGACTTTGTAAATATAGGTGGTCTTTTTGGATGGGGAGCTTTTCCCGGGCTTGGGCCACATATAATCCACCCAGCCCTGTCCCTGTCCCTTGGCAATATTGACAAAATGGACGAAGATCGCCTTATCAGTCGCATCGGTGCGCAAAAGTACATGCTCATCCAGGGTGAGTTCCGGCTGCATGGGATGCGCCAGCATTTTTCCCTTCAAGTCCATCAGAAACACGTAGGAATCCTTCCAGACAAAGGGGCCTTTGGGGTCGCCGATCATCTTGACAGCCTCTTCCACTCCTCTGGCATTTATAATTGCCGCTGCTTCATGGGCCTTCTGAACACATTCATCCTTCGTTGCCATCTCCCCGGCAAATACCTGAGAGGAAAAAAGAACGACCGTTGATAGGGCGAGAGCGATAAGTACTCGTTGCATTGTAGATCTCCTTTTTTATTTCTTCCCTGAATGCGCAAACCGAAATGCTTTGTTTACTTGATCCACGGCTTGCCGACCGGCAGAACATCCCTGCCGAAGACCTGGGCATAAATAACATGGGCCATCATGTACCATGCCGAAGCGGCGCAGAGCAGAAGCTCGTATCCCGCGACCTTTGTTAATTCGGGATACCCGAAATGGGCCAGATCAAGCAGGATAAAGCCGATCAGAAGCAAGGTGAAGGTTATGGCCATTGCCCCATGAATCCGCATGGCGGGAATCCAGAGGATAAAGGTGTAGATGGTCCAGCCCACCAGGAACCAGCCCACATCGGTGGTGCTGGCGTGATAGATGTTAAAATGATTGAGGATGAAAATGATTCCCAGGGATATCCAGAAGGCGCCGTAGGAGACAAAAGCACTGTAGCCGAAGTTGTTGCCGCATTTGAATTCCTGAAACCCGGCGAGCATCTGGGCCAGACCGCCGAAGACAAAGGCGAGGGCTACAATGGGCCCGATATCGCACAACCCGATATTGTGCACCTGCAGCAGCATGGTGGTGAGCGCAAACCCTGCAAGGCCGACAACCGCCGGATTGCCTTGGGGTGTTTTTTCGGTATTGGACATGAAATGGACCTCCTGGTGAAAAATAACAGCTCATTAAACATATTGTGTGGAGTACTTTGTGTTCATATACTCCGTTTCAACTCTTGGCATTGACCATATGCAGACAACCGACATTATGGCCCCACAGGCAGCATTCGCTACTGGGTAGTTCTACGCATACGGCCCTGGAAAATAAACTGAAGAAGGATAAATGTCAAAGGCTGTTTAAAGCACCATGATCACATGATGGCTTTTGCTACAGATGAAAGCGAGAAGAACCACTTCGTTATTTTTTTTGGTACGACAAGAGGACTAACCTGCGGACAGGAGAAAAACCCCATGAAAAACAACGATACAAATCAAATAAAAATCTCAGACTGGCTGGACGAAAAGGAAGCAGAGAAAACGGATGTATCTCAAATTATCTTGCCGGAAAATCTCTCTTTTGATGAAGATCCTGATGAAACTATTTTTTTCGAAGAGTTTAAACCGTGCGGATTTCTCTGTACCGAGAATCACCCCTTTTCTACGGTGGAACGCTTTAGGCACTGGTATTATAGTAGAGGACAGGACAAGAAGGCAGGGATTCATTCATCAAAAATGAAATGGCGGTTGTTTACAAAGGATAAAGATCTCGCTATCCAAACGGCAAAAACTCACATAGAATAAAATTGCTCCCTCAATAGACCAATCCACCCACCGCCCTTTCCTCGCTCCACTGATTATTTCCTTCTTCCGGGAGAGATGATCGTGAAAAAATGTTCCTTCTGTGCTGAAGAAATTCAAGACGATGCGATACAGAGCAAGCACTGCGGTGAGTTTTTGGATGGTTCCCGCCCAGCAGGGGAAAAACTGCCCTGGTATTTCCGCAAATCCTTTATTGTCATCGCTGTCAGTTGCGTAGGACCTTTGGCCTTGCCCCTGATCTGGTGGCGCCCGCAAACAACCCGGGCATGGAAGATCGGCCTCACCATAGGAATTCTTGTACTCAGTTGGTTCTTGTTCCAAGCCACGATGGAATCCATTCAAATTCTCACAGAGAATTACAAGCTCCTTGAAGGGCTGTAACACTGACAAAGGAAGCAGCATATGCACCCGGTCCAGGAAGCAATTACAGGCACTGAGAAACAAAAGGATTCATCCTCTCCGTATCAAGCACTCGTGCAGTTCTACGCCGCTTTCAACTCCGGCAATATGCAAATGATGTCGGAAAATTGGGCCCAGTCGGACGACATTGCAATGGACAACCCGCTGGGCGGCATCAAGCGTGGCTGGGCTGAAATACAGCAAGTGTATGAGCGTATTTTCAACGGCCCGGCGAAAGTCTACGTCGAATATTTCGACTACACCATCCACGAGACACCGGAGATGTTTTACGCTGTGGGAAGAGAACGGGGATATTTCCGTTTGGCTGACGATGAACTCACGCTTGCCATCCGCACCAGCCGAATTTTCCGGAAAATTGATAATTGCTGGAAGCAGGTCCATCATCATGGCTCAATCGAAGACCCGCAACTGTTGGCGAGGTATCAATCGGCTGTGACGAACAAGAGGCCTTAATCAACTGCCTTTGCAAACACCGGAAGCGTATTCAGCAGCGAACCAAACAGCAATAACTCCACAGGAGATATCATGAAAACGAGTCGCTTATTCGAACCAATCTCCATCGGAAATCTCCATTTTAAAAACAGGATCGCCATGGCGCCCATGACCAGATCCCGGGCCGGAGTTGAGCGGATAGCCAATGAATTGATGGCTGAACATTATCATCAGCGCTCCTCAGCCGGACTTCTGATAACCGAGGCAACCGTGGTGTCGGAGCAGGGCATCGGCTGGCATGATACGCCGGGTATCTACACCGAGGAAATGGTTGCTGGCTGGCGCAAGGTTACCGACACGATCAAGCCCACCGGCGCGCATATGTTCTTGCAGCTCTGGCATTGCGGCCGGGCCTCGCACAGCGATTTCCATGACGGCGAGCTGCCGGTTTCCGCTTCCGCCGTGCCGCTGAACGGCGACTTTATCCACACTCCGCTGGGCAAAAAGCCGTATGAAATTCCCCGCGCCCTGACAGTGCCGGAAATCAAGGCAACCGTGGACGATTACCGCAAGGCCGCAACCAATGCCAAGGCAGCGGGATTTTCCGGGATAGAAGTGCATGGGGCCAACGGGTATCTGATCAATCAATTCCTCGACTCGAAAACCAATCTCCGCGCGGACCAATACGGCGGCAGCCTGGAAAACAGATTCCGTTTTTTCAGGGAAGTGCTTGAAGTGGTGCTGGAGGTCTGGCCCGCCGATCAGGTAGGCGCCCGGATCTCGCCCAACGGGATATTTAACGATATGGGCAGCCCGGATTTCCGGGAAACCTATCTGTACGCGGCCAAGGAACTCGACACATTCAATCTCGGCTATGTGCATATCATGGACGGGCTAGCCTTTGGCTTCCACAACAAGGGCGAGCCCATGACCCTGGCGGAGTTCCGGCCGATTATCCGGAGTAGGATCATCGCCAACTGCGGCTACACCCAAGAACTCGCCGAACAGCGGTTGGCCGAAGGCACTGCGGACATGATCGCCTTTGGCCGTCCTTTCATCACCAATCCCGACCTGCCGGAACGCTTCAGGAACAACTACCCGCTCAACCCGGCCGAGGACATGACCCTGTGGTATACTGCAGGAGCCGAGGGTTACACGGATTATCCGCCGTATACATAACGAGAAATGGGACCAGATTTATACTTTTCCGGAGGATGCCCACATGAAAAAACATTTGCCGATTGCCCTCGCAACACTGATTATTTTTACCTGCGCCCCAAGTCTCGCACAGGCAGAAGGCTCCTGGCTGGACACAGGGACCAGTATTTTCAACACCTTGAGCACAGGAACTGCACCACAAACAGGGGTACAGCCCAGCAATAGCGAAATCGGTGGCGCCTTTAAAGATGCCCTGAGCATTGGCGCTAAAAACGTAGTGAATCAATTGGGCGTCACGGATGGTTTTAACGGTGACCCATCGATCCACATCCCCTTGCCCGGAGAATTGAACACCGTAAAAACCATGCTCGCCAAGATCGGGATGTCGCAATCGATTGACGATCTCGAACTCAAGCTGAATCGAGCGGCCGAAGCGGCAACGCCGAAAGCCAAGTCTCTTTTCCTGCAGGCCATCAAGGATATGTCCTTTGACGACATCAAAAAAATTTATGAAGGGCCTGAAGATTCGGCGACACAATATTTCAGGAGCAAGATGACTCCTTCCTTGAAAAAGGAAATGCAGCCCATCGTCGAAAAGAGTCTCTCGCAGGTAGGCGCGATCCAATCCTACGATGCGGCCATGGGCCAATATAAAGCCCTGCCCTTTGTCCCGGATGTACAGGCAGATCTGACCGAACACGTTCTCCAGAAAGGACTGGACGGGATATTCTATTATATCGCCAAGGAAGAGGCCGCAATCCGCAAAGACCCGGTAAAACAAACAACCGCATTGTTGAAAAAGGTTTTTGGCGGGAAATAGGACACACTCCGATGGCAAAGCACGTCTGCCCCTGGTGGCTGGCCTATACCTTTGACAACCCGTTGCGGCGGATATTCCACAAGCCGGAAGAGATATTCAAGCCGTATCTCCATGAGGGAATGATCGCCGTCGATCTGGGCTGCGGTATGGGGTATTTCTCCATCGGCATGGCCAAGCTGGTTGGCGAAAGCGGGAAAATACTCTCCGTCGATCTGCAAGAGAAGATGCTGGATACCCTGATGCACCGGGCCGGAAAAGCGGGGGTCGCCCACCGCATCATCCCCCGGTTGTGCGCGGAGGACAACATCACCGTCCACGAAGCGGTTGATTTCGCCCTGGCCTTCTGGATGGCCCACGAAACCCCGGACGAATCACGCTTTTTTACCCAGACCCATGCGGCCCTGAAAAAATCCGCCAAGCTCCTTCTGGCAGAGCCCAAAGGGCATGTCACCACAGCCGAATTCAAAACAACTCTGGCCATCGCCGGAAAAGCAGGCTTGACCTGGATTGATTCGCCTGTGATATCCTTGAGCCATGCGGCTCTGCTTGAGAAGCGCTGAGCCCATTCCCGCACTGGAGGAAAAAACCATGCCCCGATTCGGCGCCCACATGTCCATCAGCGGCGGTATCGCCCTGGCCTTTGACCGGTTGGCCGAGGTGGAAGGCGAGGCGTTGCAGATTTTCACCGCCAACCAGCGGCAATGGCAGCCAAAAACCCCAAGCCCGGCTGAGATCGAGGACTTCAAGGGGCGACGATGCCAGACCCCGAAAATTCCGGTTGCCTCCCACGATTCGTATCTCATCAATCTCGCCTCGTCCAAAGAGGAAACGGCGAGCAAGTCCATCAAGGCCTTTGCCGACGAGTTGCGTCGCTGCGCGGCCCTGACCATCGAATATCTGGTTATCCATCCCGGCTCCCATCTCGGCGAAGGAGTAAAAGCAGGGTTGAAACGATTCACCGCCAACCTCGACCAGGCCATCAGCCAGGCCGATACCAGCCGCCAGGTCATGGTGCTCCTTGAGACCACTGCCGGACAGGGCACCAACCTGGGAGCGAGCTTCGAGGAGCTGGCAGCGATCATCGCCGCTTCCGCCCATCCGAAGCAGCTTGGCGTCTGCTACGACACCTGCCATACCTTCGCTGCGGGGTATGATATCCGCACCCCCAAAGCCTATGCCAAAACCATGGGCGAATTTGACCGGGTTATCGGCTTGGAGCACCTCAAGTTCTTCCACCTCAACGATGCGAGCAAGGGACTGGGCAGCCGGATCGACCGCCACACCCATATCGGCCAGGGCGAGATCACTGTGGAAGGCTTCCGCAACCTGATCAACGACCCGCGCTTCAGCAATCATCCCATGGTATTGGAAACTCCAAAATCAGACGATCTCCACGAAGACCGGGAAAACCTGAAAGTGCTGCGGAGCCTGCTCAAATAAGGCTCTTTCAATAAGCCGTGGATTTTGTCTTGCCATACAAGATGGTATGATGAGGACAATTCCGCTTGTTGCGCCCTGATACACAAATAAGGAGATACGATATGGCCCCTCGCTTACAAAACATCACGATTGCCGGCCTGGTGGGCTTTCTTTTCCTTTTTCAGACACAGGCTCAAGCGGCAACAATCGAATACGATCTTGCCATCTCGCAACAGGAACTCAACATTACGGGAACCCCCGCATGGGGCATGACCGTTAACGGAGGCATCCCAGGGCCGACCTTGCGTTTCAAGGAAGGCGACTTCGCCCGCATCCGCGTCAAAAACACAATGGACGTGGACACTTCCATCCATTGGCACGGTTTGCTCGTTCCTCCCGGCATGGACGGAGTTCCCAATATCAGCTTCCCGCCCATCAGTCCCGGCTCGACATTCACCTATGAGTTTCCCATTCGCCAGAGCGGGACGTACTGGTATCACTCTCACACCAGTTTGCAGGAACAAAGCGGTGTTTACGGTTCCATCGTTATCGAACCCGGTCACCCTGGGGAAAAAACCGATCAGGACCATGTTGTCCTGCTCTCCGACTGGACCGATCAGGACCCGCACGAAATAAACCGAACACTCAAACGCGGCAGTGAGTGGTTCGCCATCGAAAAAGGCAGCGCCCAGAGCATCTTCGGCGCCGCCCGCCTCGGCATGCTCGGCGACTACTTCAAGCGTGAACTCCAGCGCATGCCGTCCATGGATATCGCGGACGTGGCCTATGACCGTTTCCTGGCCAACGGCAAGCCTGAATCAACGCTTTCGGCCAAGCCCCATGAAACGGTGCGCTTACGGATCATCGACGGCTCGGCCACCACCTATTTCCACCTGGAATTCGCCGGCGGGCCCATGACCATTATCGCTGCCGACGGCCAGGACGTGGAGCCGGTCAAGGAAAACCGCTTTCTCATTGCCGTGGCGGAAACCTATGACGTACTCGTCCAGGTGCCCGCTTCCGGGGCATATGAGTTCAGGGCCACCGCGCACGACGGTTCCGGCTACGCCTCGGTCTGGATCGGCTCCGGCGAACGCCGCCCTGCCGACAATGTGCCCAGGCCGAACCTCTATCACGCCATGGGCCACATCGACATGAAACAAATCTTTGCCCTCACTCCTGCGGGAACCATGGGGATGCCCGATCACATGGTGGAGTCCGGCACATTCGATCAACCGGGAATGATGGGTATGGGGTCAATGGATATGAGTTCCGAACCGGGCATGGGTAGCATGAGCCACGGAACACAACCGCCCAAAGCCGATATGAGCATGAGGGATCACACACCCTCTCCCGCAGGAGCCATGGAAACGGACGGTCACAAGGCTGCTACCGGCTCGCCTGATCATTCCGGCATGATGGGCATGGGTTCTATGGAGATGAATGCCGCGCCCGATATGGGAATCATGGACCACGGCGCAAGTTCTTCAACGGCTGAAATGACCGGTATGGATCATGCAACTTCCCCCGGCATGGCAGATGACAAGCACTCCATGCCGATGGAGCCCCAGACCTCGCGGTTCGGCAAGAAATACGGCACTGATTTTCGTTTTCTCGCAGCCGACGTCTCCGCATCCGAAAACCTGGCCGTTGACGGCATGGACGCAAGCCGCCCGTGGGCTCCTTACCCGCAACTGCGGGCCACAAAACCCACCACCCTTCCCGCCGGAAGATCCGTACGGGAAATCCGCCTCACCCTTGACGGCGACATGGAACGGTACGTCTGGTTCCTCAACAACATCGCGCTTTCAGAAAGCGATTCGATTCGCATCCGCAAAGATGAGGTGGTGCGCTTTATCATGATCAACCGAACCATGATGCACCATCCCATGCACCTTCATGGGCATTTCTTCCGGGTGCTCAACGGCCAGGGAGAATTTTCTCCGCTGAAACACACGGTTGACGTAGCCCCCATGTCAACAACCGTCTTCGAGTTCGAGGCAAACGAACTGGGCGACTGGTTCTTCCACTGTCATCTACTCTATCACATGAAAGCAGGCATGGCCCGTCTCGTCCACTACGAGGAATATGCTCCCACCCCGGAAGTCGCCGCCATTCGCCCCGCACTTTACAAGGATCTCTGGTATGCCTGGGGGCAGGCTAATCTTCTCAGCAACATGGCCGAGGCCTCTCTGACCCTGGCAAATACACGCAATATTTTTTCCCTGGACTGGGAAACAGGGTGGGTAAAGATCGAAGACACGGAATCGGAAGGGATTCTCACCTATGACCGCTACATAAACAGGTTTTTCTCTGTTTTTGCAGGGGCCGATCTGCTGGCTGAGGGAGACGATGTTGATAAAACTCGGGGGGTTGCGGGGTTTCGCTACCTTTTGCCGCTCAATCTGGAGTCTCGCATGTGGGGCGATACGGACGGAGGCGCACGATTCAGCCTGGGAAAATCCTTTGAATTGATGCCCCGCCTCACCGTATTCGGCGATGCGGACTACGACACCCACACGAAATGGGAAGGCAAGGCAGGACTGTCCTACATGATCTCAAATCATTTTTCACTCACCGGCCAATGGCACTCTGATTTCGGACTTGGCGGAGGTCTGCAAATTCGGTTCTGAACCCGAATTTAAGGTCGAAAACAAAGCAGGCATGTCGTTTTTTTTTGACTTTCGTTTTTTTTTCACCGACAGTTTAGATACTGTTAAGATTGCGTTAAACGCGGAAAGCCGATTTTTCAAAAAAGGAGTTCTGGATCATGAAACTTTCGCTTCGGACAAGGGTCATGGGCATTCCGCTGGTACTGGTGGTGGCTGCCATCACCTCGCTGGTGGGAATATCGCTGTGGGTGGTCAACAACATGTGGCAGGCTCAGCTGAAAACCCTTGCCAGAAGCCAGGCAGGACTCACGGAAAAGAGCCTTGAGAGCCTCAAAAAACAATCTCTTGTTCTGGCAGGTTTTGCCGCCCAGGTTCCCGGGGTGCAGGAGGCCTATCAGTTGGCCTTGCAGGGCAACGAGGCCGAGGGCCGCAGGATGCTGCGCAAAAGCTTTGATCCCATCCATGAAGAACTCGCCAAAACCCTTGGCCTCAAGACTGTGGAGATCCATTTTCATCTGCCGCCGGCGAAGAGTTTTCTCCGTATCTGGCGCAAGCCCGGTGACCGGGATGGCGGCGACGATCTTTCCGCCTTCCGCAAAACCATTGTCAAGGCCAACAACGATAAAACCCAAGTTTCCGGACTCGAAGTGGGAGACCAGGGTTTTGCCATCCGCGGCGTCATTCCTATTTACGGAGCAGGTGGGGAACATCTCGGCTCGGTGGAAGGACTAATGCCCATGGGCAAGGTGTTTGAAACTTCCAAGGCGCTTGAAACAGACAACGTGGCCATCTATCTGCTTGCCTCCCAACTGGAATTCGCCAAAAAAGCCAAAGAGAAAAATCCGCCCATAGTGGGCGAGATGGCAAGAATCTTCAGTTCCGCCGAAGCCGACACCGACCCTTTCATCACTGAAGCGATTCTCAAGAAAGCAACCACGGAAACCACCATGGAAGTGAACGGCGGGCGGATTGTCACCGCCATGCCCATTCTCGATTTTGCCAATGAAGTCAAGGGCGTTTTGGTGTACGTCAGGGACGCCAGCGATCAGGTGGAAAAGATTCGCTATCTGCAATGGGGCTTAAGCCTTGGCGGCGTCGCATTGCTTGCGCTGTTGTCGGTGCTGCTCTTCTTCTCCTCCGGCACGATAACTCGCCGACTCAATCAGACCATCGACACCCTGGGCGAGGCCGGTGGCAATATGCTCTCCGCCGCCCAGGAAATCAACAGCACCAGCCATCAACTGGCCGAGGGCGCCTCGGAACAGGCGGCATCGCTGGAGGAAACGTCCTCATCACTTGAGGAGATGGCTTCCATGACCCGCCGCAACTCGGACAACGCCATCCAGACAGAAATCCTCATGAAGGAAGCCAGTCAGACCATCAACCAGGCCGGGGAATCCATGCAGCGCCTTACCGGCTCCATGCATGAAATTTCCAAGGCCAGCGAGGAAACATCCAAAATCATCAAAACCATCGATGAAATCGCCTTCCAAACCAACCTTCTGGCCCTGAACGCGGCAGTGGAAGCAGCCAGGGCCGGGGAGGCGGGCGCCGGTTTCGCCGTTGTCGCGGACGAGGTGCGAAATCTCGCCATGCGCGCGGCCGAAGCGGCCAAAAGCACCGCAACCCTCATTGAGGGAACCGTTGGCAAGGTCCAGACAGGCTCGGAACTGGTTTCCAAAACCAATACATCCTTTACCGAGGTTTCCGAGGCTTCGGGCCGCATCAACCTTTTAGTCAGCGAAATTGCCTCCGCCTCGAAAGAACAAGCCCATGGCATCGACCAAATCAACAAGGCAATCGGCCATATCGATTCCGTCACCCAACAAAATGCCGCCAGCGCCGAGGAATCCGCTTCATCTTCTGAAGTATTAAGTTCGCAGGCCAGCCGCGTGCAGGAAATTGTTGGTGGCCTTGCCGCGCTGGTTTCAGGAGAGGAAAATTTTAAGCCGGCAGGAAAAACTGGAGACCGCCCGCCGACAACATTGAAGCGGGCGCCAAAAAATCAAAAATCGCTGGCTCGCCTCCAGGAAAAACCCACAGCGCCTCCGCAAAGCAAGTCTTCCTCTGTCAAGGCCCTCCCCCAGACGAAGGACGAAGACTTCGAGGATTTCTAAAAAACTGAGACGTTTTTTTGCAGAAGCCCTTGCCCTCCGGCAAGGGCTTTTTTTTTCGGTGGAGAGATTTTTCGCCCCCATCAGTTACATCCAGACACCCGGAAACCATCGGGCATGAATTTCTTTTTCTCTGACATTTCGTGATTTCTTGACTTTCTGATCCTCCCCCGCTGTAATAATCATAGAAGGATTTCCCGGCGTCTGTTGCTGGAAAAACACTGCGCCATCTTGTTCAGTAAGGAGGCTGTCATGTCCCCCAATGGTCTGGAGGCGACTATCCGGGTCGAGCAGGAAGTTCAAGCGCGTATCGCTGCCGAGCAAAAAAAGGCTGCGCTCTGGGTGCAGGAACAGAAAGCCGCTGTGGAGCAAACGATTGCCGCGGAGCAGCACGATCTATGCGCCCGGGAAGAGCAGACGGAAGAGCGCATTCGTAAAGATTTTGCAGAAAAAGCCTCCGCCCATCTGCGCCAGGCTGAAGAGCGGGCCGGTTTTCTTGAAGCAATCGATGATTCCGCCTTGAAGCCCCTGGTCCGAAAAGTACTCCTCGCAACACTTCCCGGGTTTGACCCATGATCGTCCGCATGGCAAAAATAGCCGTAATCGGCCCCAGGGAGCTGCTTCTGGATGTTCTCGCACACGTAGAGCATCTGGGCATTTTGCAGATAGACCAGGAGAGCAAGCCGGGCCAGCTCAAGGAACTTGAGACGGTGCTGCAGAGCGTCGCCCTGGACCGGGATTCTCTGGGCCGGCGCTTTTTGTATGAAAGCCTGCTGCAAAAGATCGATTCTCTGCTGGCGTATCTTCCCCCCGGAGTGAACCGCGAATATTTCCTGGATAACGCTGCAATCGCCCAGTTTTTATCAGAGGTGATCGACAAGCATCTGGAAAGTTTGCGCACCCTTGATCAGGAGCAAAAGCAAATCGGCCAGGCCCTGAAGGCGCTTGAAGCCTCCCGGCTGTTTCTCGACGCAATCTCCCCGCTGTTCCCGAAAAACACCGACACCCCGATCCTTGATTACATCGGCATCTCCATCCGTGACCCCAAGGCGCTGGCTGAGCTTCAGCAGCATCTGCAGCAGGAGACCGGCAAACCGGTTGCCATTGACACGGTGGAGGGACCGCACTCCGAGTTGCTCGGGGTCATCAGCGCGGAACACGATGTTGCCGACCTGATCCGGAAAAAATTAAGTAAAGATCAGGTCTCAGAACACCAGCTGCCGACAGAGCTTGCCGGTCTGTCCATGTCTGAAAAAATCGCTGCTCTTGCCGCAAAACAGGCGGCATTACATAACCGGCAGCAACAGATCACGGCGGAGCTTGCAACCTTTGCCCATCGCTGGCAAGGGGTGTATTCGCATGTGCGCGGCTGGCTTACGACCCAGCTCAGCCTTCTCAATGCCACCGCTTCAGTCTACCAGACAAAGATGTGCTTTTTTATCTTCGGCTGGATCCCGCAGGAAGAGGTGGAACGGTTCAGCCGGGAATTGGCCGCTGAATTCAACGGCAAGGTGACTGTGGAGGAAAAAGAGATCTTGGTGCAGGAGCTCGACCGGGTGCCCACGGCTCTGCATAACCCCGCCTACTTCAAGCCCTTTGAGCTTTTCTCCAGACTTCTGCCCGTGCCCGGGTACGGCTCTTTTGACCTGACTCCCTATATCGGTATTTTTTTCCCGATTTTTTTCGGCATGATGCTAGGCGATCTGGGCTATGGGGTTATTGTCTCCTGCCTGGGGCTCTTTCTCCTCTTCCGTTACCGAAAAAGAAAAACGGTGAGCGATGCGGGAAAGATCATGGTGGTCTGCGGTGTGTATGCCATGATTTTCGGGCTGCTGTATGGGGAATTCCTCGGCAGCATGGGCACGGTTCTGGTGGGGCTCAAGCCCCTTTTGCTCGACCGGCACGAGACGATCCTGCCCATGTTTTATTTTGCCATCGGCGCGGGAGTTGTCCACATTTCCCTGGCCCTGTTGCTCGGGGGCTTAAGCGCCCGGCGCAAGGGAGAACCCAGAGAGGCGCTGTTCAAATTCATCAGTATCCTGTTTATTCTTTTTGTCTCCCTGCTCATTGCCACCTATATCTTTCCCATCTCCAGCCTGCTGCAAAAGCCCCTGCTCACCGGGCTTGCCGTCATCGCCCTGCTGCTTTTCCTCACCGGCGGACTGCTTGCCCCGCTGGAGGCCCTGAAACACCTGGGCAACATCATTTCCTACGCCAGGATCATGGCCATCGGCCTTACCTCGGTCTTGCTCGCATATGTTGCCAACCACCTTGCCGGAATGACCGGCAGCATCTGGCTGGGTGTTTTGATCGGCATCCTGCTGCATGGCTTTAACGTGTTGCTGGGAATCTTTGCCCCCACCATTCACGCCCTGCGGCTGCATTATGTGGAATTTTTCAGCAAAACCACGGAAAGAGGCGGCCGAGCGTTTGCTCCTTTGGGTAAAAAGAAAAGTTAAAAAACGCAGCAAGCAAGAAAGTCCCCTCTCCCCCTGAGGGAGAGGGATAGGGTGAGGGGGAACGTGCCGAATTTGGTGGTGTTGGCAACTTCACCCACCCCCCGTCCCCTCCCCTCAAGGGAGGGGGAATATAATGCAAAAAAGGAGGAGCATATGGATGGAGTAATCGGTCTGGAAAAAATCTTGATGGCCTTTGCAGCCGCCCTGGCTTTGGGCTTAAGCGCCCTGGCCACAGCCTGGGCCCAAGCCAAGATAGGCGCGGCCGGGGCCGGAGCCCTTGCTGAAAAGCCGGAACTGACCGCAACAATCATCATTCTGGTGGCGATCCCGGAAACCATGGTGATTCTCGGTTTTGTCATCGCGGCCATGATTCTCTTGAAATAGGTCTGAAGCATGAATACGCTTTTTGATCATTTGCGCGCGGTGGGAAAAGAAAAAATCCGCGCCATCCGGCTCCAGGCGGAAGCCGAGGTGCAAGGATTCCGCGAAGAGAAGGAAGCCGCCCTGGCGGAGGAAAGAAAGCGCTGCCAACTCCAGGGACAGCAGTCCCTCATGGAACATGGCCGAGGCCTGATGACGGAGGCGGAAGAGAAGGCGTGGCTGCGCCAGTCCGAAGCGGAAACGCAACTTGCCGATCGGTTGTACGAACTGGCAAAAAAAGAGCTTCCCTTGTTACGTGAGCAATGCGGAAGCAGGCTGCTGGAAACCTGTGCCAAGGAACTGCCGCAGGCAAAATGGCAGAAGCTGCGCGTGCACGAAAGCGAGGTGGGTCTTGCCCGCACGCTTTTTCCAGAGACAGAGATTGAAGGAGACGACACCATCTCCGGCGGTCTTGTCGCCGAATCCGCGGATGGCAGAATCATGGTGATCAATACCCTGGAAAAACGTCTTGAGCGGAGCTGGCCCCGTATCCTGCCGGAATTTCTCCGTACCCTGCGGAAGGAGAAGGCGAATGTTGCTTCGTGACCTGCCGCAGTCGGAATTTCCCGCCGAATATCTTGTCCCGCGCCTTCTCGCAAGAAATGGTGCCGCAGCAACAGGGGTGCAGGATTGCCTTGCCGGAAAAAAACCGGTGGCCTGGGCTACGGATCAGGAAATAACCGGAGAACTGCTGGCAACGCGCTTCTGGCTGTACCGCCAGTTGCACAGCCGATTGCGGCAAGACCTTGGTCCGGTTTTTCTTTTTTCCGAACTGAAAACTCTGATCAACTGGCTGCGGATTCGTCAGGCACATGCGTCGGACGCATTGCTCCATTCCTTGCTGAGCCACTCGCTGCTCTGCCCGGAATTGCAACAGGCGCTGCGGGAAGAAACCGAGGCGGAACCTTTGGCGGCGAGACTGGACACAATTCTCTGCTCCCGCCTTGACCCGGCTTTTTCAGGCATTGCCGCCCGTTACTCGAAAAATGGACTTCCGGATTTTGAAAAACGGCTGTATCAACTTTTTTTTGAACACATCGGCCTTACCGCCGCAAACGCGGTGGTGCGCTCCTTTTTTAAGGGTGTCGCAGACCAGCGCAATATTCTTGCCTTTGCCAAGGCCAGTCACTGGAAGGATCAACCGTTTTTTCTGCCCGGCGGCCATCTGGCCCTGAACTGGGAAAAGGCTTGGGCGGAGCCTGAGCGGGCAGACCGCTTACTTACCCGACTCCATTGGGAGAGCGGACTGCCGCAGGGAGCGAAAGAGCTCTCGGGGCTGGAAGATTTTCTGCTGCGCCGCCAAAGCCTTCTTTTGCATCGGCAGGCCCGCAACGGAACCGTGGAAAGAATCATCCACTTTCTTTGGCAGCAGGATATTCATGCCGGAAACATGGGGCTGCTCCTGCATGGTCGACTGGTCGGCGCAGAGATGCTTGCGGCAAAGGTGGTCCAGTGATGCACATGGTCTTTGTCATACCCGAGGATGTGCGCCTCGGCTTCAATCTGGCCGGGATCCGTGAGCTGGTCTGCTCTCCGGCCGAGCTTGCCCAAACTGTCCGGGGGCTGATGAAAGAAGAGCAGGTGGGCATCATCGCGGTGGACGAAAGGCTGCTTGCCCAAACCGGCGCGGAAGACCTGCATATTTTGGGGAAAGAGTGGCGCGGCCTCCTGCTGGTCCTGCCCGCACCGGCAGCGGAGGAAATTGTGCACGAGGATTATGCCATGCAGCTCATTAAGAAGGCTATCGGCTACCATGTGAGGTTGGAGATATGACCGGGCGCATCATCGGCATAACAGGCCCCACCGTCACGGTGAACCTGACGGATATCAAGCTCTACGACCGGCTTAAAGTCGGGCATGGAGGTTTGCAGGGCGAAGTGGTACGCCTTGCCGACGATCACGCCGTGGTGCAGGTGTATGAGGAAACCAAGGGCTTGGGCGTCGGCGAACCTGCCCAACCTCTTGGTGTGCCGCTTTCCGTGCGCCTCGGCCCCGGCTTGATGGGGCAGGTCTATGACGGCTTGCAGAGGCCCCTGCCCCTGATGGGGGAAAAGTTCGGTCCTTTTATCCGGCCGGGTTGCGAGTTGGAGAGTCTGCCCGCAGACAGCATCTGGATTTTCACTCCCTTGAAAAAAGCAGGAGACACAATTGAGGCAGGCTGCGCCCTCGGATTTGTTCGGGAAAACTCTTTTGAACATTGTATTTTCGCGCAGGCAGGCGGGGTTATCTCCGCCATTGCCCAGGGAGAAATTACTCTGCAAACCCCTGTGGCCTCGCTTGAAGACGGTACCCAGCTTTATCCCGCCCACGATTGGCCCATCCGCACGCCCAGGCCCTTTCGCAGAAAACTGCCGCCCGCCTCGCCGCTGATCACCGGCCAGCGGGTCATCGATTTTTTCTTTCCCCTTTCCCTTGGCGGCACAGCCATTATCCCCGGCGGCTTCGGCACCGGAAAAACCATTCTGGAACAGGCCATTGCCAAACATGCCGCGGTTGACGTGATTGTTTACGTGGGATGCGGCGAGCGTGGCAACGAAATGGCGGAGATGCTCGAAGAGTTTTCCTCCTTAAACGACCCCTGGTCAAAGCGGCCGCTGGCCGAAAGGACCATCATGGTGGCCAACACCTCCAACATGTCGGTGGCTGCCCGGGAAGCCTCCATCTATACTGCGGTCACCATGGCCGAATACTACCGGGACATGGGCTGCCACGTCCTGCTGCTGGCGGACAGTATTTCCCGCTGGGCCGAAGCCTTGCGCGAGGTTTCCTCGGCCCTTGAGGAGATGCCCGGCGAAGAGGGCTACCCCACCTATCTCGCCTCCCGCCTTTCCGGGTACTTTTCCCGGGCCGGAGTGGTGGAAACACTCGACGGCAAGACCGGCTCCCTGAGCATGATTCTTTCTGTTTCCCCGCCGGGAGGCGATTTCACCGAACCGACAACCCAGGCCTGTTTGCGGGCCAGCGGCGCCTTCTACATGCTGGACACCTCCCTGGCTCACCGCCGCCACTTTCCGGCGATCAACTGGGTGCAGAGCTATTCCCTGTATGCGGAAGAGGTGTCCAAACATTTTACTGAGTCCGTTTCCGAAAAATGGGAGGAGTTGAAGAAAAAAGGCATGGCGTTGCTGCAAAAGGAGGAAAAACTGCGCGAGGTCTCCGAAATCGTTGGGGCAGAGGGGCTGCAGGATGAAGACCATCTCCTGCTCCACACCGCAGGCGAGATCCGCAACCGCTTTCTCTGCCAGAACTCCTTTACTGAGGATGCCTTTTCCACCCCGGAACAGACCGCCCTGCTGATTGAGCTCATTGTCCGGCAATATGAGGAAGGCAGTGCGCGTCTGGCCAAGGGCGAGGACCTCTCCGCCATCCTCAAGGAGATGAAATGATGCGGCTTGCCGAATACCGCTATTCCACGGTGCAGGGGATACGCAGCCAGCTTCTTTTCGTCGGGCAGGTGGAGGCGGTCCGCATGGGCGAGGTGGTCCGGGTCATCGCCCCGGACGGCCGGGAGCTGGAAGGCGAGGTCCTGACTGTCCATAAAAACGATGTACTCATTCAGGTTTTCGGCGAATGCCGAGGCCTTGACATACAAAACACCACCGTTGTCTTCACCGACGCCATCAAGCAGACACCTCTCTCGCCCACCATGCTCAACCGGGTGTTCAGCGGTTCCATGCAGCCCCTGGACAACAAACCCATGTTTGTGCCGGAGCGCTGGTGGCCGGCGGGCGGATTCCCCCTCAATCCCACCCTTCGGGAAAGCCCGCGGGAGTTCATCGAAACAGGCATTTCCGCCATTGATGGCCTCACCACCCTGGTCAAGGGCCAGAAACTGCCCATTTTTTCCTGTGCCGGGCTGCCTTCGCGCCAGATGGTCGCCGATATCCTCAAATATTCGCGAACCCCCAAGGGAAATTTTGTAGTGATCTTTGTGGCTCTTGGACTCACCCACCATGAATATGCGTTCTACATGCGCACCCTGGAAGAGCTGAACACCCATTACGTGGCCATAGTCAACCTGGCCAGCGATTCGGTGCTGGAACGATTGCTGGCCCCCCGATTCGGCCTGACCGTGGCCGAATATTTCGCCTTCCAGCACGGCATGGATGCCCTGGCGGTTGTCACTGACATGACCAACTACTGCGACGCCTTGCGGGAAATCTCCTCGGCCCGGGAAGAGCTGCCCGGGCGGCGGGGGTATCCGGGCTACATGTATTCCGATCTTGCCGGGCTTTTTGAACGGGCCGGGCGCATCAAAGGCCGCCCCGGCTCCGTGACCATGCTTCCCGTGGTGACCATGCCGGAGGATGACATCACCCATCCCATTCCCGACCTGACCGGCTATATCACCGAAGGCCAGATTGTTTTGAGCCGCGAAATGCATCAGCAGGGTATTTATCCGCCGATCGATGTGCTGCCGAGCCTTTCTCGGCTCATGCAGCACGGCATTGGCGAAGGCTTGACCAGAAAAGACCATCGCACGGTGGCCAATGATCTGTATCGACAATACGCCAGGGGGTGCGACCTGCGGGGGTTGGCGGCAATCGTCGGCCGCGAGGGCATGACCGAGGCGGATCGGCGCATTCTTGATTTTTGTGATGCCTTTGAAAGAGAATTCGTCCACCATCAAACAGGCAGGCGTTCCGTACTGGAAACACTTGACCTCGGCATGGAACTGCTGGCAAGGTTTACACCGTCATGATGCATCCTAATCGCACCTACCTCCTGAAGCTGAAGGAAAAAAAGAAGATTATCGCCAACAGCCTGAATATCCTCAAGGCCAGGCGTCAGGCCCTGGTTGTGGAATTCCTGACCTCGGCCCGCCCCTTTCTTGAAAAACGGAAAAAAATTATGTCGCTTTACTGGCAGGCGAGGCAGTATCTTGCGGTGAGCCGAGGGCTGGAAGGAGAGCCGTTTATTTCCACCCTTGCCGCAGTGAACCGGCATGATCCCTCCGTTGCGCTTGAAGAAAAAAACGTCCTGGGCGCAAAATACCGGATCGCTAAAATTCTTGAGCCCATCCGGCGCTCCCCGGCCGAACGCCATTACGACTTCGGGCCGACCACCCCGCCTCTTGAAGAGGCTTTTTCCCTTTTTGAACAGGTGGTGGTGGAAATGCTGGAGGTTGCCGGCCACGAAAGCAAGCTCAAGAATCTCGGGGAAGCGATCCGGAAAACCTCACGGAAAGCCCGGGTTCTGGAGGAACGCATCCTGCCGGAAATGAGTGGCCGCATCCACATGGTCAGCCAATATATCGGGGAGCGGGAGCGGGAAGATTATTTTCGGCTGAAACGTTTTAAAGACATGCGGCAGAAAAATGCTCCACCTGCGGGAAGCGCAGCGCGATGCCGCTCTTAAAACCTACGTCGATACCCTGGCGGCATGAGGGTCCACGGTCGGACCACCGTTTTTCCCGGGAATCCTCCGCCTGCGTGCATACAAATATTTCCTTTGTTCACCCTTTCCATTCCTCAAACCACAGGAGAAAATAATGAAAAAGAACCTCTGTATTGTCGCGATAATGGTTTGCCTGATGCTCTGGGGTTGCGGCCAGGAGGAAAAACAGGCCGAGGCTCCGGCACCGGAAACAATGCCCGCTGTCGAAAAGGCCATTGACAAGGCAAAAGAAGCAGCCGAGGCGGTTGCTGAAAAGGTGGAGAAAACGACCGAAGCGGTTGTTGAAAAGGCAGAACAAAAGATCGAGGCAGTGGAGGGAAAAACCGCAATTGTGGTGGAAAAAGCTGCAACCGTGGTGGAAAAGAGTGCGGAACCGACACCAGCCAAGTTCACCACCACAGTGGAATCCGTTACCATCGACAACAAGAATGGCAAGGTCGTTCTCTCGCACAAGAAACACGCAGAGGCTTACGGCTGTGTGGTCTGCCACGGCGCCAAGAAACCTGGCCCGCAAAAGCTGGGAAAAGAAGCGGCCCACGCCCTTTGCCAGGGCTGCCATAAGGAAAAAAAGAATGGCCCCACCGTTTGCAACCAGTGCCACCAGAAAAAGGCCAAGGCCCTCGAAGGCTGCTGATTATCTTTCTATTCCGACAATGGGGCGATTCCCGGATTGACCGGGGATCGCCCCATACCCGGCCCCCTCTCCAAACAGCAATTTGCACCCTTTCTTCACCAACAGGGATATGGCAATTTTCCCCAGCCGCGCTATTATGGTTCCTGTTCTCTTACCGTTGCCTCAATCTTGAAATGCACCCAGGAAGCCAGGCTTCCGCAGCAACCGGAATACCGCACAGGACCGAATCATGAAAAAAATCAGCCAGTACTTCTTAAATGGTCTTCTCGTACTCGTGCCGGTGGTGGCAACGGTGTATGTGGTCTACCTCATCTTTTCCAAAATCGACGGGATTTTCCGCTTCAATGTGCCGGGGGGCGGTTTTCTGCTCACCGTGGGTCTCATCCTGGTCGTCGGGTTCATCACCTCCAACTTGCTTGCCAACAAGGTTGTCATGCTGGTGGATCGGATATTTGCCCGTTTGCCGCTGATCGCAATGATCTACACCTCGATCAGGGATCTGGTCCATGCGTTTGTGGGAGACAAGAGGAGTTTCAACAAGCCGGTTCAGGTTGCCGTCGATGCCAACAACAATATCCGGGTGCTGGGTTTCGTGACCCGGGACGATCTCAACGCGCTCGGGATCGCGAACAGCGTTGCCGTTTATCTGCCGCAATCCTACAACTTTGCCGGCAATCTCATCATTGTCGACAAGAGTCTGGTCACCCCCCTGATCGGCGACCCCGGAGAGATCATGAAACTTATCGTCTCCGGCGGCGTTTCCGCGCGGCAATATATCCCTCCCGTTACCCCGCCGCCGCCCCCTGAAACGGAAATCGACCGGGGCTAGGCATGTGCCGGTTCTGCACCCAGCACGGAGAGGGGAAAAAGTGGTACGAGAACATGGCCAATTACACGGCCGAAGTGTTCCACCAGGTCAATTCCGAACAAAATCTTCTCCGTTTCCTGCGCGGTTTCTCCAAGTCGCTCCGTGATGATGTCGCCACCGCTTCCCGCTGGCAACGCCGCTTCCCCCGTATCTACCGCTTCATCGTCTACCCGATTCTCTCCCGCAAGATGGAGAAGACCCACTTCGGACAGGTCGTGCCGCTTGAGGACATAGAAACGATCCTCTCGCAGGTGGAGCACATCGTGCGGCTCCCCTGCGTCTGCCGGAAGGTCTCCCTCGGCGCTGAAAAACGGTACTGTTTCGGGGTGGGAATGGATCTGACTCCGATCCTGGCAGAGGTCCCGGACTTCGCCGCATTCGAGTACTGGACCCGCGATCAGGCAAAAGCCTTCATCCGGCAACTCGATCAGGAGGGCAAGACCCACAGCGTCTGGACCTTCAACACCCCTTTTATCGGCGCGATCTGCAACTGTGATCAGGACTGCATGGCCTACCGGGCCCAGATAACCCTGGGAGTAACGCGCACCATGTGGAAGGCGGAGTACGTGGCCGAAATCGACCCGCTGCTCTGCACCGGCTGCAACCTTTGCCGCAAGCGCTGCTATTTCGACGCCATCGCCTTTGACCGCGACAATAATAAATGTCTGGTGGACGTCACCGCTTGCTACGGCTGCGGGATCTGCCGACCCGGCTGCCAGCACGAGGCCATCCGCCTGATCGACCGCGCTACCGTGCCTGCGGCGGCTGCGAACTGGTAGAAATCCGCCTGACCGGTAAATAGCATTACTGCTTTCCGGTCGATGATTGGAAACCACAGGACATAAACCAAAAACGGCCCGCAACGGTTGTTACCGCTTCGGGCCGTTTTTTATGACGCACGCAAACAGACTCTGCTCAGGAAAGCCCCAGCGCCTTGCGCTTGCTGATGATCCGTTGGTCCAGCAATTCGGCCGCCTTGAGAGGATCGGGTTCGACAACGAAGCTGGCGCCCACCAGCCCTTCAAGGCCATTCAGGGCCAGATCGGTGACCACTTTGGAACCGAGGATGTTGGGCGGCAACCCCAGATGGGTGTAGATACCGCAGGCCACCGCATAGAGGCCGATGGCCGCCGCCTTTTCCGAATACCACTCGGGCGAGGATGCACACACCGGCAGATCCGAGATATCGACCCCCAACTCGTTGGCTATCAGCGCGCAAAGCTGGAGTATCCGCGCATTGTCAACACAACTGCCCATGTGGAGCACCGGCGGAATCCCCAGAGATCCGCAGACCGCCTTGAGACCCGGTCCGGCCATGGAAATCGCCTCGGGCACCAGCAGCCCGGCCTTGCCCGCGGCGGTGGTCACGCAACCGGTGACCAGCACCATGATGTCTTTTTCAATCAGCGCCTTGGCCAGACCGACGTTGCAGGAATCCTGCTGAAACTTCGGGTTGTTGCAGCCGACTATGGCGACAAAGCCACGCACCTTCCCGCCCTTCACCGCATCGAGCAGCGGGGTGAGGCTGCCGCCCAAGGCACCAAGGATCGCCTCGTTGCTGAAGCCGGTCATGATTTCCACCGGCTCCCCTGGTATTTCCACCCGATTGGGATCACGCTTGGCAAATCCATCCACCGCGATACCGACGATCTCCTTGGCCTGGGCCAGGGCACTCTCCGGCTGGACATTAAAATGGATGGCCCCGGTGAACTTGGCCTTGTTGGCGGTGGTGATGAATTTGGTGTGATAGCAGCCGGCAGCCTGCACCAGACTCGGCATGATGCACTGGTAATCGACGACGATGGCCTCCACCGCACCGGTGACCACGGCCAGTTCGGTCATCAGGTGGTTGCCGGCCATGGGCACGCCCTGTCGGGCCAGAATCTCGTTGCCGGTGCAGCAGAGACCGGCGATATTGATGCCGGTGGCGCCGACGGCCTTGGCCTTGGCCAGCAAGGCAGGATCCTGGGCGGCGGCGACGATCATCTCGCTCACCACCGGGTTGTGGCCATGGACCAGAATGTTCACCTGGTCTTTCTTGATTACCCCCAGATTCACCTTTGCTTTTTTGGGGGTGGGAGTACCGAAGATCACGTCGGAGAGCTCGGTGCCGATCATTGAGCCTGCCCAGCCGTCGGCCAGAGCGGTACGCGCCGCGTGAATCAGGGTATTGGGCGCGTCGTTGTCGCAGCCCATGTGGGTGCGGTGCATCATCTCGACGATTTCCCGATCAACGCCGCGCGGGGTCATGCCGAGATTTTTCCAGATTTCACGCCGCTTGGCAGGCACCCGGCACATGAAGGAAACTTCTTTCTTGCGGCTGCCGAAGTCACCGTAGAACACATCCAGAACATCGCGGGCGATGTCGATAATCTTCCGCCCCTCCGTCTTGACGCCGACCTCCCCGGCGATGCGGACCAGTTTTGCCTCATCCTTGATTCGGTAATCCTTGGTGTGCCCCTCGACAATCGCTTCCAGCACTTCGACCAGATCGCGGCCGTGATCGGAATGCCCGGCAGAACCGCCGGCAATGAAGCGGCCGAAGTTTCTGGCCACGACCACATCAGCATCTGCGCCGCAGACACCTCGTTTCATCTTGTCGCTGATCCGGCACGGGCCCATCACACAATTGCGACAGGTGGTGCCCAACTCACAGAATTTACAGTGCGGGGTCTGCTGTTCCAAGCGATCCCAAGCCGTTTCCACCCCGTCGCGTTCGGCCTTGGCAAGCATTTGCCTGGCGTCGGGCCAAATGGATTTATCCTCAATCGATCGCTTTTCCCTTGCCATGATGCATCCTCCTCTGTAGTCACCACTCTTCGTAAAACGGTTATCTTCCTTACAGTATATCCATATCAACGACAGTAAAAAATCCGGCGGGTTCCCCGCCGGTTTCTTATTCTTTTGCATAAATTAATGATAGACATCGCTCAGCAACCTACACCGGATATCCTAGCACCCCTGAGGGGACTTCCGCAACTGGTCGCTTCTCCGCTGTGGCTTTCTTCTCTTTTTCCAAAATTATGCTTTTCACCTCGCAATTTTTTGCCCCCCCGGTCAACAGTTTCTGGCGGCTCCGATCATTTGTTGATGAGCCAACAGCGTACTTCCAGGACAGGCGAAAAAATTGTCTGCGCATTAACGACCGAAGTTACGTGCTTTTAAAAGAACCTTTTCCTAAGCGGCTACAATGGCATGGGAATTGCTCGAGTGAAGTGGAAAGGTGCGGTATTGATGCTGGATGCATGAATAATTATTAAAAAATTTTTAAAAGGTTCAATCAGGGATGATTCGATTAGAAAGCGGTAGAAAATATTTGGTATGGATAATTGCCGGCGGTGTTTTTATGACTATGGCGGCATGGGCGCAGGCCGACCAGAAAGGGATTGAGCTCCTGCCCGGTGACTGCGTGAAATGTCATGATCAGGCGCCCAAGGATATTGCTACCGCCGGTGGTGCGCACAAGGAAAAAGTAAGCTGCGTGGACTGTCATGTCAGTCATCCACCCAAAAGCAACGATATCATCCCGAATTGCAGTAATTGCCATGCCGACACCCCCCATTTTAAATTAAAGAGCTGCAGCGGATGTCATAGCAATCCCCACACCCCCCTGGCGATAACGATTCCCTCCGGAATCACCGAACCCTGTCTGAGCTGTCATAGCGAGCAGATGACCCAGTTGCAGCAGGAGGTCAGTAAGCACACCACCGTGGCCTGCTCAACCTGCCACCGCGAACGCCACGGCCTTGTTCCCAACTGCGCCGATTGTCATTCCCCTCACACCGAAGGACAGACACAGAAAGATTGCCTGACTTGCCACAAGGCCCACATGCCGCGGAATGTCACCTACCCGGCGAATACCGCCTCCAGCAATTGCAGCGGCTGTCATGCCGAAGCCTACGGAAAATTGAAAAAGAGCCCGGCCAAGCATGCCAAGCTGGAATGCGCCACCTGTCATCAGGAAAAACACAAGATGATCCCGCAGTGCCAGAGCTGCCATGGCCCCAAACCGCACGCCGCGGCCATGCATCAGAGTTTCCCGAAGTGCAGTCAGTGCCATGGGACAGCGCATGAACTGTACAAATAATTCGTCATGTGCCCGCTTGCGGCATGACTGTTGGATTTGCCGAACAGGGTTGGTGCAGTGCCACCATGGGAGAGTTGTACAATCACACACAAGAGGAGGAATGCA
>Ga0180009_10001106_pt1 | contig 33843 bp, 27 predicted proteins | sample OS_PC_MetaG_FD_123537 | JGI IMG/M metagenome (GOLD analysis project Ga0180009, IMG submission 123537) | Groundwater microbial communities from the Aspo Hard Rock Laboratory (HRL) deep subsurface site, Sweden - OS_PC_MetaG | ecosystem: Environmental > Aquatic > Deep subsurface > Groundwater...
TCGAAGACGATCAGCGCGCCCGGAACGATCCAGCCGCCGTCACGGGCCGAGGCGAGCGCCTTTTCGCCAAGACCCTTGCCATAGGGCGGATCGAGAAACACAAGATCGAACGGCTTGAAGCGCTCGATGGGACCGAGCGAAGTGGCGTCGCGCTTCAACAGTCGCGTCGTGCCGCCGAGCCCGAAGGTCTCGATGTGGTCGCGGATGAGGGCGCGGGCGGCAATGCCGGAATCGACGAACATGGCAAAGCTGGCGCCGCGCGACAGGGCCTCGAGGCCGAGCGCGCCGGTGCCGGCGAACAGGTCCAGAACCCTGGCACCGCCGAGATCGGGGCCGAGCCGGCTCGCCAGCATGTTGAAGACCGATTCCCGCACCCTGTCGGCGGTCGGACGGATCGACTCGTCGGGCGGCGAGGCGAGCGGGCGTCCGCGAAATCGGCCGGCGACAATGCGCATCAGGATTTGGGTCTGGTTCCGCCCGGCTTGCCACCGGGCCTGCCACCAGCAGGCTTGCCACCGGGTCTGCCACCAGTAGGCTTGCCACCGGGCCTGCCACCAGCAGGCTTGCCACCGGGTCTGCCACCAGCAGGCTTGCCACCGGGTCTGCCACCAGCAGGCCTGCCACCGGGTCTGTCACCAGCGGGTCTGCTACCAGCAGGCCTGCCGCCGGTTTTGCCGCCAGCGGGTCGGTCAGCACCTGGCCTGCCACCGCCGGGTCCACCCCGCGGCCGTGCCGGGCTGGCCCTGTCTCGCGGTCCACTTGCGCCACCACTGCGTGGGCCAGACGAGTTGCGCGGGCCGGCAGAGCTGCGCGGGCCGTCACCCGTGCGTGGCCCGGATTTCCACGCCTTGCGCGGCGCGTCGCTGCGCGGTCCGTCATTGGCGCCCGGACGCGGACGGTCGGATCGGGCGCCGGATTTGTCCCCGTCCCGGGGCGGGCCGCGCCGCGTGTCCCTGTCGCCGCGTTCGCCACGCGGCACATCGGGCCGGGTACTCGGCCTGCCGGCGGAACGCGACGGGCCGCGCCGCGCCTCCTCGGCGCCTCGTTCGCCACGCGGGCGATCGGGGCGGTCGGATCGGGCGCCGGGTCGGCCGCCGTCCCGCGGAGGACCGCGCCGCGTATCGTCTTTGCCGCGCTCGGCACGCGGGCGGCCGGTATCCTCGACGAGCTTGCTGCCGTCGTCGAACAGAATCCGGCGCTTGATCGTCGGAACCTCTTCATGACGGTCGGGAAACTTGCCGGCGGCGCGCTGTTTGGCAAAATGCGGCTCGCCGGTGCGCGGCTTCGGCCTGGCCACTGGCTTGCCGGGGCGCTCGGTTCGCTGGCGCAGGCGGGCATTGGGATCGCGCGGATTCTTCGAGGGCGCCTTTGGCGGCTCGGCCGGCGGATCGTCGGGAAAGGCACTGTCGAAGTCGACGCCGGCCTCCTTGGCGAGGCGGTCTCCGAGCTGGTCGCGCAAGACCTTGGCCTTGACCACGGACACGGCGCCGATGGGCAGGTCGCCGAGCTGGAATGGGCCGTAGGAAACGCGGATCAGGCGATTGACCTCGAGCCCGAGGGCGCCGAGCACGTTCTTGACCTCGCGGTTCTTGCCTTCGCGCAGCGACACGAGCAGCCAGACATTGCCGCCCTGCACGCGTTCGAGAATGGCCTCGATGGGACCGTAGACGACGCCGTCGACGGTCATGCCTTTTTTCAGAATGTCGAGCCGGCCCTGGTCGATCGAGCCGAAGGCGCGGACGCGGTATTTTCTCAGCCAGCCGGTGGCGGGCAGTTCGAGCACGCGCTTCAGCCCGCCGTCATTGGTCAAAAGCAGCAGGCCCTCGGTATTGATGTCGAGCCGCCCGACAGTCAGGACGCGCGGCAGGCCCTCGGCTTCGAGCCGTTGAAAGATCGTCTCGCGGCCTTCGGGGTCCTTTTCGGTGACCACCAGCCCGACCGGCTTGTGATAGAGCCAGAGCCTTGTGCCGTGGCGGGCGGCAAGCGGCTTGCCGTCGATGGCGACAGCCTGGTCCTCGCCGACATTGACCGCCGGCGAGCGGACGACGCTGCCATCGACGGCGACGCGGCCGTCCTCGATCCATTTTTCGGCGTCGCGGCGCGAGCACAGGCCCGCGCGGGCGATCACCTTGGCGAGCCGTTCGCCCCTGGGCGCCGGCTTGTCACTGGCTTCGGCCATTTGTTCTTCGTTTCCCAGAAGCGCCGGCTAGTTGGTACTGGCGAGTTGCTGACGGATTTCAGGCGGACAGGCCGGATCGTCGATGGACACCAAGTCGCCATTGGGGGCGAGGCAGATGGCCTCCTGTCCGCCCACCTTCGTTGTGAAGTAGGACTCGTCGGGCACCCATAGCGGCGCCTCGGCATCGGTGATCAGGCGCAGGCGGCCGGACTCGATATTGCGGGTGAGCTGGGCGATTTCGGCATTGGTCAGCTTGCGGCCTGAATCGGCGCGGCCGTCGAAGACGATGATCTTGCGGATGCGCACCAGGTCCGCGTCGGTGAGACCGGTGGAATCGATCTTGGGCGTGTCGCTGTCCTCGGGCAGGGCGGAATAGTCGGGCGCCTCGCCCGGCGGCGACACCGCGGCGCCGGATTTCGGCAGGGCCAGAAGGCCGCGCGGCGATTCGATGGGCGCCTTGGTCTCGCGGTCGATGACGCCGAGACCCTTGAGGGTTTCCCGTCCGACCTCGCGCTCGAACGTGCCGATGTCGACAAGAGCGTTGGTGCCTTCAATGGTGGTGCAGGCCGGCAAAGCGGCGGCGAGCGCCAGCGCGGCGCCGGCCATCGCGAAACGTTGCATGCGGGAGAATCTGAACATCACTACGCCCCTGAACTGCTGCCTGACGCCTGCTGCATGCCTTCTAGTCGAACCGGAATGCATACTCCAGTGCCTCGTGGTCACGCCGACCTGGCGCGAAAAGGCGCTGCGCCCTTCCGCGCGATGCCCCAGCGATGCCGCTTATAGCACCAAACCGCCGGATCAAGCCACACGCCGGCTTCCACGGCGTTAAGCAGGGGCGCGTCTTTGGGGCAAAACCATGTCGATGAGCAACAAAATCACCCCGATCGTGATGGCGGTGTCGCTGATGTTGAAAACGTAGAAGGACAAGGACTGCCAATGGAAATAGAAAAAGTCCGGCACGGCGCCGTAGATCAGCCGGTCGACGAAATGCGAGGCGGCGCCGCCGAGGCAGACGGCGAGGCCGAACCGGGTCAGCGCCGTGTCCGATTTGAGCCACCACCAGCCGAGAACGCCGGAAGCGACGGCCATGAGCGCCAGAAGCGCCAGTGCCGGCACGCCCTGCAGCAGGCCGTAGGAAATGCCGGGATTCCACACGAGCACATAGGAAAAGAACGGCATCACCGCCTCGATGGGGCAGAGCGCCGTCGTTTCCGGCGGCGGACAGGGCAGGCTCCAGCCGAGGAGGTCGAGCTGGACGAACTTGTGGCCGCGATCGAGGACGAAGGCCATGAGGCCGGAAAAAGCGCTGGCCCAGTAGGCCGGGCCGGCAGCACTCCCTCTTCCTTTGGGGGAGAGGGTTGGGGTGAGGGGGCCTTCCTGATTGCTCAACTAGGCCCCCTCACCCGGACCTTTGGTCCGACCTCTCCCCCAAGGGAGAGGTAAATACCGACGCGGTTCGAACGCCAATAACACCTAGAGCCCCGCCGCGGCGCGTTCGCGCATGGCAGTCGCGTCGCGGGGCGAGAGGTCGGGATAGTCGGGGTCGGACCCCACATCCTCGCTGACCTTCCACGAGCGGGCGCAGCGCCTGCCTCCGGCGCGGGCGAAGACCACCGAGACGCCGGGCACGTCGTCGAGTCGGAAGGCCTCGGACGGACCCTCGTTCTGGATCACTTCGATACCCGAGGTGATGCAGATTTCGGCGAAGTCCTGTCCGTGCAAGGCGACGACGAGGTCGGCATCGGCGATGTGGACCTTCGGCGCCGCTTCGAGCGAGGAACCGATGGTCTTGTCGCGCCGCTCGATCTCGAGCGCGCCGGTGACGACGCGGCGCACCCTGCGGATCAAGGCCCATTTGGCCTCGAGGTCGTCGTCCTTCCAGTCCGCCGGCACCTCGGGAAACAGTTCGAGATGCACCGACACGTCGTCGCCGGGATTGCGTTCGAGCCAGGCTTCCTCGGCGGTGAAGCTCAGCACCGGTGCCAGCCAGACCACGAGATGGTTGAACAGCCTGTCGAGCACGGTCAGGGCGGCCCGGCGCCTGACGCTCGAAATCGGGTCGCAATAAAGCGCGTCCTTGCGAATGTCGAAATAGAAGGCCGACAGATCGATGTTCATGAAGGTCGACAAAGCCGAGATAGCGCGTTTGTAGTCGTAATTGTCGTAGGTCTCGCGCACCACGGCGTCGAGCCCGGCGAGCCGGGAGAGCATCAGCCGTTCGAGTTCCGGCATGTCGGCGGGCGCGACCGCATCCTCGGGCCGGAAATGGGCGAGATTGCCCAGCATCCAGCGGATCGAGTTGCGAAGCTTTCTATAGTTCTCGACGACGTTCTTGAGGATTTCATCGCCGATGCGATGGTCCTCGGAATAGTCGATCGTCGCCACCCACAGCCTCAGGATATCGGCGCCGTACTGCTTGATGATGTCCTGCGGAGCGATGGTGTTGCCCAGCGATTTCGACATCTTCATGCCGTCCTTGTCCATGGTGAAGCCATGGGTCAGGACACTGTCATAGGGCGCGAAACCGTTGGTGCCGCAGCTTTCGAGCAGCGAGGAATGGAACCAGCCGCGATGCTGGTCGGAACCTTCCAGATACATCGAGGCCGGGAATTTCAGATGCGGCCATTTCTGCTTGTTGCGCAGGCAGAAGGCATGAGTCGAACCGGAATCGAACCAGACATCGAGAATATCGCGGACCTGCGTCCATGCATCGGGATCGTCAACGAGTCCCGTCAGGAACCGCTCCTTGGCCCCATCGGCGAACCAGGCATCGGCGCCTTCGGCTTCGAAAGCGGTGACGATACGCTGGCGCAATTCCTCGGAGCGCTTGAAATCCGGTCCCGGGATGATCTCGCCGGTCGTCTCGTTGCGGAACACCGCGATCGGCACGCCCCAGGCGCGCTGGCGCGAAAGCACCCAGTCGGGCCGTTCGGCGATCATCGAATGCAGGCGGTTCTGCCCGGCGGGCGGCACGAAACGCGTCTTGTCGATGGCGGCAAGGGCGCGGGTGCGGAGGGTGTCGGGCAAGGCCCCCTCACCCATCCCCTGCTGCGCAGGGGACGACCTCTCCCCCGAAGGGAGAGGTGAAGCTGTGGCGTCGCCATTCCTTACCTCTCCCTTCGGGGGAGAGGTCGGTGCGGCAGCGCCGGGTGAGGGGGCCTTCAAAGCCGCGCCGGATGAGGCATCGAAAACCACGCCGCCCAAATCCTTGTCCATATGGACGAACCATTGCGGCGTGTTGCGGAAGATGATCGGCTTCTTGGAGCGCCAGGAATGCGGGTACTGATGCTTCAGCCGCCCGCGCGCGAACAGCGCATTGGCATCGATGAGAGCCTGGATGACACGCTTGTTGGCGTCGCCCTTGTTGCCCTTGTCGTCGATGACCCGCGCCGCGCCGCCCTCGGCATTGGCGTCGAAGCCGGGCGCGTCCTTGGTGTAAAAGCCGGCATCGTCGACCGGGAACGGGATGGCAGTGTCGAACGGGCGTCCCAAGAGCGTAAAGGTTGCCTGTTGTGCGTCAAAGACAATCGGATTGCCGTGGACACGTTCGACCGAGTTTGCACGCAATTTGCTGGATGCGAATTTCGTCCAGATCTCATAGTCGTCGGCGCCGTGGCTCGGCGCCGTATGGACGAAGCCAGTGCCGGCATCATCGGTGACGTGTTCTCCATCGAGCAGCGGGATGGCGAAGTCATAGCCGCCGCCGAGACCCTTGAGGGGGTGGTCGCAAAGGATATGCGCGAGTTCATCGGCGGAAACGTTTCTGATCTTGCGGAGTTTGATCTTTGCTTTCTGCTCACTTGCCTCTGTCAGCGCCTGCGCGAAAACCAGCTTCTCCCCTGGCTGGGGACCAAATTCGTTCTCGGCAGATTCAACCTCGTAGAGGCCGTATGCGATCCTGGAGGAGAAGGAGATTGCTCGGTTACCGGGGATCGTCCAAGGAGTCGTCGTCCAAATCACCACCGATGCATCAAGCATTTCAGCTCGTTCATCGGGTGGCGACATTGAAGGTGAATTGTCGCGGCTAACGTCGAACACGTCGGCGGCTTCCCTCACCGGGAACTTCACCCAGATCGTATCGCTCTCGTAGTCCTGATATTCGATCTCGGCCTCGGCCAGCGCCGTGCGCTCGACCACCGACCACATCACCGGTTTCGAGCCGCGATAGAGCTGGCCGGTCATGGCGAACTTGTGCAGTTCGCCGACGATCACCGCCTCGGCGTCGTAGCTCATGGTCAGATACGGATTGTCCCAGTCGCCGATCACCCCGAGGCGCTTGAACTCCTGGCGCTGCACGTCGACCCAATGCTCGGCGAAGGTCCGGCATTCCTTGCGGAACTCATTGATCGGCACCTCGTCCTTGTTCTTGCCCTTGGCGCGGTACTGCTCCTCGATCTTCCATTCGATCGGCAATCCGTGACAATCCCAGCCCGGCACATAGGCGGAATTGTTGCCGAGCATCTGCTTGGACCGGACGACGAGGTCCTTCAAAATCTTGTTGAGGGCATGGCCGATATGGATGTTGCCATTGGCATAGGGCGGGCCGTCGTGAAGGGTGAATTTCGGCTTGTCGGCCGATTGCTCGCGCAGACGTTCGAACAGATTCATGTCTTCCCAGCGCTTCAGCCAGTCGGGCTCGCGGGCGGGCAGGCCGGCGCGCATGGGAAATTCGGTCTTGGGCAGGAAAAGCGTGGCGGAATAGTCGGTTTCCGTCGCTTCTTGTGCGGTCTCGGTCATCTTGAATACCGGTGATTGGGCAGTTTTCTCGGGAAATCCGGCGTTGCTTTACCAGCCACGCCCTCGTGAGGGAAGATTTTTACCGGGTCAGGCGCCCTCCGGCCCCTGACCCCTGCTAATGAAGCCAAGGTGCCGGTCGAGGTCGGATATCGGTCTGGCGGCGGTCACGATCTCGCGCGCCCTTTGTTTGTCGCGGTTCATCTGGGCGATCAGATCGCCGACGCCGTTGAACTGGTGGTTTTCCCTGAGGTGGCAAACCAGCGCCACTTCGATATGGGCGCCGTAGATGTCCTCGTCGAAATCGAGGATATGCGCCTCGAAGGGCGGCTGGGTATTGTCGAACATCGGCTTGCCATAGCCGGCGACGCCGTCGAACCGGCGGTTGCCGAGCTTGACGCGCACGGCATAGACACCTTCTGCCAGCCGCGAATTGGCCGGCAGCGAGAAATTGGCGGTCGGGAAACCGAGGGTGCGGCCGCGCTGGTCGCCCATGATCACCGTGCCCTCGATGATCCAGTGATAGCCGAACAGGGTATTGGCGCTCGTGACATCGCCCGCCTCCAGCGCCTCGCGGATCAGCGAGGAGGAAATCGTCTCGCCCGCTTCCCCGATCAGGTCGAGCTGATGCACCTCGAAGCCATGGCGGTTGCCGGCGTCGCGCAGAAAGGCCGGCGTGCCGGCGCGGGCGCGGCCGAAATGGAAATCGGCGCCGACGACCACCGCCGAGGCCTCGAGTGCCTCGACGAAATAGGTCTTGACGAATTCCTCGGCCTCGACCGCCGCCAGCGTGCGCGAAAACGGCATGATGGCGATGGCGGAAAAGCCGAAGGCGGCGGCCAGGCGCGCCTTCTGCTCGCCGTCGGTCAGCCGGAACATGAAGGGTTCCGGGGCAAAGACATCGCGCGGATGCGGCTCGAAGGTCAGCATGATCAGCGGACGGCCGGTTCTGTCCGAAAGGGCGCGGGCGGCGCGGAACACATGCTGATGGCCGCGATGGCAGCCGTCGAAATTGCCGATGGCGACGACGCCGCCGCGCAGGGTGGGCGGCACGCTGTCCAGGGATCGCAACAGGCTGAAAGCGGTCACTTCGGGCTTTCCGTCGGGGGGTGTTCGGATCGGGCCGCGAACCTGCCGCGCCGGAGACGAAATTGCAAGCGTGGCGCGGCGACGCGGCAGGCGGGGGCGATCGAGCGAACGGCGGCGCCCGGATGCGCTAGCGCGCGCCCGGGTTCACCACACCAGCCGCGGCATGTGGCCGACCAGATTGGCGCGGCTGGGAGCGACAGTATTGACCACCCGCGCCTCGTCGGCGCCTTCATGGGCATTGAGCTCCTCGGCGTGCAGCGAGCCGGTGATGAACAGGAAATCGAGGCCGTAGCGGGCGGCGCCGAGCGCGTCGGTGCGCACGGCGTCGCCGATGGCGAGGATGCGCTTGCGGTCGATGGTCCTGCCGGCGAGCGTTTCGAGCTCGTGAAAGGCCAGTTCGTAGATCGGCGGGTGCGGCTTTCCACCCATTTCGACATGGCCGCCCTTGTCGGCATAGACTTTGGCGAGGGCGCCGGCGCAATAGACGATCTGGTCGCCCCATTCGACCGTGATGTCGGGATTGGCGCAGATGAGCGGCAGACGGCGGTCGAGCCAGTCGGCAATCCGCTCCGCATAGTCGTCTGGCGTCTCCTGCGCCTCGGCGTCGAGGCCGGTCACGACGACGGCCGCGGCGTCTTCCGGCGGACCGATGGCGATGCCGAGCCCGGCAAAGATCGGGTGATCGACACGAGGGCCGACATGATGGACGATCTTGCCGGCATATTTGCGAACCAGCTCGCGGGTCACGTCGCCGGACGAGACGACGCGATCGTAGATGTCGTTGTTTATGCCCATGCCGAGCAGCATTTCTACGATCGGGCCGGACGGCCGCGAGGCATTGGTGATCAGGACGACGTGCCTGCCTTCGTCGCGGAAGCGCCTGAGGGCCGACACGGCCCGGGGATGGGGTTCTACTCCATTGTGGACGACACCCCAGATGTCGCAGAACATGGCATCATAGCGCGGGGCAAGCGCCGAGAGGCCGGCAGTGACGAGTTGGCCCTTGGTCATTGGCTGCGTTTTTTTCCTGGATTATCCGATTTTCGCCTGGGCGGCCGGAACATCGCGGCGCACCATGAGATCGGCGCGGATCTGCGCCGCCGCCGCGATGTGCGGACCCTGGGCATATTTGATTCCGTCCTCGAGGGCCGAGAGAATCTGCTGCTCGGTCCTGACGTTCTCGACCACCAGATCGATGGCGAAGCGCTCGATATAGGCGGCGATATCGGCCGAATGGAAGTCGGTGAGCGCCGAGGGATCGTTGGCGAACTGCTCGGCATCGATCCTGATCGAGGTGACGCCCATGCCGGCCAGTTCGTTGAAATCGAGGCGCAATGTCTGGGCGCCGGTCAGGGCAAACCCGATGCCCTTGGCATGGAACTCGGCAATGGCGGCGCGCTCGCTCGCCATGATGTTGCGCCAGTCCGGCTCCCGCATGCGCAGAACCAGACTGGTCGACACGACCCGGCTGGCGTCGAACAGGCCGACAAGCTCGTCGACGCTGTCGCGATGGGCGAGAATGGCGCGCGAGATCGGCACGAACAGGAGGGCGGGCTGGCCATTGGTGCGGGCGCGACGAACGATGGTCACCGCTTCCTCGATGCCGGCGCGCTCGATGCGGCGCACGACGTCCTGTCCGCCGCGACGCGGCATGAAGTCGGGTGCATCGGCCAGATCGCCGTCTTCCAGCTTGAGGCGCGGCACGAGATCGTAGCCGGAATGGCGCCGTTGCGGTAGCGTGATGATCGGCTGCATGTAATAGACCAGCCGGCCTTCGTCGAGCGCCAGGCGCAGCATTTCGAGCGGAATGACCGGCTCGGGCTCGCGCTGGGGTTCGGCCGGCGCGGCATGCTTGTGCGCCGGGGGGGCCACCGGAACCGGCCCGGCTTCGGCCGCCTGGGATTCGAGATCCGATACGGCCTCGGCGACCTGACGCACCACCGTGCCGAGCACACTGAGATCGGCCTCGAGCACGTCGAGCCGGGGACCGGCGCTGAGATCGGTCAGCGAATTGATGCGCTGGGACAGGACCTGCCCGGCCTGCGCGTCGGTCGACAGGAGCCGCGACAGATCCTCGATGGCCTTTTCCATGCGCTTTTCGGCCCGCCACCTGAGGGTGCGCTCCATGGTCTGAAGGCAAAGGGCGAGCGCCACCGCCGCCGTCAATGCCGATTCGATCACGGTGAAGGTCAGCCCGAAATAGGCCGTGGCGCCCGCTGCGCCGGCAATAACCAAAATGAAAAGGTAGACGAGAAGCTGCAAAACGAGGTGTCTTTTCCGGTCTCGAGGAATCGGCGACCCGTCTTAGCATTCCCTGACCGGGGGCAAAAGCGTGCCGGCGGCGACAAACCGGCAAAACACTTTGTTTACCCTGATCGTGAAACAATCGGTGCGTGCAGAATGCCACTTGTGGCTCCAGAACCGGAGGCCCATCGATGTCCGCCGCGGCTTCGCCAGGCACACCCTTGCGCCTGCTCGTGATCGATACCGGCCGGGACCTGGCCGAAACGCTCTCGACCAGCCCCGAACGCTATCGCGTCGACCGCGCCGCCGACGGGCGCAGCGGCGCCTCGGCGCTGCAGGCTGCCGCCTATGACGTCATCCTTGCTGATCTCGCAGCGCTCGCCGACCTGTCCTTTGGCGACGAACACGCGGTGACGCGGCTGGCCCGGCTCGGCGGCACGGCGCTGCTGCTGGTCGTTTCGACCACCGATTCGGTTTCGGCGGCGGTCGAGGCGCTGCAGGCCGGCGCGCATGACTGCCTTGCTCGTCCGGTTTCCCTTTCCGATCTCGACGCCCGCATCGCCGTGCTGCGGCTGCGCCACGACCGCCGGGGGATACCGCCGCCGATGGCGCGCAGGCCGCAGCCCGGACCGGGCCGGGTGATCGCAGAGGCGCCGACGATGATCGCGGTGCTCGACCAGTTGGCCCGAATTGCCGGCTCGCCGGCACCGGTGTTTCTGAGCGGGGAAAGCGGTACCGGCAAGCGGCTCGCCGCCGAAACCCTGCACGCGCTCGGCCCGCAGGCCGGCAAGCCCTTGGTCGCCGTCAATTGCGCCATGACGCTGCCGCGCGCCGAATCACCGGGCATTGACGCCGGCCTCGCCCTCCTCGCCGGCGGCGACGGCGCCCGCGCCTTGATCGGGGCCGGCGGCGGTTTGCTTTACCTCAACGAGATCGGCGCCCTCGGCCCGTCGGCGCAGGCGCGGCTGCTCAACCTGGTGGCGCCGGACGGCGCGACCGTCGTCGTCGACGGCAGGCCGGTGCCGCTCATGCTGCGCATCGTGTGCGCAACCCAGCAGAGCCCGGCGGCGCTGATCGGCAACAGGACGCTGCGCGAGGATCTGTTCTACAGGCTCAACGTGCTGCCGATCCACCTGCCGCCGCTCCGGCAGCGTCCGCAGGATATCGCGCCGCTCGCCGCGCATTTCCTCACAAGCTTCGCGCGCGTCGGCGGCAAGCGGCTCGCCGATTTCACCCCCGGCGCCCTCGCCTATCTTGACGCGCACGAATGGCCGGGCAATGTGCGCCAGCTCGAATTCCTCATGCGCCGCGTCGTGGCGATGTTCGAGGGCGTGACGGTCACGCCGCAAATGCTGGCGGCGGCCGACACCGAAGGCCAGGCGCGGCGCGGACCATCCTCGCTTGCGGCGCTTCAAGCCGGCGACGAGGTCTTGCCGATGTGGCGGCAGGAACAGCGCATCATCGAAGCGGCCATCGCCCGCTACGGTGGCAATGTCGCCCGGGCGGCGGCGGCGCTCGAAATCAGCCCCTCGACGATCTATCGCAAGAAGCAGGCCTGGGAAGAGCGCCAGGACGATCGGCTGTCCGGCGCGGCATAGGCGCCCGAACCGGGTCCGCTAGTCTGCCTCCACCTGCACATCAATGCCCCGGAAGGCGACGTGATCGCGGATCGCCTCGAGCTCGGGGCATGGATCGGAATAAAACCAGGCGGCGTTTTCGATAAGGTCCTCGCCCTTGCGCAGATGATGATAGGAGGCGTGGCCCTTGAACGGGCAGGTGCTGGTATGCGCCGAATGGACGAGAATGTCGGCATCCACGGCTTCGCGCGGGACATAGTAGACAATCGGGTGGTCGCCCTCGGCCAGGGCCAGCGCCGCGTCGGTGTCGACGATGGTCCTGCCGGCGAAACGGACGCGAACCCGTCCGGAATGGCGTCTGACGGTGATGCCGCGATCAAGGCATTGGCGTGTCATTGCTCGTTCGCATTCATGCTGTCCCGATTGCCGCGAGCTTGCCACGGGTTGCCCGCGTCGGCAAACCAATCCGATTTGAGCTCTTCAACGCGCCCTTGACAGTTCGAGCGCCCCTTCCTATATCCCCGGCGACAGTTAGCACTCTATCTTGATGAGTGCTAACATGGCCTATTCACAGTTCATTCGAAACGCCAAGGAGCGACCATGAGCTTCCGTCCCCTGCATGACCGCGTCGTCGTGCGCCGCCTCGACAGCGAAGAAAAAACTGCCGGCGGCATCATCATCCCCGACACCGCCAAGGAAAAGCCCTCCGAGGGCCTCGTCATATCCGTCGGCCCGGGCGCCCGTGACGAAGACGGCGCGCGCATTGCCATGGACGTCAAGGCCGGCGACCGCGTGCTCTTCGGCAAGTGGAGCGGCACCGAAGTCAAGATCAACGGCGAAGACCTGCTGATCATGAAGGAATCCGACATCATGGGTGTGATCGAGGGCTAAGGCCTCGCCGCGACGCGCCGCATCCGGCGCCGCCTCCCCGTCAAGATGAAATCCCAGGAGCACATCAAATGGCTGCCAAAGACGTAAAATTCTCGACCGACGCCCGCGACAAGATGTTGCGCGGCGTCAACATTCTCGCCAATGCCGTCAAGGTCACCCTCGGCCCCAAGGGTCGTAACGTCGTTCTCGACAAGTCCTTTGGCGCGCCGCGCATCACCAAGGACGGCGTCACGGTCGCCAAGGAAATCGAGCTTGAGGACAAGTTCGAGAATATGGGCGCGCAGATGGTGCGCGCAGTTGCCTCCAAGACCAACGATATCGCCGGCGACGGCACCACCACCGCGACCCTTCTGGCCCAGGCCATCGTCAATGAAGGTGTCAAGCTGGTTGCCGCCGGCATGAACCCGATGGACCTGAAGCGCGGCATCGATCTGGCCGTGATCGAAGTGGTCGAGAACCTTGCCAAGAAGGCGACCAAGATTTCCAACTCCTCGGAAGTCGCGCAGGTCGGCACCATTTCGGCCAATGGCGAGACCTCGATCGGCGACATGATCGCCGAGGCGATGCAGAAGGTCGGCAACGAGGGCGTGATCACCGTCGAGGAAGCCAAGACCGCCGAGACCGAACTCGACGTCGTCGAAGGCATGCAGTTCGACCGCGGCTACCTGTCGCCCTATTTCGTCACCAATGCCGAAAAGATGGTGGCCTCGCTCGAGGATCCGGTGATCCTTCTGCACGAGAAGAAGCTTTCCAACCTGCAGGCCATGCTGCCGATCCTTGAATCGGTGGTGCAGAGCCAGCGTCCGCTGCTCATCGTCGCCGAAGACATCGAGGGCGAGGCCCTGGCCACGCTCGTCGTCAACCGCCTGCGTGGCGGCCTCAAGGTCGCGGCCGTCAAGGCCCCGGGCTTCGGCGATCGCCGCAAGGCCATGCTCGAGGACATCGCCGTCCTGACCGGCGGTCAGGTGATCTCGGAAGAACTCGGCATCAAGCTCGAGAACGTCACCATCGACATGCTCGGGACCGCCAAGCGCGTCGAAATCACCAAGGAGAACACCACCATTGTCGATGGTGCCGGCTCCAAGGACGACATCCAGGGCCGCGTTGCCCAGATCAAGGCGCAGATCGAGGAAACCACCTCGGACTACGACAAGGAAAAGCTGCAGGAACGCCTGGCCAAGCTCGCTGGCGGCGTGGCGGTGATCAAGGTCGGCGGCGCCACCGAGGTCGAGGTCAAGGAACGCAAGGACCGCGTCGAGGACGCGCTCAATGCGACCCGTGCCGCGGTCGAGGAGGGAATCGTCGCCGGTGGCGGCGTGGCGCTGCTGCGCGCCTCCAATGCGCTCAAGGTCAAGGGCGCCAATGCCGACCAGGACGCCGGTATCGGTATCGTCAAGCGCGCCTTGCAGGCGCCGATCCGCCAGATCGTCCAGAACGCCGGCGATGAAGGCTCGGTCGTGGTCGGCAAGGTGCTCGACAACGAATCCGACACCTTCGGCTTCAATGCCCAGACCGCCGAGTATGGCGACATGATCAAGATGGGCATCGTCGACCCGGTCAAGGTCGTGCGCACCGCCCTGCAGGACGCCGCCTCGGTCGCCGCGCTGCTGATCACCACCGAAGCCATGGTCGCCGAGCTTCCCAAGCAAGATGCTCCGGCCATGCCGGGCGGCGGCATGGGCGGCATGGGCGGCATGGACTTCTAGTCGTCGCATCCGAACGCCGATCCGTTTCTTCCCAGTCTCGGATCTGAAGGAACGCCGGTGCGAAAGCGCCGGCGTTTTTGCTTGCGGCCGGTTTTTTTGCAGGGCGGCCTGTCGGCGGTGGAAACAATTCGAGACAATTGTCCTCTGGCCGAAAAACCGCCGACATGGCAATCATCGATCATGACCAAGGTGCTCGTTGTCGAAGACGACGCGGAAATTCGTGCTCTTGTCGCGCGCTATCTCTCGGCCAATGACATCGTCGTCGCCGAGGCGGCCCATGCGCGCGAGATGGATGTTGCCCTGCGCGATTCCCGCATCGACCTGATCGTGCTCGACATCATGCTGCCCGGAGAGGACGGCCTGTCCATCTGCCGGCGCATCCGCGCGGTGTCCAGCGTTCCAATCATCATCCTCACCGCGCTCAAGGACGACGTCGAACGGGTGATCGGGCTGGAAATGGGCGCGGACGACTATGTCACCAAGCCGTTCAATCCGCGCGAGCTGTTGGCGCGCATCCGCGCCGTACTTCGCCGCCAGGCGTTCGGCGGCACCCTGGCCCAGCCGCTCGGCCAGGAATACCAGTTCGCCGGCTGGCAGCTCGACATAAGGACGCGCCGCCTGCACGACCCGAACGGCACGCGCGTTGCCCTGACCGGAGCGGAATTCGACCTACTGGCGGTGTTCTGCGAGCGGCCCGGGCGCGTGCTGTCGCGCGACCAGCTCATCGATCTGACACAGGGTCGGCAGCCCCACCCCTCGGAACGCTCCGTCGATATTCTCGTCAGCCGGCTTCGCCAGAAAATGGAGCGCAACCCGCGCGATCCCGAGTTCTTCCAGACCGTCAGGTCGAGCGGTTACGTTTTCACGCCCGAGGTTGTGGCAAAGTGAGCCTGTCGTCGCGCCGCACCGGACCGGTCCGCTTCCTGCCCCGGCGCGTCGGAGCCCAGATTGCCGCCCTCGTCGTCATGGCGGCGCTGTTCACCTATATCGGCAATGACCTTTTGATCCGCAGTTTCGATCCGCGTCCCAACGGCGGCGGTTCGATGATGAATGGAAACGTCCTGTTCGCCGCGCTGCCGGTCATGGCGGAGGCGGCGCCGGCGAAGCGGCAGGCGGTCGTCGATCTCGTCAATCTCATGGCGCCCAACCTCAATCTGTCATTCGAAGCCGAGATGCCTGTTCCCGAAAACGCGCGACCTCTACACGGTCGGGCCGAACCCGAGCGCCAGAATCAGGGCGCTCCTCCGGGCGAGGCTCGGAACGACGCGGCGCCCGGCATGGATATCGATCGGTTTGCCGGCTTGCGGCTCTATTCGCTCGGCACCTCTACGCTCGACGGCGATAGCTTCGACCAGATCCTTGTCGTATTCCCAGACGGGTCGGGCCTTCATGCCTACATGCCACTGCCGCCGCAGCCGCCATCGGGGTGGTGGTTTTCGCCGCAATTCATGATGGGCAACTGGCTGGTCCTTCTCGTCTTCGTTCTGCCACTGGCGCTGGTCTGGGCCGTGCTCAGCGTCTCGCGGCCCTTGCGGCGGTTCGCGCGTGCCGCCGAGGATTTCAGCTTTGATGGCGCCTACACGCCGTTGCCCGAAACCGGACCCGAGGAAATCCGGGTCGCGGCACGGGCGCTCAACGCCATGCGCAGCCGAATCGCCGTCATGGCCGCCGACCGCACGCGCCTTTTGTCGGCCGTCGGACACGATCTCAGAACGCCGGTGACCCGCATGCGCTTGCGGGCCGAGTTCATCCCGGATGCCGAAATTCGCGCCGGGCAGTTGCGCGACCTGGCTCGTATGGAAACCATGATCGACGCCACCCTGTCCTACCTGCGCGACGGGCAGGCGCAAGGCGCGCGCGCGCCCACCGACCTGGTCAGCCTGTTGCAGGCAATGATCGACGATTTCGCCGATCTTGGCGCCGACATTTCCCTTTCCGCCCCCGAGCGGCTCATATGCACCATCGATCCGGATGCGTTCGGTCGCATGATCGACAATCTCGTCCAGAACGGACTGAAATTCGGCAGCCGCGTCGAGATGCGCCTTCTCGCCGCCGCCGACGATTCGATCGAAATCCGCGTCGAAGACGACGGGCCGGGCATTCGGGAAGCCGAGCGCGCCGAAATGCTCAAGCCGTTCGTGACCGGTGACGCATCGCGCAGCGGCAATCGCGACGGATTCGGCCTGGGCCTGTCAATCGCCGAGGCCGTTGCGCGGGCGCATGGCGGCACGCTCACCCTCGGCGACAGCGCCCTCGGCGGCCTCATGGCGCGCATCGTTCTGCCCCGAAGCTAGCGCGGGGTGCGTCGTGACGGACGCGGCCGGCTTGCGCCGATCCAGCCGATGAATTTTGTAGATTTTTGTATCCGATTGTTTCGCTTACCCTCGCAGAAACCCCCGGCAAGAAACCTCGCCGCATGCGAAACACGACGTTAAGAGTCCGTTAAGCCTCCCGGCGCTTGAGCTTGTAGGCGCTCCTTCAGCGACGATGAATGGAGGCTCCCATGTCAGGGATCAGTGCTCTCGGAGGCATGCCACAAAGCATGACGCGATCTTTCGCACCTCCCAGTTTCAGTAGCCTCGACAGCGATTCGAACGGCGGCATCACGCTCGAGGAATTGCAGTCGAACGCTCCGGGCGGCGTATCCAAGTCCGGAAGCAACGATCGTACCGCCGAAATGTTCTCCAGGATGGACAGCGACGGCGACGGCAGCGTGACCAGTGCCGAAAAGGACGATTTCGATGCCGCACTGGCGGAACGCATGAGCGAAATGCAGTTCGCCACCCAGCTCATGGCGTCGGCCGGCGGGCAGGGCGGACCAGGAGGTTCAGGCGGCCCCGGCGGACCCGGTGGCGGTTCTGCTTCGAGCGACATATTGAGCGCGCTCGACAGCAATTCCGACGGTTCGATATCGTCGGAGGAACTCTCAGCCGCGGACGTGGTCGGCGATCTTGATGCCGACGAAACCGAGGCGCTGTTCAGCGCACTCGACACGGACGGATCCGGTTCGTTGAGCGAGGAGGAAATCTCCACGTTCCTCGAAGAGAACAGACCGGACGCCCCACCGATGGGCGCTGGGGGTCCCCCGCCGCCGCCGCCGCAAGGCAGCGGTGAGGAAGCCGAAAGCGAGGACACCGAAACCGTGTCCAGCTCCGCCGCACTCGATGTGCTCAGCGCGGCGCTTTCCGCCTACGCGGCCAATCAGAGTACGAGCTCTGGCGACTTCTGGTCGACCATTCTCGGGACGCTGGACGAAGCGGCGTAGGCCGACAATAGCGATCCATCCCGCCGTTTCAGCCAAACCGACGGCTTGCGGACGAGGTGGACATCGTGTGCTGCGTATTTCGGGGCGCTTCGGCGCCCCCTTTTTTTGGCGCAACGGCAGGTCCGGCCAGGTGGCGTCGACGCGGTCCGGAACAAGCGGGATTGACGCCCCTTCGCGCAAATACTGTTATAGGCTCTCCATGGGGGGAGTGGCTCCGGGCTTCCCGGCTGGGCGCAGCGAGTCGTGGCTTTGATGCGCATCGGTGACTGTGGTGGCGTCGCGGCGGAGCGTCAGTCGCAAGGAGGATCGCGAATGAAAGCCCTATTGATCGCACCGCTTCTCGTGCCGCTTCTGCTGTCCGAGGCCATCGCGGCAGGTAGCCTCGCCAACAAGATTCAGGAGATCCAGACACATCTGACCGAAACCGCCGACGGCCAGGCGGCGCCGGCGACGGACGCCGGCGACACTGGCGGAACGCCGGCCGAAACGGCAGACGACGCGCCTCCGCAGGACGATGCATCCCCGGCTCAGGATAACGCGCCTCCGCAGGACGATGCATCCCCGGCCCAGGATGACGCGGCGGCCGACGACGATGCCACGCCGGCCGCCGACCCGGTACCGGCGATGAGTGTCGAGGACCTGATCCGGGAAGGCGATGAAATCCGCGCCGACGCCTGGTACGAGGAGGACTATCAGGAAGCCGCGTCGCTGTACCAGCAGGCGGCCGACATGGGCAGCGCCGAGGCGATGTGGCGCCTTGGACTCATGCATGAAAGCGGCGAAGGGTTCGAATCGAGCGACGCGGAAGCGGTCAATTGGTACCAGCGCGCCGCCGACGGCGGCAGCACTACGGGCATGACCTATCTCGCCGACATGCTGCGCAACGGCTATGGCGTGGCCGAGGACGATGTCGCTGCGGTCGGGTGGTACCAGAAGGCCGCCGATCTCGGCAATGCCGAGGCGGCGCGCAAGCTCGGGCTGATGTACGATGCCGGCGAGGGCGTGGCGCTCGACGATTTCAAGGCGGCGCTGCTGTTCCGGCAGGCCAGCGACGGCGGCGACATGCTGGCGACGCGCTTCCTTGCCGAGATGTATCACGACGGCGAAGGCCTGGCGCAGGACTATGTGCAGGCGGCCTCGCTCTATCTCAAGGCCAGCGAGATGGGCGACGAGATCGCCACGCGCTGGCTCGGCGACATGTACTACCTCGGCCAGGGCGTCGCCCAGGACTACCGCCGGGCGGCGCAGTATTTCGAAACCGCCGCCGATGCCGGCGACGCCGTTTCCATGCGCTGGCTCGGCGAAATGTACGATGCCGGCGAGGGCGTCGACGAAGACGATGTCCGCGCCGTCTCCTATTTCCGCTCTGCGGTGGAGGCCGGCGACACCATCGCCGCCCGCGACCTCGGCATCATGCTCGAATTCGGCCTCGGCGCCGAGCAGGATTATGCCGAAGCGCTCAAGAATTACCAGATCGCCGTCGACGACGGCGATGCCGTGGCGCTGCGCCGTCTCGGGCTGATGTACGACCTTGCCAAGGGCGTCGACGAGGACAATCCGCGCGCCATCGAGCTCTACAAGCAGGCGCGCGAGGGCGGCGACATCATCGCCACCAGCATACTCGGACAGATGTACGAGGACGGCGAAGGCGTCACGGCGGACCTTTTGCAGGCGGCTGTCTATTACCGCGAGGCGGCGCAGGCCGAAGACACCGACGGCATGCGGCGGCTCGGCATCCTGCAATTCGAGGGGCGGGGCCTGGCCAAGGACCCGGAAGAGGCGGTGCAATGGTTCCTGAAGGCGGCCGACAAGGGCGACCTCGAATCGCATTGGTGGCTGGCCGTTGCCTATCTTTATGGCGATGGTGTCTCCGAGGATGCGGTGCTCGCGGCGGACTATGCCTATTACGCCATCGTCGGCGGGCACCAGTATGCGCTCGATTCCCTGATCAATATCGGCGAATACAATACCAGCCGTGGATTCCGCGCCCGGCTGCAGGAGAACATGCAGGCCGATGGATTCTACGAGGGCAAGATCGACGCGAGCTTCGGGCCGAAGACCCGCGAGGCGCTCAACGCCGCCTTCGCCAGCGCCCAGTAGGGGGCGGTGCCGAAGGCGATCGGCGAGCCGATCCGGGCCGATCACATCCGCGCTCAAAATGAGTTGATTGCCTCCATTTGAGCGCGGATTTCTGTGTAACGCATTGTTCTCACTAAACTATTTTGGATCATCCGCATTTTCGCCACAATTCGGCCGGTGATCCGGGACGTGGCGCGGCGCGTAATTCTTCGTGTTCGGGTGCGGCGAGCGCACCCCGTCGAAACCCAACACGGAGCATGAAATGAATCTCTTCAAGGCCTTTGCCATTGCCGCGACCCTGGCGGTCAGCCCGGTCGCCATCGCATCCGCGAATGCCGCCAATGTCGTCGAGACCGCGCAGGAGGCCGGGGCGTTCGGCACACTTCTGGCCGCGGCCGAGGCCGCCGGCCTGGCGGAAGCGTTGGCGACCACGGACAACATCACCGTCTTCGCGCCGACCGACGAGGCCTTCGCCGCCCTGCCCGAAGGCACGGTCGAGACGCTGCTGAAGCCGGAAAACAAGGATCAGCTCGCGGCGATCCTGAAGCTGCACGTTCTCGGCGCCAAGGTGATGTCAACCGATCTCGCCGAAGGCGCGGCCGAGGTGGAAACGCTCAATCCCGACGCCATGCTGACCGTCACCAAGTCGATGGACGGCGTGACTGTCGCCGCTTCGAACCAGGCCAAGGTGGTGACCCCCGACATCGCCGCGGACAATGGCGTCATCCACGTCATCGATACGGTTCTTCTCCCCTAAAACACGTTCTGAAAACCCGTCTCGAACGGGCCTTCGCTCGCCACAAGGCGGGCGGAGGCCCTTCTCGTTTTCAGCTGAACAAAAGCCGCAGCGCCATGGCGATCGAGACGACGACGACCAGCGGCCTGATGATACTGGCGCCGAAGCGGATGCCGGTCAGTGCGCCGAGATAGCCGCCGGCGAGCTGGCCGGCGGCCATGGTGAGCGCCACCGACCAGACCACGTCTCCGGCCGGGATGAACAATGCCAGCGCCGCATAATTCGAGGTTGCGTTCAGCAGCTTGGTGTGGCCGGCGGCGCGGGTGACGCCAAGGCCGAACAGGGAGACGAAGGCGAGGGTGAAGAACGAGCCAGTGCCCGGACCGAACAATCCGTCGTAAAAGCCGATGAGAAAGCCGGTGATGGGAACGAAAACGGCAAAGCCGAGGCGGGCGGCACGGTCGGAATCGGTCAGTCTCGGCGAAACGAGGAAATAGAGCGCGATCAGCACCAGGGCGGCGGGCACGACCGACGCGAGCAGCGATGTGTCGACCTGCTTGACCGACAGCGCCCCGAGATAGGCGCCGGCAAAGGTGGCGGCGATCGGCAAAACCATCTGCCGCAGCGCGAAAAAGCCCTTGCGGCCGAAGGTCAGCGCCGCGATCGTCGTGCCGACGACGGATTGCATCTTGTTGGTGGCGAGCGTCGCGATCGGCGGCAGCCCGGCGGACAGCAGCGCCGGAACGGAGATGAGACCGCCGCCGCCGGCGATGGCGTCGATGAAGCCGGCGACAAGCCCGACGCCGCCGAGGGTGGCAAGGGTGAGCGGGTCGATCACCTAATCGCCATCCACCCCGAAGGCGCCGAGCAGGCTCTTGCGCAGGACAAGCGCCTCCGCATCCCAAACAATGGTTTTCGACACGATGAGATTGGCCTCGGACTTGAGGATCAATCCATCCTCGACAATGCGCAAGCCGTTGGCGGCAAGGGTCGAGCCGGTCGAGGTGATGTCGACGATGAGGTCGGCGGCGCCGGCAGCCGGAGCCGCCTCGGTGGCGCCGAGACTTTCCACGATCCGGTATTCGGCGATGCCGAAGCGGGCGAAATAGCGCCGCGTCAGGTTGAGATACTTGGTGGCGACGCGAAGCCAGCGGCCATGGCCGGCGCGGAAGTCGGATGCGACATCGGCGAGGTCGCGCATCGAGGTGACATCGATCCAGGCATCGGGCACGGCGATGACGACATCGGCGCCGCCGAAACCGAGCGGTCTGGCGAAGCGAGCCGATTGCGGACCCTGTTCGGAGGCCTCGTGGATGAGGTCGGCGCCGGTGACGCCGGCATGGACGGTGCCGCGGATCAGTTCGCGGGCGATCTCGCTCGCCGGCAGGAAGCGGACGACGACGCCCGGCAGCGCCGGGATGTCGCCCTGATAGGAGCGGGCGCCGCCCGGTCGTTCGATGGCTAGCCCGGCCTTTGCGAAGACCTTGCGCGTCGCTTCTTCGAGCCGGCCTTTGGAGGGGACAGCGAGAATGAGCCCGCTCATTTGCCGCCCTCCTTTTCCAGCCGGTCGACCCAGAGGGCGCAGCCGGAAGCGGCGATCTCGCGCCCGGCGCCGAGCCGCTGCAAGAGCCGGTCGTATTCGCCGCCCGAGGCGAGCACGGCGCCATCCTCACCGGTCATTTCGAAGACGAGGCCGGTGTAATAGTCGAGGCGCGGCGCGAAACCGGCGTCGAAGACGATCTCGGCGCCAGGCAGGCATTGCCCGAGCGTTTCGAAATGGCGGCGGATGGCGGCGCGCGCGACCTCGAAGCCGGCGGGAGGCGTTTCGATGAGGCCGCCGATCGTTGCGAGGGCCGTCTCGACCGGACCGGCGACGCCGAGATAGTCGGTGAGAAGCTGGATGGTCTCGCCCGGCACGTAGGCGGCGGCCAGCGCCTGCTTTTCGAGATAGCGGGCGGCGATCTCGGCCGGAGCGCGCGAGGTGTCGAAGGGCAGGCCGGCGGCGGCCATGCGCCCGGCCACGTCGGTTTCGATTTCGGCAAGCGGGGGCGTGCGGATATTGCCTTCGGCGCCGTGCGGATCGGAAAGCCGCTCCAGAAGCGCGTCGAGCGAACCGGCATGGCCGAAGCGGTGACGCAGGCGCGGACGCCAGACATCGGGCATCTCGGCCCCGGCGAGCACGGCTTCGAACAGCGCGACGCTGCCGATGCGCACGCGCGGTGCCGTGACGCCATAGGTCATGAGCACGTCGCGGGCGAAATGGATCACCCGGTCGAGGGCGGCGGCGGGATCGGGCTGGCCGATCAGTTCGAGCCCGGTCTGGTCGAATTCGGCCGGGCCGTCCGGGCGCTGGCGAAACAGCGTGCCGAGATAGGAATAGGCGGCTTCGCCTACGCCGTTTTCCAGATAATGGCGGGCGATGGGCAGGGTGAAATCGGGCCTCAGGCAGTATTCCTCGCCGTCGACACCCGAGGTCAGCACCAGGCGGCGGCGGAACTCCTCGCCGGCCAGGTCGAAATAGGGGTCGGCCGACATCAGGATCGGCGGATCGATGCGGGTCAGGCCGGGGGTGGAGACAAGGGCCTCGAGGGCGGCGCGGGGGGAAGATATCATTTCGACCCCCTTCCCTCCCCTTGAGGGGGAGGGTGGCCCGGCGTAGCCGGGTCGGGTGGGGTGGGGCCGCAAATATCGGCGCCGATACCCCCACCTAGGCTCACGACGGACTTGGCAAACGCCAAGCCCTGTTCGCCAACCCCTGCCATTCGGCCATAGGTCTCAAGGCCTTCTCCCCTCCAATCATGCCACTGGCATGATTGACCCTTCGGGACGGCTCGAAGCCCCACAAGGGGGAGGGAAGCGGAGGCAAACACGGGGGCCTGTGCCAAACCTACGAACATCAGCCGCGCTTCTTCACTTGCGCCGCGACGGCGGGAAGTTCGGAAATCCTTGCGACTAGCTCGTCGCGCCGGCATTCGAACTGGCCGGGGCGTTCGGACTTCCACTGTTCGTTGTCGGTGATCGCCCTGGAGGCCTGCTTGCCGGCGATCAGGTCCTTGATCTGGATGATCCCCTGCTCGCGCTCCTGCGTACCCTCGATGATGACCGCCGGTGAATTGCGCTGGTCGGCATAAGCGAACTGGCGCCCGACATTCTTGGGATTGCCGAGATACATTTCGGCGCGGATGCCGGCGGCCCTAAGCTCGGCGACCATTTTCTGGTATCCGGCCTTCTGGTCCTTGTCCATGACGCAGACGACAACCGGGCCGGTGGGCTGTTCGTTGCCGAGCAGGCCAGTGAGCTTCAGCGCATGGGCGAGACGCGAGACGCCGATGGAAAAGCCCGTCGCCGGCACCGGTTCCTTGCGGAAGCGCGAGACGAGCCCGTCATAGCGGCCACCGCCACCGACCGAACCGAAGACGACCTGCTGGCCCTTGTCGTTGGTGACCGGGAAGGTCAGTTCGATCTCGAAGACCGGGCCGGTGTAGTATTCGAGGCCGCGGACGACGGAGGGGTCTATGCGGATGCGGCCATCTCCGTAACCAGCTGCCTCAATCATCGACTCCATCGCGCGAAATTCGCACACGCCTTCCAAAAAGACTGCGTCAGAGCCGTATGCGTTCTCGAACGCACTCAGCAAGTCGGATTCAAAAAAGCCGCCTCCGTCCGGTTTTAGCCTCAGAATCGGATTGAAGGCTGCGCGTGAGGACTCCGTGACCGCATAGTCCTCAGATCGAATAGTGAGGAACCACAGAATGCGACTTACTTGGTCCCAGTCTAGGCCCGCGCCGGGGGAGAAATCACCGCTTTCGTCAGTTCTCCCTTGTTCAAGTAGCGCTTTTACACCAGGCACACCAAGTCGATCATACTTGTCGAGCACTCGCATTACAGCTAGCCGCTTTGCGTCAAGTTGCGGTGTGGTCCCATTCGGACCACCAAGCCCGATCCATGACATCAAGCCGTCCAGCACCTTCCGGTTGTTCACCCGGACGACATACTTCCCCGCCAGCCCCAGCGCGTCCATCGTATCGGCCATCATCATGCACATCTCGGCGTCCGCTTCCGGACCCGCCGCGCCGACGGTGTCGGCGTCGAACTGCATGAACTGGCGGAAACGGCCGGGGCCGGGCTTTTCGTTGCGGAAGACGTAGCCCTGCCGGTAGGTGCGGTAGGGCTTCGGGAGCGTCTCGAAATTCTCAGCGAAATGGCGGGCGAGCGGCGCCGTCAAGTCGTAGCGGAGGCTCATCCAAGCCTCGTCGTCGTCCTGCAACGAGAACACGCCCTGATTGGGCCGGTCCGCGTCGGGCAGGAATTTGCCGAGCGTCTCGGTATATTCGAAGAACGGAGTTTCGACCGGATCGAAGCCGTAGCGCTCGTAGACCTCGCGGATTTTCGCGATCATTTCATTGGTCGCCGCGATATCGGCGGAAGTACGGTCCTCGAAACCGCGCGGCAGGCGCGGCGCGATCAGCCCTTGTTTGCTGGCCATCTGGCTTGTCCATTCAAGAAGGGGGCGCCGCGCGCGCCCCGGAATTCCGGCGTCTTGTTAGCGGATTGGCGCATCACCGGCAAGCAGCAGCGCCGGGCGCGGCCGAATACCCGCCTCCCGCCCGGTGTCACGGGCGGGAGGACAGGCGCAAGGCAGGTCGTGGCCGGGGGTTACCAGGGCCTGCTCAACATGTTGACCGCCACGTCGTGCAGGGACGGCTCCGGCAGACGCGGAAGGCCGATGTCTTCCCTGAGACGCGGCGACAGTTGCAGAGGTGGCATTTTTCGCTTCCTAGCATGGCGAAGGTCGCGCATGTCGCGCGGCGAAATCGCAAAGCCCAGCCGCAAGTTCCAGCGGAAGACATCGAATGCCACGATCCTGCGGATCGAGAATCCATCCTCGAGGGACGCAAAGCGTACACTCATCGTTGATTTCCGGACATGCTTGTTGGGCATGTGCCGGCTCCGGATATTTGGGGGGAATCCGGCGCGGCAACGGCTATGGGGCGCCGTTCAGTGCCGGTGTTGGTTCTGGATTTTGGGGGTCAGGTCCCGAGACCTAGCGGAGCGTTTTCAGCTCCGGGGCACAATGCCTGAAGAACCGATTCCAAAATCGAAGAGCGGTCAGACGTTCGGTCATATATGCCCTCCTCTTGGTTTGGAATGGTCGGGACGGTGCTTGCTATCCGTGTTCGGGGCGACGAGCAAGATCGCATCCGTGGAAAATACAAGTGACCGGCTTACTGTTGCCGAAAAGACACAGACAAATTCGCAACAGTCATGGACGGCATCGCCGGGACAAATGCAAGAACAAGTCTAGACGCATTCGCGTCTTGACGGAAACCGCGCGCTTGGCACCTTTCACCTCTCCCTTGGGGGAGAGGTCGGGCCGGAGCGCAGCGGAGGTCCGGGTGAGGGGGCCTTCGCAATGTTTGCAGAAAGGCCCCCTCACCCGCCGCTTCGCGTCGACCTCTCCCCCAAAGGGAGAGGTGAAGGAAGCGCCCGCTTCCATCAAATCTCGGGATCAACCGTCTAATTCATCGCTGCCGCTACCGCCGCCGCCGCGTCGGCGAGGCCGATGCCGAATTGGTCGTCGCGTCCTGGCGGGCCGAGATCGTGCGAGACTTCGGCGAAAATGGCGAGGATGTCGTCGCGGCCGAGGGCCGGATCGCGTTCGAGCATCAGGGCGATGACGCCCGAGACATGCGCCGTCGCAATGGAGGTGCCGGACAACAGATCGAACCGGGCTTCAGGCATGGGGCTCAGCACGTCGACGCCGGGTGCCGACACCGCGACATAGGCGCCGCGATTGGCTTCCGCATACAGCCTGTCGCCGGCATCGGTGGCGGTGACGGCGATGGCGTCGCGATGGGCGCCGGGCCAGGCCGGCGGCGCGTCCGGGCCATTGTTGCCGGCGGCGGCGACGATGATGACGCCCTGCTCGGCGGCGCGATCAAGCATGGTCATGACAAGCGGATCGCGCGGTCCGGCGAAGCTGAGATTGATCAGGCGGGCGCCCTCGGCGACGGCGACATCGATGGCGGCGGCGATTTCGAAGCTGCCCGACAAGGCCTGGCCGGTTTCGTCGGCATCGAAGGCCCGCACCGAGACGAGCGAGGCGCCGGGGGCGATGCCATCGAGGCTTTCGCTCGCCAGCATCAGCCCGGCCAGCGCCGTGCCATGGTCCCGGCTCACGACCGGCGCATCGGCCATGACGTCGAACAGGGCGATATGCGCATGGGCGAAGGCTGGCTGCTCGACATCGACGCCGGTATCGATCAGGCCGATGACGATTCCGGCGCCGTCGCCGGTCTCCTGCGCCACAAGGGCGTTGAGCTTCTTGGGCGCGTATTGCAGGCCCTTCATGTCGGGCGGCGCGGCGGATTGTGCTCCCATGAACAGATATTGCGGCTGGGCGACGATAAGGCCGGGCACCTCGGCAAGGCGTTCGATCATTTCGATGACGCCGACGCCCTCGGGCAGGCGATAGCGGGCGACAACAATGCCGCCGAGCGTCAGTTCGCGCCTGCCGATCAGGACGAGGCCGAAACGCTCCGCGATCTCCTTGTCGATCAGCCGGTCGAGCGGCACGCCCGGGCGCGGTTCGAGGATCAGCACTAGGCTATTGGGATCGTATTGCGCATCAAGGATAACCGGCCGGCCGTCGAACACCGACGGGCGGGCAGGCGGCGTTGGAACGTCGCGAAATTCGGGACGCGGCAGCGGCAGGGGCACGTCGGCAAAAAGCACGGTCGGGGCAACGACACGCGTGACGGGCGGCTTCCGCGTCGTCGGCGCGGTCGTTTGCGGCGTTTGCTCCGCCTCGCGAGCGTCCTCGATGGCCTGCTGGGCGGCGAGTCTGGCCGCCTGGGTCACGAAAGTGCCGACGACCCTGCCGAAATTGACGCCGCCACCCTGGTTGGTCTTGCCGCCGGTCCTGTTGTCCTCCGCCAGGGTGGGCAGGCTTAAAAGGACCGAGACGAAGAGGGCAAGAGCAAGGGATTTTCCGATCATTGTTCCGCTTCCGTCAGCGCAACTGGAAGAATTGCGTCAATTGCTCCGATCGACCGAAGGCCGAGAGCGCGGCCCGGCCGTCCGCGCTGTCCCTGGCGCCGACGACGAACATGCCGCCGGGCTTGGGGCCGTCGAGGATGACGAGGTCGAGTTCGGCGAGGCGGGCGGCAATGGCGCTCATCTCGGCGCCGGCGGCGAATACGACCAGCGCCGTCGGCCCGGCAAAGGTTCCGGCCTGGCCGCTGGCGGTCTGGTATTCGGCCGGCGCCTTTTGGCCGGAATAAACGATGTAGCCGGCCTGAAGGGCGACGACGGCGCAAAGGGCCGCCGCGCCGGCCAGGGCATAGCGCGGCGACAGCATGTTCCAGATGCGTTCGACAAGGCCGGGCGCGCGGGCGGCGGAAGGCGCGGCGCCGATTTCGCTCATCAGTTTGTCGAGCACCTGCCGCGACGGCATGCCGAGCGTCTCGGCATCGCTGCGCGTCAGTTCCAGTTCCTCGGTGACGCGGGCCAGCAGGCCGGCCGCGTCGTCGGCGCGGGTCAGCCAGGACTCGACCGCCTGACGGTCGGCCTCGCCGAGCGTGCCGTTGACATAGAACGGCAGCAGGAGTTCGGCCTCGTCCGCGGGCAATTTCGTCTCGATGTGTTCATTCATGGCCAACCTCTGTCGATCCCCGCGCGCCGGAAGTGCTCGGACAATTGCTTGCGGGCGTGGAACATGCGGGTCTTCACCGTGTTCTCGGGGATATCGAGCATCTTGGCGATCTCGGCGACCGAACAGTCCTGGTAATAGACGAGATCGATGATTTCGCGATGCGCGTCCGAGAGCTTGTCGATGCATTTGCGCATCACGACGCCCTTGTCCTTTTTTGCCGTCAGCACGTCCTGGGTATCGCTTTCATCCTCTTGTTCGAAGCCCGCGTCGTCGTCGAGCGGCGCTTCGGTTTTCTTGCGCAAGACGCTGATGGCCTCGTTGCGGGCGATGGACAGAAGCCAGGTGGAAACCCGCGCCTGTCCTCCGTAGCTCGCCGCCTTCTGCCAGACCTTCAAAAAGGTCTCGGAGACAACGTCCTCAGCCAACGTCTCGTTTCGGGCGAGGCGCAGAACGAAGCGGTAGACGCGCACGCTGTGGGTCATGTAGAGGGCCCTCAGCGCGGCGCTGTCGCGCCTGGCTATGCGGGCCACAAGCTCCCTGTCGCGGACATCGGTCTGCATCGATCGGCCTTGCCGTTACTGTTTGGACGCATGAACGGGAAAAAAGGTTCACCGGATTGTGCACGGCTTTTTGTGCAATGAAAACTGGCTCGCACGCAAAAGAAGAGGCCCGCCGAAGCGGGCCGAGTCGGAGTTGACTTGGGAGGAGCGGCAATCCGCTTTCGTCCATCGGACGCGGGCGGCGACGGAAAGGTTCAAACCGGTTTTGCCGGAACCGGCAGGACCAGGCGCGCCCGTGCTGCCAGAAGCGGCGCGCGACAGTGGCAGGTCTCGACATGGTCGTTGACCAGGCCCATGGCCTGCATGAAGGCATAGCAGGTGGTCGGCCCGACGAAACGCCAGCCGCGCTTCTTGAGGTCCTTCGACAGGGCGCGCGACGCCGGCGTTTCGGCAAGACGCGACAGTGTCTGCCAGGAGAACTCGGTCGGGCGTGCCTCCACTTCCGGCTCGAACCGCCAGAAAAAGGCGGCGAGCGAGCCGAACTCGTCACGCAAGGCCAAGGCGCGGCCAGCATTGTTGATCGTGGCGAGAATCTTGCCGCGATGCCGGACGATGCCGGTATCGGTGAGAAGCCGGTCGACATCGGCCTCGGTGTAGCGGGCGATCCTGGCGAAATCGAATCCGTCGAAGGCGCGGCGGAAATTCTCGCGCTTTCTGAGGATCGTCAGCCAGCTCAGCCCGGACTGGAAGCCTTCGAGACAGATCTTTTCGAACAGGCGATGATCGTCGACCACCGGACGACCCCATTCCTCGTCGTGATAGGCGCGGTAGATCGGATCGGTTCCCGCCCAGGGGCAGCGGTCCTTCTCGGTCATCGCGTGTCTCCGGCTTCTTTCAGGGCGCATGAATAGCACAGGTCGTGACAGGGAATGGCAGGAGCAGAATCGGCCCTGCTCGGCAGTCGGACAGACGTTTTGCGTTGCAGCTCACGACAAATTCAACGCGCTTAACCGGATGCTAACCACTTCCATTCACGCAAAATTGCCTGTTGCGAGCGATCCTGTCGACAAGGGGGCATGCCCCGCATTGCGCTTGCCGTGACGAGAGTTCGGAGTTTTTGTCGATCATGGTGCATTGGAACCGCCACCGCCAGGCCGCAGCCCTGGCTGCTGCCATTCTGACGGCCGCCCTTGGAGTAGCCGAAGCTGCGACGCGCAGCCTGCCGGTGCCGCCGCCGGCTGGCGTGACAGTTTCGGCGAAAGGCCGCCCCAACGCGCTGACGCTCACGACCGAGTCCCAGCTGCCGCCATCGCTGCTGCGCCAGGTGGTGCCATACGCCACGGCGGAAAAACCGGGCACGATCATCGTCAATACCGGCGAAAAGCACCTCTATCTCGTGCTCGGCAAGGGTCTGGCCATGCGCTACGGCATTGGCGTCGCCCGCACCGGCTTCGAATGGTCGGGCTCACACGCCATAACCGCCAAAAGGACTTGGCCCGACTGGACGCCGCCTCCGGAAATGCTCGAGCGCCGCCCCGACATCCCCACCTATATGGAAGGCGGGCTTGATAATCCCCTCGGGGCCCGCGCCCTTTACATTGGTTCGACGCTCTACCGTATCCACGGCACCAACGAACCCTGGACCATCGGCGGAAACGTGTCGTCCGGCTGCATCCGGCTGACCAATGAGGATGTAAAGGACCTTTACGCCCGCGCTAAAATTGGCGCGAAGGTGATTGTCTTTTAGTTAGGGATTTGGCGCCAGACTCGCGCATGTCCTTGCAATCGGTTGGTCCGAACATGTTCGCTCGGCTGTTCAAGCGTTTCGCGCGCGACGATCGTGGCGTGTTCGCCGTCATTTTCGCCGTCATGGCCATCTCGCTGACGGCCATGGCCGGCGCCGTTGTCGATTACGTGCTGGTCGACCAGGTGCGCGCGCGTTCGCAGATTGCCCTCGATGCCGCGGCGCTGGCGCTGCAACCGGAGATCTATACCAAAGACAAGGCGCAGTTGCAGATAGCGGCGCAGGCACTGCTGAGCGAGCGCATCACCGATCCGGGCGTTTCCGCCATTGTCGACGCGGTCGATGTGAACACCGACAATGGCCAGCTGCTGCTCAGGGCCGAACTGAAGGTGCCGATGGCCTTCGTCGCCCTGGTCGGCATCGACCAAATGACCACCCAGATCATCTCGCAGGTGACGCGCAAGAAGCTGCATATCGAGGCGTCTTTCGTTCTCGACAATTCCGGCTCGATGGGCGGCACCAAGATCGCCAGTCTCAAGACGGCCGCCATCAATGCAATAAACATCCTGTTCTACGGCACCAGTTCACCGGCCACCGGCGCGGTCAAGAACCCAAACACACATGTGGCCATCGTGCCCTTCACCTTTTTCGTCAATGCCGGCGCGAGCTTGAAGAATGAAACCTGGGTCGATCGGGCCGGCAACACCGCCTATGCCAACGACAATCTTGACAATGACAACGACGATTTGGTGCAGACGCTGCAGCAGATCGACCGGATCGCTTTGATCGAGTCGATGACGGGACAGAGCTGGAAGGGCTGTTTCGAATCGCGGCCTTACCCCTATAGCGTCGACGACACGACGCCCTCAGCCGCCAATCCAGACACGCTTTTCCTGCCCGAATTCGCGCCCGACGAGCCGGGAAGCGCCGGCAGTCCCGATTCCGGCTTCAACAATTCCTATGTCAACGATTCGCCGAGTTCGTGCGATGTGACGCTCGGCACCTGCACCTGTTCCTACCAGACCACCAGACCGAGCTGGTGCCACTCGTCCTGGTGCACCACGACCACCAAGGTGTGCAGCTATGTCGACACCAACGGCACCAGCCAGTCGTGTTCGTGCGGTGGCAGTTCGATGAGCTGCACGCTGATCTATACGCCCACTGGGCTCTCCAATCGTGAGAAGCAGGAACGCATCTGCAAATACGCTGGCGCCAGCGTCGACCTGACCGCTTCGGGACATGAAGACTATACGCAAGGCCCGAATGCCGGCTGCCCGAATGCCAGCATCCAGCCGCTGACCGACAACGTCTTGACGCTGACCACCAAGGTCAATGGAATGGTTGCCGATGGCGGCACCAACATCCACGAGGGTGTGGCCTGGGGTTTCCGCACGCTATCACCAACCTTGCCCTTCACCGAAGGCAGGAATTACGGCACCGCCACGTCCAAGGTCATCATCATGATGACCGACGGCGAGAACACCTATTGGCACATCGATCGGCGCAACGACCCCTGGGCCACGCCGAACATGAACGGCACCTACTATTACATGCCCTATGGCTACCAGTACAACGACCGCCTGACCATGCATCCGGGCAGCACGGCCTACCAGAATTCCGATGGAGACGCCCTGCAGCTCAAGATGAACACCCTGACGCTCGAGGCCTGCACCAATGCCAAGAATGCCGGCATCACCATCTACACGATCGGTTTGCAGTCGCCGAACCAGACGACGACCAACATGCTGACATCCTGCGCCTCCGAGCCGTCCAAGGCCTACTTCCCGACCCAGGCCTCCGAGCTCAACACGGTTTTCACCTCCATCGCCGAACAGCTTTCGCAGCTGCGCATCGAGAAATAGCGCGTCGGCGGATAAGCGACTGGCGGCTCGACAGCGTGCCGGTCTGCATGACATTGCGTCTGATGGTTTGGGAGTGGTACCGCCTCTCCGGATTGAACGGAGGACCTCTAGATCCACAATCTAGCGCTCTAACCAACTGAGCTAAGGCGGCAGGTCACGAAACCGGCGGGAACATAGGGCGCGGCGCCGGCCCTTGCAAGGGGCGATTTCCGCCCTGTCCTGTCCACAACATATCGGTGCGCGGCTTAACCATCTCGACAGTTCCGCTGTCCGGAGGCAGGTTCGCATATGGACCCCCGGTGCCCTATCCGATATCTAAACAAGACGTGAACACTCGGGCCCATCTGTGCCGGAACAAGACGCTTTTTGCCATTGATGGACCTTTTATGACGTCACCCTGGCTCAATTCAGACTCCGAACGACAGGCCGCCGCCCTGCTGGCGGACGATCGTCCGGCATGGATCTGGGCATCGGAAGACGAACGCCTTGTCTGGCGCAACCGTGCCGCGCTGGCCTATGAGGCGTCCCACCGGCGCGCCGCGGGCGAGCGACTGGTGCCGGTCGCCCGCCAGATTCCGCGAGCGATCCGGCTCGGTGTGCCCAACCGGCCGAGCCGGGCGCGGCTGCAGTTCACCCTTGGGCGCAAGCCGATCTCCGAAACCTGTACCTGCACGCCGCTTTTGATCGAGGGCGGACCGCCGGCTCTTCTGGTGGTGATGGCCGACAAGGTGTCGGACGCCGAAATGGCACTGATCGCGTTCGATGCCGACAGCCTGCGCCCCTTTGCCGGCGGCGCGGCGCATTTCGTGCTGACCGGGGCCGACGGCAGCGTGCTCGCCAGCGGCGGCGACGGCAGAGCCCGCCTGACGGCGCGGCAGAAGCCGGCACTGGAATTGCCGGCCGGCGCCGGACAAAGCCGGTTTGCGATCTTTCCCGAAGCCGCGGCCGAGGCTGAAATCCCACCAGTGCCGGCACCGGCCGCCCCGCCTATCGAAGCGCTCGTTCCGGACGAGACCGCAATGGTGCTCCAGCAGGCGGCCGCGCGGACCGCCGGCGGCACGCAGGTGGCGCAAGCGGCCAGCGATACTGAAGACGGCGGCAGCAAGCTGTCCTCGCTACTCGACCGGCTCGACAGTAGCCAGGTGCTGTACCAGCCACTCGACGACAGCGACGACGGCATTCTGGCGCCGCCGCAGGCCGATGCGCCGCAGGCCGACGCCGTTGTCGAACCGCAAGGCAAACGCATTCCAGAGCCCGAACTAGCAAGTCCGCCCCTCACCGCGGCGGCAGCGGCGGAAATGGGCGCACCGACTGAGCCCAGGCCCGTGGCGCCGGCGGCATCCGAAAGGCGGGATGACGGGAACACCGACGAGGCCGAGACGGGCGGGGGCGAGGATTCCGTTCCGGTGCGGCTGTGGCGCGTCATCGGCCGCGGTTTTACGCCGCGCGGCGGCGAGTCGGTTTCCACCGAGGGCTTCGGTACGACCAGGAACCGAGACACCTCTTTTGCGGCGCATGCGGGAGACGACGGGCAGCAGGCCGGCCCGTTCGGCGACAGCCATGAGCGGACGTTCCGCAAA
>Ga0180009_10001107_pt1 | contig 33792 bp, 20 predicted proteins | sample OS_PC_MetaG_FD_123537 | JGI IMG/M metagenome (GOLD analysis project Ga0180009, IMG submission 123537) | Groundwater microbial communities from the Aspo Hard Rock Laboratory (HRL) deep subsurface site, Sweden - OS_PC_MetaG | ecosystem: Environmental > Aquatic > Deep subsurface > Groundwater...
AAGGGCGCAATAATTTGTAGCGCTTTCCATGGTACATATTCTTCTTTTGGCCGGAAGACTGTCTTGCATTTTATTTCTTAAGAATTCAGCGCCGATAATCTTCTCGTCAAAACTCATATTGTGCGCGACGAGATACTTTGCCTGACTAATCACCGCTTGAAAATCCTGCAACACAACTTGCAAATCTTTACCTTCTTTTTCTGCCCGGTCCGTTGAAATACCATGTATCCGCGCAGCCTCGGCAGGAATCGTAAAGCCAACCGGCTTTATTATGAAATCCCCGCCGGAAATCTTATTTCCGTTACTGTCAGAAAACAAATAAGCCAATTGAATCATCCTGGGCCAATTGTCAAGGTCAGTTACAGACGCTTTCCAATTTCTCGGAAGCCCCGTAGTTTCAGTATCAAAAAATAGGTACATGCTAATTTACTTTGCTTTTGGGCGGCACCTGGGCAGCGAGTTGATTCTCCGTCCGGCCGGCTTCTCCAACTTGCCGGCAAACTTCTTCCCGCCCAGCTTTCCCGGATTCCTGATTTTCAAGCCTATGGCTGTGCCGCATCAGGCCTGCCCGCCGCGTTTGGCGGGCGCTATGCGTATCAAGAGGCCAATCATGAAGACTTGAAGCAGTCTCCACTATCTTCCTTGGATAAATAACCAAGAAACAAAGCTACGTCCCCTCTCCCCCAGGTGAATGAAGACGGTTTGGCGCTGACCGCGAAAATTGCCGTGAACGGCCACCCCTTGTTCCAGCCGGCGTCGCCCGGCAGCGGCGCGGTCCACAGATTTGAATCGGCAAGCACGGCGTTGTTCTTTTTGTCGAAGCTGGTTTTCACAAAGAGATTGTGGAATTCCCTGTGCCAGTCGGGGAAAACCCCCAGCAGCAGCTCGGGGTAGCTGACGAGCGAGATATTCCGTTCTTTGCCCGAAACATTTTTCAGCTTGAGCGCCCAGACCTCGCACTTAATGCCCTGCGGCACAAAAATAGTCCACTCGGCCTCTATCCCGAAGGCCTGGGTAGTGAATACCGTATAACCCATGCCGTGTACGCAGCTGTATTTCTGAAAAGCGGGCTTGAGCGGCTGCGGCGTTACGGACCAGGAGCGCCCGGTGTCGTTGTCGCGCAGCAGCAGGAATTTGCCGCAATGGTCGCCCACCGTGTCCTGCTGCCAGCGGGTTATCCGGTTAAGCATTGAATGCTCGAGCCAGGAGTAACCCCCGCCGGCCTGGGACACGGTCACGCCCCACTGGCCGTTGGAGATAACGTTTATCCAGGGCCTGGGGGTACGCCAGTCGGTGATAGTATAAGAAGCGCCGCCGTCGGAAAAATGACCGTATTTGTTTTTAAGCATATTATGATTCTCCAAAGCCAAATCTTATAGCGCTCATATCGCAGCAAGCGAAGCTTCAGTATGGGCACAATCAGTTTCTCGCATTTTACCGTTCGGCGCCGGCAATTTTAACCCGTGATAAAATGTCACGACTTCGCTTCCTTCTTAGGGCCCATTTGGGCATTTCTACAGATAGTTTGTAACTATTCTTTTAGAACTATTTATTGGAAATCTCGTCGTGCAAATAAATTTCTATAAATAGTTCCTTAAATAGTTTTGCCGTTTAAAACCCAATAACCATAACGCCGGGGCCCGACAAATTTAATCTTGCCGGCCCTCCTAAGCTCCTGGAGCATGTTTGTGATATCAACCCGGTCCATCTCCGGGAAAATATCCAGAATATCTTTAATATAGCCTTTTTTGTTTTTCTCAATGTGGCTAAGTATCAATTCCTTTCTCTTCTCGCGGGATAATCCTGCCAGACGGGTATGAACGCCCGGTTTTCCCGCGTGCCTGTAATAAGCATGCGATAATATATATCTGGCCCCTCTTGTATGCCCAACCTGCTCTATTATCCCCAGGGAAAGAAAGCGGTCTTTAAACCCGAAAGGCCCGGTTTTCTGCTCCCGTATGCATTCCAGCTCGTATATTTCCTCAAAGGAGAGATGAATCTGCTTTTCTTCCGTGACTTTTTCAAGGAACATTACAAAATCTTTATCCTTGAGCTGTATGGGCATATTAAGCCGCACGCAATAGCCGTCGCTGCCGCTGAAATCCGGCACACCTTTGCCTTCCTGTATAGTGCTGCTGAAAATATCGTCCATACCCTGCCCTGAACGTTCAACAAGCCCGGCTTTTTCAAAAGTTTCAGCTATCACGCGGTTGCGCCAGGCCTGTTCGTGCAGTATGTTTTCCGGTGTAATGCCAGGCGGAAAGCCGCCGGGGCTTTTTATGACCAATTCCTCCGTGCTGGCGGTTATAAAAATGGAACGGCCTCCCAGGGTATAGTCCCGATGTGCGACGGCGTTAAGGAGGGCTTCGCGGAAAGCCTTCTCGTTAAAAGCGAATATTTCGCGTTGGACAAAGCCTTCCTGGAACGGAAAGCGGAAGTTCCGGGCGTTTATGCCGGCCCAGACATCATCGTAAATCTTAAAAAAGGGTTCGCGCCATGTTTTGCGGTAGTCGTGCTGGACTTTCCGTGTGTTGCGCCACTCAAAAATTATCTCGCTGCAGGGCAACAGCCGGTCAATTTTATCTTTTTTGCCGAACAGGACCAGGCCGCCGTAATTTATACCGGCATCCAAAAGTATGCCGATAGCCCGGAGCAGTTTTTCATTGGGAAATTTAAGATACTCCGGCCGGCCCTGCTTTTGAGCCCACCGGCGCCGAAAATCTTCTATGGCGGCCTCGTCCATATCCGCCGGCGTCAGGCCGGGAACAATTTTCTCTGAAAAATCCGGCTCCGTTTCGGTAAGAATACGGCGCAAGGTGGAGGAATCCATCTCAACAAGGGATTCCCCGGCGCGCATCGGGTATTTATACCTGCCTGTTGACTGCACCGGCTGGCCGGGATGATGCCCCGGCACATGGAAAATTAAAACCCGTCCGGGACAACACAGTTCTTCCACGTCCACACGGATTTTTATCTTATTGAGCAAGTCATGTGAAAGCTTGCTGTAAGTTCCCCCAAAGGCCTTGGTTTCAACAACCTTATGGGTTGTGTCATCCACGCCAAGTATAAGTTTTCCGCCGCCCTCGTTCGCCAGCGCGGCGCAATAGTCGGGCAAATCCTTGTCGTGGCTGAAGCTGTTTCTGGCGGCTTTGAATTCCAGATGCAGCCCCTCCGGATTCGCAAGCCATTTGTTAAACTCTTCAATCTGTGTCATATAAACCGTTCCCGCACTCCCCCGCTATTTTTGATCCCGCCGCTGCCGGCTTCTCCGACTTGCCGGCAAACTTCTTCCTCCCCGGCTTTCCGAATTCATGATATTCAAGCCTACGGCGGTGCAGCATCAGGCGCTACCTGCCTGCCGGTAGGTGCGTATCAAGCGGCCAATCATGAAGACTTGAAACAGTGTTTCCGCTTTGCGTCAATGTCTTAAATCCTATCAATAATAACGGGTCGCTGTCCCCTATTTCCCCCTATTTCCCTGCATTTTATTTCTTAGGAATTCAGCGCCGATAATCTTCTCGTCAAAACTCATATTGTGCGCAACGAGATACTTTGCCTGACTAATCACCGCTTGAAAATCCTGCAACACAACTTGCAAATCTTTACCTTCTTTATTTGCCCGGTCCGTTGAAATACCATGTATCCGCTCTGCCTCTGCAGGAATCGTAAAGCCGACCGGCTTTATTATGAAATCCCCGCCCGAAATCTTGTTCCCGTTGCCGGCAGAAAACAAATAAGCCAATTGAATCATCCTGGGCCAGTTATCCAGGTCAGTTACAGGCGCCTTCCAATTTCTCGGAAGCCCCGTAGTTTCAGTATCAAAAAATAAGTACATGGCTGAAAGTATTATTTCCGGTATATCTATTTAATAACAAGTGCTTTGATAAGCTTTTTTCCAATCATTAAAAGTCACAAAATATCCTCAAGTGGATCAGGTTGTTCACCTGTCCCTTGCCAACCATCCGCAATCGGCTTCCAATTCGCCTTCCGCGCAACGACCTTCCCGTCCTTATCTTTACCTGTCCAAACACTCCAAAAATCAGGATCTTCGGAACGCGGTTGTTGCGAGACAGGCAAATCATTCATTTTTACAAGTATAGGCAATTCAGAAGCCCAACCCAATAAAATAGCATTCTGTGATGGTAGTGACGGGAGCTCTCGCAATAAACCCTTGAGATTATCCGGAACCAAGCGGTTAACCAACTCTTGATCTCTATCATTACTAATCCGATGCAACAGAAATGAGTTACATTGAGAAAGTACTGTCGGCGAGAGTTCCGAAGGTCGCTGAGATGAGAGAATCAACCCAAGCCCAAATTTCCTACCCTCACGGGCGATTCGCTCAAATACTTGGCAGCAAATGGTTGCAGCATCATGGTTTTCCGTCTCATCCTTATAACGTTTTATAAAAGTGTGGGCTTCCTCCATAACCAGTACTGTTGGCAGCACAGAATTGTTCACTTTTCGATAGCGCTGCAGGGCTTCAAATACCATCCGTGCAACCACAGCAGTCACAACATGCACAACTTCTGTGGGAACTAATGATAAATCTAGTATGGTTATACATTTGTCATCGGCATCACCCCCGACATAACTATTCAACCATCCCTCAAGCGTTACGGAGGCAGTATCACCGACAACAGATTTCATTCTTGTGTCTGAAAGAAAAGTGCGAATACGGGTGACAAGAAAATCAATATATTGACTAGCATTTTCTTGCTCTGCAAGAGTTTGAAGATGATCTGCAAAATCAGTTCCTTTAAACGGAATTGGGACATCCTCATCAGGACCTTCTTGATAAACGACGCCCCCAAGTGTCCCTAATACTGTTTTCAAGGCGTCAACAATCTTCTGCACCTGGCCTTCTGTAAAGGCTTTGTAATATTCTACCGGCTTTCCATCCTTTCCCGTAAAAGTTGTAAATGTGCTAGCTAAAGTTTCTTGAATTGGTGTTTGTATTGATACGAGATTACATTCAGGGAAAGCTACTTTTTTTGATTCCAAATCGATATCTGTAACCTTGATATAATGTCCGAATTTGGTTGCATCCGTCTTTATCGTACCAGCTCGCAACTCCCTTTGGATTACAATCATAGCCGAGGAGAGGTATCGACGAAGACTCAGCTTCATCTCTTCTATAGAAGTTTCCTGTATATCCAATCGCCCAGCCTTTATTTCTCTTAAAGCTCGTTTAAGTAATGGTCTTTGTGCCTTAGTACTTGCCTGAGTAAAAGAGCACCAGTCTGCACTATTCCAAAACCACAAAGGAACTTGTAGTGGCAATTCCCCGGCAGCTACAGGATCCACCTTGAATATCCGCGCCTTCACAGGAGGATTCGTGTCCGCAAATGCGCGAGAGTATTCTCCATTTGGGTCCAACACAATAAAGCGGGCATTTGGGACTGCGCTACGTACTGAAAAAGCTTGCTCCAGAGACCATCGTATGAGTCCAGCTACCGAACAAGACTTACCACTCCCAGTATTTCCAAGAACTGCAAGATGGCGGCCAAACAATCGATCCGGGTCAATCCGAACCTCTGCATTACCGGCAAGCGGACTTATTCCAATCTTAACACGTCTTCTATCTCCAGATTCCACTACAGCCCGAAGCTGAATATCTGTAGGAAGAATAACGCTTGCACCGATTGTCGGAAGCGTGTCTGCACCCCGCCTGAAGCCATATAATTCTTTAGTGGAGTGTTCTCTACGCAACATCCCCAACGGGTTTAAACTCATTTTGCGGAGTGGATAAGGTAAATCTATTAATCCAAAGTCCTGCATCCCTTTCCGCTTTGGAAACGCCGAGCGCTCAACTGTTATCCATTCAATTTGTCCTACTAAATATCCATCATCAACTGGGATTAGCAAATAACTATTGACCCGTGGGAATGGCCGTGGCCCGCCGGCATTCAATGCGACCGATTCAGGAGCCTCGATATCGAGAGCGACCTTTATTTCAGAAGGTGAAACATAATCCACAACGCCTATATGCAAGGATTCTGCTTGTTCGAATGGAGTGTTGCTCATCATTCGGCCCCATCTTTAACATTTTGCTTCGCGCCATCTTCTGGCGTTTTAGCAGCACCGGTATTCCATCGAGACTTTAAAAGCTCCGTCATCCGGAATGTTGTTTTATCAATGGCAGGCTTCGGCAAATAATTGTCCACCAAAGCCTGGAAATCACCAAGATGATTCCCGATTAGCAAGGTTATTTGTGCAGGTCTTCCCATTTTCTCATACAGTTTCATGATGCGTCCCAAAGGATCACTGTATGAAATTATCACAAGGTGGGTAGAGGGGATGGTCAACATATCTTCTATAACTCGATTAAGGTGCTCGTCTCCAAAACTATAACCAAAAGCGATTAATGTGTTATTGGGACGACAAACTGCGGCAGCAAAGTCTCGGAATAGCTCGACATATGGATAAGCTGCCGTTTCCCGATCCTTTGCAGAGTTCGGGTAAATCATCAGTTGCATGGCTTCGGCCTCTGCAAGGCCAGGCGCATTTAGGTATGGGGTAAGGTTTTGTGTGCCAAATGGGACTCCTATGCGCAAGATGTTACCATCTATATTAATCCAATCAATTGCGCCGTGCAATTTTGTGAACTTAGCTACACCCTCCAAGTATCTCGGCTCACCCCTAATCCCAGGAGGGTTGTAGTGCATGTCAACGTCGAGCCTAGATGAACGGAAAATTGGAGCCAATGAGCCGACAAACCGATCAAGAAGATGAAGCCCAGCCACCTCAGCTCCTGCTTCAATAAAACGGTCGTAATTTGTCGTGAAAATCTGAAGTCGGTCCCTTGTCCCAGTTCTACTAGCGAAACTCATAAGGAAACTGACGAGGTAATTAAAAGCTTTTTCACGCTCAGTAGCTTTTGCTGTTATTAATTCATTTTCTCCCTTTAGTATCGAGTTAGCAAACCCTTGCATAATTCGTTCAATATCTTTCTTCAATTCGTCTGCTTTTTTTTGAAGCTCCTTATCGTTTCCAGAAAGTATTTCTAAACCACGAAATAATTCGTTTGCAACGCGAATCTGGTCCTCAATATTCCCTTTTTCCCTGCCAGCAGCAGCCGCAGATTTATTTGCCTCAGTATTTATCTCGCTTTCCAAGTTGGTGAATTTGACCTCATCCATCCCAGGAAGTTTATTCCCCGTCCCAATGTGATGAACAGCATACGTTAGTCCAGAACCCGCTAGTAATGCGAGATGTTCAGATTGGAATAAAGCTGTTAACCAAGGCTCAATCCTAGAGCGTAATTGCGCCGGACCAAATTCCTCGCCCGGCTTTATCCAAGAACACGGCCCTGAATCAGTTAATTTGAAAGATTCTGGGGCCTCTGCAGTGCTGGTGAAAGATACAGGTGATTGGTCATTGTGACACTTAAGAATTTGATTGTTTGGATTCATAAACATCCTTTATTTAATATTAAGTTACCGCATTTGCTATTTTTAAGAATTCAAAAAAATACAGACACTGGTTGTTTATTTCGCTTTTGGGCGGCCCATGGGCAACGCGTGGAGTCTTTGCCCGACCAGCTTCTCCAACTTGCCGGCAAACTTCCTCCCGCCCAGCTTCCCTGAATCCCCTATTTTCAATCATGAAGACTTGAAGTGGCGGCCCCTATCTTCCTCTATGGCTGTGCTTCTTGGACGAGAATCTCACTGTCCACATACCGCCGAAACTCCTCGGTGGTCGTGAAGCACCGATAGCCGGCTTGACTGGCGATGGCGATCGTCTCGGTGATCTCGTTCAACAGGACGGCTACAGGTTGGCTGAGTTCCTCCTGTATACCATTGGACCACGCCAAGTCGAACACCGCTTTCTGCTCTCCAGTAGCGGCATTGGCGAAGTCATAGGCCAACACCCCACGCGGAAGTCCCCGCTCTTCCATCCAGGCGTTGAGGGCTTCCAATTGCTCTTCCTCCTCCTCACTGGAGATTCCGCCAACCACCGCAACGATCGTGGGCGCCACCGCCGGACTGGCCAGCCAGCGAGTGTCTCCGTGCAGGAGTTCTTCCATCCGCCGATTGAGCTCTGCGGCGAGTAGCACCTTGCGGGCTTCTAAAAACTCACGAAACTTCTCTATCTTCCAAAGTTTCGGGTCGGTGGGAATCCATTGCGATGCCAACGCGCCAGGATGGGCCTTCTCAACCTCCGGGAAATACTCCTCCGGTAGCCGGTCACTGATGTTAAGATTCGTGTCTTTTGTTAGGAAGCAGAAGTTAGCCAGCGCATTCACTTCCGGTCGCTTGAACTTGAGCTTGTAGAGTTGGACTTTGGGAAAAATGTGATGCACTTCCAACCGGCTCATCTTACCAAGCAGGCTGGCCTTGAGCGGGAGGCCCGTACCCCAGTCACGCGCACCACCCATTCGCGTCAACAAATAGAGCACCGGGTAAAAGCGGGCGCCGAGGCTCCAGCCCGTGAAATGTCCCGGCTCCGCACGCAGCCAGCCGTGCCACAGACGCAATTGCTCCAGCAACTTATCCAACCCACCGCCTGCGCCTTCTAGCGCCGCCAAATCCTGGTCGATAAACGACTCCGTGGAACCCGAGAAACGCCCCCCACATTCCGGCCTGCACGAACCAGAACAGCAGTTTGTCGCGGTCCATCTCATTCAGTGGCCCACTACAACGGTCAAGGTATCGCACCATCACCGGCACACCGAACCGACCAAAGAAGACTTGATCGTGATCCAATCCAAGCCGCCCGCCGATCAGATTGAGGCAGGTATCAACATGCCTTGTGGCACGCTTGAGCCCGTCTTGAATGTCTTCCGCGCTCTTCTCATGCAGAAACTGGAACTTCGCTTCGCCGGTCAGCGCCGTATTCACAGAGCGTAGCAACCAAACGAGGTCGAAGTGGTAGCCATCCTTCTCCCACTCTTTGAGCTTGGCTTTCATTGTGTTGCGTGCCTCGGGCCAGTCGGCGCAAATCTTGGCCAGGGCCAAATCGCCCTTGGAGAGCTTCGTGCCTCCGCTGTTCGCGCGGTTAAAAATGTCCACCACCACATCCAGCGTCTTGTCCACACCGGTGACTTCTTCTGTCGGGAGAACCACATCCGTGATGCCAAGCAGGAGGCTGAGCCGCCCTACGTAGGTGCCGACTTGTGCCGCAAGGGCCGGCTGCGTACTCAGGCGCGTCACGAACTCACCCAGCCCGGCGGTTCCCCTCTTCATCAGTTCCGTTACATCGATCCAGAGCAGATCATCCTGCATCTTCAACGGCTGGTAAAAGGCAAAGGTTTCCGTATCGAGATGGAAGCGTAGTCCGGTGAATATTTGCGCGTTTCCGTCGAAGAATTTAGGTGGTCTGCCTCGCACCGCGCCATAGAGCGAGGTTATGCGTTGCTGGCCGTCGAGTAGGAGTTTAACCACGCCAGCGGCGAGCGGCCCATCACCACGATACACGGCCGTCTTGGCCTCCGTGGCCCAGATCAGCAGGCCGCCCACAGGGTGACGGCGGTAAAGTGAATCGAACAGCCCGCGGACCTGGTCACGATTCCAGACATACCCGCGTTGAAACTCGGGCAAGGCTATGTGGCCGCTGTCAATGTGGTCGAGGATGGTGGAAATCTTCATCATAGTGGTTCTCCTGTGTTTTTCTTATAGCACTATCTTCTTCTTTCCCTGGCTAACAACTCCTGTGCTTTAACTTTTATCTCATTGGCTACGCGTCTTGAGCTGATAATACATTCGAGGACTTCCTGTTCCCATTCATTCTCAAAGATACGCTGCGCCACACTACATCTTACTCGAGCGCCCGTTATTGCATCCCCGTTTTGTTGCAATAAGCGTATAGTTTCTTCTCGCTGACCATTTTTAAAATGATCGTAAAACTCCACAAACTTTTTCATTCCTACTGATTGCAAAGCTCTTCTCATAATAATCCCCTAATCTTTCACACTAATTTATAAAGTTGCTATTTAAAATTTACCAGCACGCCGGAGTCAATAAGAGAATCAAAGTGTTTTTCAAGTTTTTGGGCCAGGGAATGATTGTGAATTATTACCCCCAGCTCCATGTTTCGGTTTAAGGCGTCTTGCGTAAGATTCGCGCTGGATATTAAAACCATATCGTCGGCAACCGCGGCCTTGGCGTGCAACTTGCCAGGCATCCCACGCTCATTTTTCTCGCGTTTGTCTGTCGGCCAGAGGTAAATGGAGATTTTCGTGGAGTCCAGGCCCTTAAAAGCCCTAAGCGCATCTATCGAAAGCTGGCCACCGCTGGCATCTTCAAATTCCAGAATTAAACGAACCGCTACCCCGCGGGATATTGCAGACGACAATAGTTTCTTTAATTCTTGAATCCTTGATGCCGCAAAAGTCACCAAGGTTATATTCTTTTTTGCACCGGAAACCATGTCGTACAAAGCCTGCTCAATCCGGGGAAACTCAGTTTTTGCCAAAGATGGCCCTGTCCAGGCAATTCGGGCGCAATCATCAATATTGTTTGTGTCAAAAATGGTGCCGCCTATCTTAATTGCAAAACCCAGGGCTTCCCAAGATATTTTCCCCTCCGCGGCGGCCAGCAGGCTGTTTAGTAAAATTTGAAGCTGCGGGTTAGAGGTGCCAGGCATTCTCTCGCGGGCAAAAGACAGTTCCTTCCCGGAAAGATGCCCCAACTCCGCAACCACTTTGTCCCGATAAGTCCTCGGTGCGGTTTTGACAAATTCAAGTATCAAATCATCCATATTTATTTAAAAAACGCTGTTGATTTTGGGATAAATGTCTCGACCAAAACTGAGCGGTCTAAATACCTGTTTCCTTTTTCACATGACGTTTCCGGTGAAAATATGCAGGAGTGACAGGCAGCGCCATGTATTGTCCTGCCATCCAGAGCAGGGGAATGCTCAGAGCATAGCGGGTCGGAGGAGCAGAGCCGCATGGTCTCCAGGGCCTGAAGGAGAATTCGCCCCATTGTTTCAGGAGCGCTCAGACTTACCAATCCGCCAAGTGTTCCCTCGCTGTCGTTTGCCGCGGTATAAATCAATATGCCTGCCATCGGTGCCCCGAACTTAGGATGGCGGCAATATATTCGTTCCCTTATGCTGGCAGCAGAATATCCACACTCCATAGATATCTGGCGCATAATGGCATGAGATATTGAGTGTAAAAGCACATACCTAACCCCAAAATATCCGGCTTCTAAGTGTTCGTGGTGCCTAAGGCCCCGCCAAGCCTTGTGAGAATTCAAGAACTGCTTGTCCAACTCAACAACCTCAGCCGAGGACTCCCATTTAGCAAGCGTATCTTCTTTTAACCGGAAAAAAATGGCCTCACCCCGTATTTGGGCAGCCGGGAACCAAGTCGGTGACTTACGGGATAGTGGCGCAACAACCGTATCCTCTGGGATTCCCTCCAAGAAGTCATCTCCGCATTCAATTCGCGTAAACCCGGTTAAAGCCATAACCTCGCGTATTCGCTCCACTGCTGTAGTTTTTTCAAAGGCCCATTCAAAACCTTTGGGCGGGTCTACATGGGTTGCTTTAAAATTATCAGTGGTTTTTAGTTTATCCGGGTTAGAAAAGCTCTCCCATTCCGGGGTTCGCAGATCGATTGTTCCAGACTCGGGAGGTTTTGTTCTTACTTTTTTTATCACCTCAAAAAGTTCTTCTGGCTTCACCTCTGCAAGCTTTGACAATTCCCCAATGAGTCTTTTCGGATTAAGTAAATATTTGAGTATTTCCAAGGTTTCAATATCTGAAAATTTATTCCAATTTTCTATAACAATTTGCTCCAACTCTGAAGCATTCATTGGCAATGAAATTACGGTAGCGACCTTCCCAAACCATGAATTCGATGCCCCTAAAACTATAGTCTTAGGCTTTTCCTCACATTTCTTGTCCGAATGTGCAGTTAAATGTGGGTAATACCCGGAGCAAGTCATAGCCTCGGAGAATTTTTTCTCAAATGCGTCCATCATACGGCGCTCCTGAGCGCATTGCGGGCATTTGACATAAGTACCAGAAACTTCACCGGCAGGGCCGGACTCATGCATTTCCAATGCCCCTGACTTGCCGCAGGGCTTGCCCCTGTGCACAAAGTCAACCCATGGGAAATCAGTTATATGCCCCTCTTTGCACGCCGACATAAACCTTACCGCTATCGCAGGAGGCTTGTTTGCCCTTGTACAGCTTGCGTGGACATATTGCGTTTTCTCCGGAAAATAGAAGTTTTCTTTTAATGTAAATATTCCGGAATCCAGCGTTGACATTGTTTTGCAGTGCCTACACCTAAACCATGTCGGGAAAATAGCCACCGGTAACCCAAAATTCGCATTTAAATCATTATCATCAAAATGCGTAGGCGGCAACATCAGATTTTTCACCTGTGCACCGAACTTGGCTTTAAGCGCGCCAATCAGCCTAGGCTCGTTTATTTCCTTGCATTTAGAGACATCCCACTTCTCAAGACCCATTATCATGGCAGGCAAATGGGGCAAATCAACAATAGCCCCTATGCCAAAGGTATGTATTAACTGGCTTGGCCGAATTTCTCCTATTTTAGACATCTTTCTTATCCTCCAAATCAGGGGCGGCTACCGGAGCCGGCGGATTAGATAGGGCCGTAGCAGGGACAACTGCTGAAGTCAACGGGGTAGACTGGGTCTTAGGCGGCAAAACAAGGCAAGTCATCCCCTCCACATCCCGCAAAGAATTCATGCAGGTAAACAGTTCCCAATTATCAGGCCCAGGCTGTTTTAGAAGTCCCACCCCGCCCTTTGCATCGTCTTTGTAGGTCAACCGGTGGGTTGTGGCATTACGCTTTCTCCTAAGCCACTCTTCCCGACGCCGTTCCAGCATTTCATCCACATTATGGCCCACAGCGCGGTCATCCATTGCAGATTCCGCCCTCTGCATTAAATGTTCTTTAATCACTTTCATTAAAGCATCAGTATCTTCCAATTTTCCTGCGCCGTCATTATCATTCAGGCGGAAATCCAACAAGCGCGCAAGCCCGACCAGCACGCCGGACAAACCCCGATCCAATGCCCTCGCGGCAAAAGGCGTCACCGAGAGGGGTTCCACATGCTTATAAAATGTGGAATGGTAATGTTCAAACCTTTCATAATGGGAAAGGTCCCGCGGCCTAGCCCAGTTAAACAGTGTAATTATAAGGCCGGGGCCGTTCGATGAGCGGCCAACGCGGCTGGTAGCCTGTATATATTCAGCTGTTGTCTTTGGCTGGCCGCCCACTACCATTAAACCCAAGCGGTCCACATCAACACCCACAGATATCATGTTTGTAGCTAAAAGCACATCGTAGGGAGATGGAGTGGTTGAACGCACGCCCGCTTTACGCTCCGCCACTCTTTTGGCATCCATGGCTTTACTGAAAGCTAACTCAAGATTAGCGAGGATACGCGGGATATCAGTTCCTGAAATACGGGATGTTAATTCTGCGACTGTTGTGTTCAATTTTCGCGAGGCAAGTCCACGCTTATCCATTTCCCTAAGGCGGTTCCGCACATCATCATCGACCAAACGCCTTGTTCCTGCCAATTCGCGTATTGAGTTGAAATATCCGACAAGTGTCAGCCAGGGATCCGCAAGCTGGTCGTAATTGTTATAAATTACCTGTCCGCCGGCCAACGCAGCCAAATAAACCCGTATCATAGCCTCAGGGTATCTGCGCCCGAACGCGCAAATCCCTATATACTTGCGGCCCGGCACATCGGCAGAGGGGTTCTTTTGTATTGAGAAGAAATTATCCTCAATATCCAACCCGCTTGGCGGAAAGACCTCCACAGCCCGCAGGAAAAGTTTTTTTACCTGGTCTTCTGCCCGGCGTATGGTGGCGGTAGAAGCAATTACCTTAGGCCTAACCTTACTGCCTGCCACAGTCCATGAGCACAATTCGTCAATGGCAGACTCATATAATCCCACCATTGAGCCAAGCGGGCCGCTTATAAGGTGCAATTCGTCCTGTATTATTAAATCCGGCGGCCTTAATAGCGGATGGGCTTGCTTCTCTACTGCAGGCAAGCCGCCACCCGCAACGTGTCTTCCGGTATCAAATTTCTCCACTGCCGGAGACATAAAACCGTGGCGGAGGCAAACCCCGTTTACCCTGCCAAACAGCATTTGTGTCATGCCATTCCAGGTTATTTGGGCAAATTTATCCACTGTGGCAATTAAAAGCGCCGGCGGACGGCGGTAAATCTCCTCATCAACAACCATAACCGGCAAACCATCGCCGTTTGAATTCCTCTCGCTGAAATCACATCTACCCAAAGGGTCACCGCATGTTATAACACATCGGCCATCGTCCGTGGGCAGTCTTCTAACTTTTATATGCGCATCCCCTATGGGGGCCCCGCACCATGGGCAGTTTGTCAACTGTTTTGGGGTGCCATAGAAAGAAGGTCTATCACCCCCAACGGCTCTTCTGACAGCCTCATCAGCCTGGGCAAGCGTATTTGGGGTAGACTTGCTGCCCACCCATAAGCCCAACCGAATGCGGACTTTCCCCCATTTAGCCTCTTTCTCTTTGCGGATAGTTTCACAGGCGCACATTAAAGCCGCTGCACGCTGGAATTGCTGCAAGGTTAAAAGCCTTAACGTATACCGCATTAAAACCGCAACCCCATTTTCCCAATCATAGCCCTCAATTGGGCCCTGCAGGCGGCGGATAGCTATAGCATAGGCAGTAAGACCCAAGTAGGCCTCGGTTTTTCCACCACCTGTCGGGAACCATAATAAATCTGCAATTGCTTCCGTGGGGTGCGAACGCTCGGGATGGTTAAGAACTGTAATAGCCGGTAAATTAATTAAAATAAAGGCCAGCTGGAAGGGGCGCCAGGTACGTTTGTCCGGGGAATCCACTGCCGTTATTGGGTCCCCAAGCTTCAACTGTCCCTTACGAACCTGCTTTGCAAGCTCCGTATGCACGCGCTGCAGATACATAGCCCGGTTTGCAAAAACAAAAGCATCAAATGCCTTTGAATCTTTGCCGACCAAATCAATTCCCGCCGCAATACGGGCCAAAGCTTTTCTGCAATTCTCTATGGCTTTTTTCGCCGCGGTAGAATGTGGGCTTAAGCCAAAGACTGGGTCTCCAACTTTAGCCTCCTGCTCAAATATCCAGGTCTGGTAATACTCGCCTAACTTGTTCAATTCAACCACCAATTCTTTCTGGGGCATTTCAGAAAGGGTTTTCATGTCCAAGTTAATGGCGGCAAGTTTTGGGTTCTCAACAGAAGTAGGTGCAATTTGACGGCTTAGTTCATACTCCGGTATAAAGGTCGTTCCAAGGCTGATGGCTTTTTGACTATCCTGCGGGTAAACCGCGGCCTGTACAGAAACGCCGTGGCCGGAAGAAAATTCCACACGGTTCCGGTAAAGCATCTCCAAAGATTCATATTCCTGCCGGTAAAGCCTTTCTAGATTTTCAACCTTAAGTTTCTGATCCATCTTGCGTATAAAAACAGGTGCCCCGGCAACGCCGGTTATGCGCAGCTTGGGCTGGAAAACGTAAGACTCATCTTTTAGCCTTTCTGGGGCCGGCTCGGCATTTACAAGGAAAAGGGTCACTATCCAGGCAGACGGGGTTTTGCGTATGCGTCCGCGCAGTATCAGATAGTTGTCGGTCGGGATAAGCGGGCGCGCTTTTATTGGGCCATCCTTGAGGGTTAACTTAAAATCAGGACAGGTTTGAGGGGAACGTTTCCAGACTGACTGTGGATGGCCCTTAATGTCCTTTTGCGTGTCGCTGACTATCCTTTTGTAACGGCCCCATTCTGCGCTGACAAGTATTTCGGATGCAGTAATATCTACGCAAAAACTTAGGCCCATTGATGAGGACGAAAAATCCGCAGAAAGGTGTGAATCCTTTTCCGGAGTGCCCTCTGTGGCTTCTGATCTTGTTTCAGCGGCAAGGCTGTCGGAAACCTCCGGGGAATCAATAGCGCCAGCGGGGAATGCGTCCTCGTTTTCTACAGGGCTGGACGCCCCTGATTTAAGTAGTTCAGCATCCTGGTTTGGATTCCGTTGAGGGGCCAACACACCAACAAGGTATCTATCGCTAACACGGCGCTCGCGAAAGGACAATTCTTCGTCAGGCCCGCTGGCTGGGCCGAGCAAATCGTTAATTATCTTGGAAAGCAATTCTTCGCGTATTTTTGACGGAAGGATTGTTGGTTTGGGTAAAGATATTGTTCCGGCCGGGGATGGTGCATTTGCCGGGACAGGGTTAGTGCTAATGGGATCTGTCATTTATTGTCTCCCAGGTCAAACAGCAAATCATCGCTGCTTACAGCGGGCTTCTTTTTTGCTGTTTTTTTAGAATGTAGGCCAGCTTTTAATTCAGTATCATACCGCTCATGATTGAGTTTTAGCAATCCATCTAAAACCTCAAGGCGGGCGGCTTCCGAAATTGTGTAGCGTAGACCTTGCTTTGTCTGGTGAAAGCCATGCTCCAACCTTAAATCTTGCCAGCCGTAACATTTTAGAACTGCATTATCCATTTCAGCGTGGAGCCGGCGTAATTTTTCAATATCTTCAGATTTTTCATCGGGGTCATGAAAACGGTTATAGGTGGCTGTTAGCCCTTTTTTTGTTTTAGACATGATTGACTGGCGGAACTCATGATATTGTTGTCCGACTACATCCAGCCCCTCTACTAAGGATGGGGAAGGAAATGTATCAAAACAGTCAGATGGGGTATATCGCATACGTGTTTCAAGGGTGGACCCATGAGTACGAGCCCACGCTTCGTGAAAAGAATTCTGAACAATAGCAAAATATGCATACTGACTAACCACAAAAACACAAAGGGAATCAGAAAATACCTGATTTGTTGGAGCAATGGCCCATATGGAAAATTTTGAAACACGCGGAGTGGCAAATGCTTTTTTATTCCCAGAAATGGCAGCATATAATTCTGGACGCGCGCACCAAAACTTCCACCATTCATTTACCATTCGGGGATATTTCTTAGCATCTTTATTGGCACGTTCGGGAAAGACTTTTTCCTTTACTATTTTGTAGCAATCCGGAAAAGTTTTAGCTTCCTCTTCAGACCTTTCTCCAAAATCTATAACATATCTACTTGCCGACTGATCAGGGCTTGAATTTAAATCCTCTCCATTGAGGTACGGGGAAATAATTTGTTTGTTTTTTTGGTCTTTTTTTATTAACGCCTTTGCTTCTGTCGGCTCAAGAGTGAAACCCATGCCAAGGGCAATTGATCCCTGAAAAACCTTATTTTCATTTGCTTTTAATCGCAATGGTGTACCCTGCACTGAACCAGGTTTTAGTAAAAATTCTGTAATTCCACGGACAGGCCTATCCTCAAGAATATATTCTCCTTTCCAAGACCCTTTATGTAGCCACACATGAGCAACTTCAAGATTGGCAGACTTAAGCGGCCATTTTCGGGTCTGCACTCCGCGATATATTGAAAACCCTGAAGCTAACAGCTTGGCAAGGCCAACTGCGCGCGTATCACCCTGCGCAATTGTGTTTGTCGCAATTAAACCGAAGTTGCCATTTGACTTCAGTAAGACTCCGCAGCGTAGAAAGAAATATGCGCAAAGATCTGCGCTGCCAGCTTTGCCCCCCGCTATATGCGACACTAAATAGTCCCGGTAGTCCGTACCAAGTTCTCCGGATATTTTTTGCCCTCCCATAAACGGCGGGTTCCCAACAAACGCGTCAAACCCGCCTCTGGCAAAAACTTCTGGGAATTCAAGAGGCCAGTGAAAAGTCGTTTTCCCGTTAAGCCTGCTGGTTGTCCAGGAAGAGAACTCTTTAATCGTTTTTTTAGTCCAATAAAGTTTCATTTCTTCGGCTATCGCCTCACGCCGATTTGAACCCTCATTAGCTAACTCAATAGAAATTAATGTATCAGCTGCAGCACGTAGCTTACGGGTTTTCTCTTCTGTTTCGGTGTAAATGGCACTCTTTTGCTGTATACCGGCAAAAACATCCGATGATATTGCCTCAAGCTCATTCCGTTTTTGCGAAAGTTCCGTTATGTGCTGGTTTAAATCCACTGTGGCAATTGTTGGTTGCCTATGGGTGGGATCAAGGTTAAAATTATCCAATTGTTTAATGTTAGATATACCAAGCAGAGTATCGCCGCATTTAAGGGCATGGTCTAAAAATGAGAACGGCCGTTTTTTTTGTAAAGTTACCAGCCATAAACTTAATTTTGCCATTTCTACAGCGATTGGATTTTTATCTATGCCGTAAAGGCATCTGTCCGCAATTATCCTACGTGCTATAGCAATCCGCTCATCCGGGTCCTTAGGGATAAGGCGCTCGGAAGGGTTACCAGCGCTGGGTTGCCCTTCTGGGGTTATTCGTATGCCACCATTGTCTTTTTCAACCCTGTCCCACGCTTCAACAAGACGCTCACCAAGATATCTGCAGGCTTGAACCAGAAAAGCACCTGAGCCCATGGCCGGATCACATATCTTAATGGATAAGATTTCAGCGGGAGACTTTAGAACCCATTTCTCCTTAGGAAGCCCTTCAGCAGGGCCTTTATAAAGCAAAGGATCAAGCGCATGCTGCACAAGCGGCTCTGTTAAAGTCCTTGGAGTATAATGTGTACCGGTGCTGCGCCTATCGCTACTTGGCGTAACATATATAGCGCTTTTACTCATTACTATAGGGTAACCGAAGGAATCCTCATCCAAAAGTCCAGAATACGGTAATACACGCTTATAAAGCTCATCGACATTGCCGCATGCTGCACGCAATTTATCCAGATGGGGATAATTTGCTTCTGGTTTTAAATCATTTTCGACGGCACTTTCAGAGCGGCCGGTAACCTCTCTTACAAATTTCACAGTGAAGTTATTATCTTTGGCGAATTTTTCAAGCTCCAAAAGGCGTACCAAACCGGCCTTGTCTTTGGCAGGCTTAAGTCCAAGTATATGAGAATCAGCCCTCGCTGCTGTATGGTCCAATAACCCTTCGTAAATGTGCCCTATTTGTTCTACATCTAAACCGCGGAAAGAAAGGCGGCGGGTTTCTTTAGGACCGCGACCGTTATTTGTGCGTACAAACTGCAAAGCCTCTAAAAGATGAAGCACAACCCTGTTGTCTACCGGCAGGGGATTAGGATTTGAAACTTTCCAGCTTATTCCAGGTTTTCTGCCTTCGAGGAAAGGGTATTTGTCCGGGTTAAACAAAGAGCCACCGTAAGCCGGAAGATCCATGTCTTTATGATTTATTCCGGAATACACGGCCCGGAAAGTTGCCAATAACCTTGCCCAACCATCTAAATTCCTTTCAAGAACCTCTTCGCCATAGTGGTTAGCAGTTTCCCGCAACTGGTCGCGCAGGGTGGAAATAGCATAGTTGTCGTCATATAGCATTTCCCCTAAAAGCAGCAAGCCGCGCTCTTCTGCAGCTAGCAGGAAAACGAGGCGCATCATCACAACCAAAGCGGAATCGTACATTTCCTTTTCGGAAACCCCGGCGAGAGTTTTTCTTCCACTATCCGCATCGATTTTATCAAAAGAACGTATTAACACTTCCACCGCACGCAAAACCTGCCGGCCAAGCTGGTCGGTAACATCCTGCTGGTACTGGGCGCTCCTGTCATAAAGAAACTCAAGGGTGTTTTCTGCGGAGACGGCAAAGAAGCGCTCCGCCCCCAGGAGAGCGCGGAAAGCATTTAGAGTTACAGGTTCTTCAAAGAATATTGAAGAATCCCAGGTTGCATAGCCGGATATTTCGTCGATAGGCGCATATACAAGTATCCATTCCAACCCATTTGTAATTAAACCCAGCTTGATCCCGCATTTATGTAGGAGTTCCATCATCCTCGAGGCAGGGGATGCTTTCCAATATTTGCCGACTATGGCGGATTCAAGTTTCTGGTCTGCGGGGTATTTAGAAATAAGCAGGCGGGGTTTTCCGGCTTCCGGGGTTCCGGCTGGGGCGACAATTGCATAATCGGGCCGCAGGACTTCACCGTGTTCGGGAAAGGCGCCCTCAAGCCCTGGCGGCAAAGCCTGCCCCTCTTTAAGGCACTCATCTAAACCCAGGAAATCCTTTAAAACCGCTTCTATCCACGCTTTTTGAGCGCTAACCACCACGGGATTATTTAAAAAAGCTGAATGGGCAATGCGGAGCTTGGCCACCAATGCCGAGTCAACACGGGGAATGCCTTGCGGGAAAACTTCTTTAACAACAAAAGGGGACAGGAATGCGCCGGAAACCTCGATTAAAGAAAAAAGATCCTCTTGGTTGTTTTTCATTTAATTAATCTTACCCAAAGATACATCCGGAACCAGGTAAACTACCGCTGCTGGGAAAACCCTGGGCACAGGAGACTTAAATCTTGAGCGAAGAACCCTTTCTTCAGCAATTATCTGCGACGGGATATCGGAAAGTTTACGAGAGAGGGAATTTCTGTCACGCTCCAGTTGCTGTTTTTCGTCCGAAGTCCATAAAAGCAGTTGGGGGTCTTCTTTTTCCTCCAATACCGCTTTGATATTTTTCTCCAGTTCGCCAAAAATGCCTTTCATCTTGCCCACTTCAATTTCCGCTTTTTCATTAAACTTTTCCTGAAGATTTTTCGTGCGCTCTTGCATGCGGACTGTCAGGAATTTATCCACCTGCTCATAATGCTTAGGCCATAACTCTATAAATTTTTTTACTGTTCCAGACGGAGCCTCTTTCTTTAATGCCGCAGACCATAATTTTTCAAGTTCAGTAACACCCAAGCGGGCAAAACGTCCTTCTTTTATAGTTCCGCCGGAAAATATTATTTCTTCGTGCAAGCGCTGAGTGTCACCGCCTAAAACTACCAAGCGGCCAAAAACCATCAAAACCGGGTCGGTGGAAAGCGCGGCAGAAATTGTCATAGAGGACACGCGATGTAGTTTACGGTACTCCGAAGCCGCCCACAGCTCTGCGCGCAAAAGACGAAGGCACATCTGGGCAAGGCGGTGGTTTAAATGGATTAAAATCACATCATCGCGGCCTTCTGCCAATTTAGGGTCGAAAACAATGGGTCGTACTTTGTGAGTGTGAGGGTGTGCCAGTCCTTCCGAAGACCTGCTCCAGGTGCCATGAAACGCCGGCAACCGGAAGACAGGACATTTTTTACGCTTACCGGAAGAATCCGGCCAAACCCCTAGCAGAGAAGCCTCTTCCAAATCCGGCTGGCCGGCAAGTTTAAGCGCAACCCTTATGGCATGTTCAACTGATTCCGGGTTTAAGTTTAAATCCTTTTTAATGCCTTCGAGCTGATCGGAAATTTGTTTGAGACGTTGGGATAAATCCCGTTCCGCCTTTTCTACCTTAAGGGCTTCCCGTATACGTTTTGCGTCAGCCTCTGCCCTCTCGGCGGGAATAACCGCTATCTTCCCTGTCATTACGTTCTCAACCTGCTCGGCCAAGACAGACCCGGCAGTGCCCAAATCTTCCCTTACGGTGTTGATTTTGACAGCAATCCGATACAAAAACTCCAAATCCCCGTCCAATGTGCCGATCGCGGCAGGCTTTGCTTCAAGAAATTTTGAGCCTACGAAATGGTAGACATTCACTTTTTCTTCTTTCTGGCCATGCCGGTCTATGCGGCCATTGCGCTGCTCCATACGGCTTGGGTTCCATGGAATTTCATAGTGGAACAGATTGTTGCAATGGTTTTGGAGGTTTAAACCCTCTGCAGCAGCATCAGTTGCAAGGAGTATTCTGGCTTTTGAGTCAGCCGCATTTGCCTGGAAAGCAGCTTTTACTTTTTCACGGTCTTCCAGAGGCATGCCGCCATATAATTGAACCAAGCGGTCCTCCGCGACAAATCCGTTTACGGCAAGTTTATCATGCAGCCAATTGAGTGTGTCCCGATATTCTGTAAATATAATAACCCGCTTGTCTGACCATGCCCCACCAGGGCGGATATTTGCTTTTAGCCATGCAATAAGCTGTTGTAGTTTGGAATCCCCCTGGTTTGAGGCATCTGCGGAATATCGCTCTAAAACAGCCAGGAGCTTTTTCTCATCAGTTGTAACTTGGCCAAAAGCCGCCGAGGCAGCGGCTAGAGACTCTTGTTCCTGGGAATCTTGGTCAGAGTCTGATTCGTAGTCCCCATCGCCATATAGAGAAATTTCCTCTTTCCATTCTTTACTGCCAATCACCCATCCCTTAGTGCCACGTGTAATTAGATGTTGTTTTAGAGTTTTCGCAAATGCGCTGGGCGAAGAAAAAAACCTTTTTTTAAGAAGTTTGGCGACAAATCCGCTTGCAAATGCTTTATGGTCGTCATCTGAAGAAAGCATTTTTGAATAATCAGAAAGAGCTTTATGCGCCTCAATTTCAGTGTTTGAATATGTCACAAGGACAGGCCAAACTTTTCTATCTGCAAAGCGACGGGTGCCGTCGCTTCGAAATTTAAGTTCAGGTTTCATTCGCCTAACCATAATAGCGGCTAACTGCTTTTTATCTAGGCCTGCTCCCTTTGCAAACCGCTGACTGTCCAGCATTTCAAGCAGGGCAGTAAAACTTTCGGTATAGCCGTTATGCGGAGTGGCAGAAAGGAACAGTTTATGTTCGAAATGCGGAGACAACTCCTTTATAACCTTGGTCCGCTGGGAATCGAGAGAATATTGGCCGCGACCTGACGGAGAAACATTGTGTGCTTCGTCTACTATTAAAAAGTCATACTTTCTGGGATAATGGGAATTGACCGGGAGGGTTTCTCTAAAAAGCCGGAACGGGATTTCACGCTTGATATAGTCTATAGAGGCGATAAGTCTTGGAAAATGTGCCCATGGATTAGCACGGATACCGCGTTCACGCCTTATTTTTGATATAAGTTCGCGGCCTACTATTTTAAAGTCTAGGCCAAACTTGTCACGCATTTCTTCCTGCCACTGAACCTGAAGAGAGGCAGAACATAAAATTAGAACGCTTCGGGCTTTATGGCGAAGCAGCATTTCTTGCAGAACTAAGCCTGCCTCTATAGTTTTGCCAAGGCCAACGTCATCAGCAAGCAGGAGGTTGACGCGCGGCATTTGTAATGCGCGGACGACCGGCTCCAACTGGTACTCGTCAATCTCTATGCCACTGCGGAACGGGGATTGAATATTTTTATCATCACCTTGGGATATGGCACCCCAGGAGAGGGCATCCATAAAAGCCGACAGGGTGTATGGGTTGTCGAAACCGGCGGTTGGATCAGGAAACAGCGCACGCTGCTCCACCTTGGCACCAGGCTCAATTTCCCAAATAACATCTAAGGTTTCCCCAAGGCCATCGTCTTCTATTGAGGCAAGGTGTACGAGATGCTGTGGCGACATTCCTGATTGACCCGGCAACTGCTGTTTTTCAATTTCATTAACGACAAAAAGCCGTTGACGGACACGAACAATTTGTCCGACTTCAGGAATGGCATTTAGCGCTATAACAGGCTGAGTCATTTAGATGCCTAACAATATGATACGCAACGACGGAAATGGGCACAAACCCCATATTTTCAATTTTACATCTTTAAACTATAGGGTGCTACTTTTATTATTTTCGCCTGCACCTCTTAGGAATTTACTCCCGGTGGGGATTCCCGCGGCTGCGCAACAGGGCGTTGGCTTTACTGTTGTTGGCGCAATATAAGGGTTTTCCGGCTTAATCCCACATGCAGAAAGGCCCGCCGCCGTCCGGCTTCATTTTACCGCCGCACCTGGGGCAGGCTTTGCCTTTCCAGGGCAGAAGTTTAAAATTGCCGCAACGCGGGCAGCGGCCTTTTGACTTGGGCAGGTCAAGCTTCAGTTCTTTCGCCATTTCCGGGTTGCGGGTTGTGCCAGTTACGACGTCCACCAGCTGCCGGCAGTTGGGGCACATTTTTGTCTGAGTAGATACCAGAAAGCCGCTGTCTTTGCCGCCGGATATTTCCGCCTCGTACTTGCAGGCCGTGCACTTGTAAATGTAAGTCGAACCCATAACGCCTCCTTCCCTTGCAAATAGTATAGCAGACCAACGCGACAGCGTCTTGGGTTGGTTTTGAGATATTTTGGAAAAATTATGGGGATTGCCGGGATTTTTGAGCTGTTGGGGCGGTATTTCCCTAGCTGCGGCCTATACCGTGCGGCCTGCCTATAGCCAACGGCGGCGACGCTCAGCTGGCGTATTATAATAAGGGGTACACGGGACGTTTCTTACTTTCTTACTTGTTTACCGACCCGGGCATTTATCTCTTCCCCGCGAATAACAAGGCGGGATAGGCCGCCGGAACTCATTCGCAATTCCTTCATGAGTTCCGTTCCTCTTGCCCCGGCCTTTTCTTTAGCAAGATAACAGTACAAGGCGCGCGCCCTGCTTATTTCACGCCCACGACTGCGGCCTGATAGTTCCTTAAACGGCAACCCGCTCTTTTGCTCCACTTCTTTGCGAACGTCTTCCACGGGTACTTCAGCGTCAGTCTTGCCTTCCGACTCCTTTAACACAGCTTCAACGAAATCACCACCGCCCAAAACACGATCATCAGACATTTCCCGCGCCCCGGCGCTTCTTGGAGCCGGCACATTAGTCAGTCCGCCCAGACTCTTTATCAATCCTCCGCCGGAATATTCGCCGCCTTTATGCGCGCCGATCCGTTCACGCATAAAAGCCTCATAGCGGCTTACGGCCATCCTGTCTTTTCCGCCAAAATGTCCCAACACATAATCCCTTTCCATGAAATCGCAACTCCTTTCTCCGATCATCGCGCCATGACCGCACCATTTGTAATTTCCCAGCCCTTCGTAATTCCGCACAAGTTTAGCCCGCAATGGATTTAAGTGGATATAGGAGACAAGTTCCAGTAAATACTCTTCCTCTTCACACATTATGGCTTTGTAGCGATTCTGGAACAAGTGTCCGACCCGCTTATGCGTTATATTGAAACTTACCACATAGCCTGTCATCAGGCGGCGCATAAGGTCGGACAATGGCCGCTTCCCACGCAGTATTAACAGATGGAAATGATTAGGTATCAGGCACCAGGCCAGACATTTATTGCCGGTAATGTTTAAACCTGATCTTAATCTCCCGGTAAAATTCTCATAGTCTTCCTCCTCCAGGAATATCTTCCCCCGCTCATTGCCGCGGGCGATTACATGATAGAGTTGTCCCGCCACATCTATTCTTGCTTTTCTAGGCATATCTAATCATACATAATAAGTAAGGAAGTAAGAAACGTCCCCTATTCCCACCCAAGGTGCAATAAAGCCCTCTCCGATTGAAATTCTTCCAAAGCAGGAATAAACCATTCACTCATGGAGAATACCCTCATCAAAAAAGGTAGCGGAAAAAGGCAACACACCTTCTATCTTTTTCCCTTAACCGTTTCCATCCACTTCTCCATCCGCCTGAGTCGTCGCCTTAAATCTTTGATCTGTGGTTGGACCTGTTTTTGGAAAATAGCAAGACGTTTTCGCAGAATATCAATTCTATTGTTTTTGCACATTTTAATTATTTTTGTGCCTCGCGAATCCGCTGTGGTTGTAGGCGGCGGGGTTTCCCTGCCAGGCAATCCGATTAGACGCCCTCTCGGACTTTGGATAAATACAAGTTGGGGATGATTATATATCCCATCACGTATATTTTTTTCTACCGTGGTTGCCATGGAAAACACCGGATCCATTGAATTGCTTACAACCATATGGCGATCCAGTGCCATCTTGGCAAGCCGTCTTGAGCTTAAGGGCTTATTGAGTTTAGAAAGGATAATATGTACCGCCTTTTGAATTGTCATATCCACACCTCATTTTTTAGGCTGTCACTCGTACAGGTTAACCAGGTCAAAAGTAAAAACCTGACCCTAAATCCCACTCTTTTACCCACTGTTCTGTTCAGTTTTAACCTCTGACATTCTCTTTTTATATGCATCACTAATCTCTGATATTTCCTCTAATGCTTCGTCTGGTTTAGGAAAATGCAGCATATTAATTGCATATTCTTGACAATACAAATAGCTTTGCTTTGCGATGAAAAGAGAACTTAAATAGATTGGCGGCTCATAATACTTCGGGACCATGTGAAACCGATGCATTATCTGTGAGCACACCACAAGATTTGATCCACGAATACTTGTCCAAGAACCATGTAATTCGGCACTTGAGGGGTCGATAACCCACCTATAGAGTTCATCCAACTTCACTTCCTTCGCCATTTCTCTAACTGTTTTTTTTGTCCATCCCTTTAGGTCAATGTCTGAAATTTCTGCAAGAAAACCTCCGCCGATACCCTCCGCCATCCCCTCAACTGTTTTCCCTTCAATTGAAGTAGTGGCTTTCAGATTATCCTGAAGATGGAGCATTAACAATTTTTCTTTTCCTCTCGCATATTCTTTAAACTTTTTATAGTCCTCTTCAGTCCCTTTTCCCACAAGATAGGCAAAGATTATTTCTGTTTCTCCTAAACACCTTAACAGTATCCCTGACAGATCTCTATTCCAGAAATACGGGTTAGACACAAAAGAGATATATAACCGAACAACCCTGGAGAAGAGCCCGAGTTTTATCTCATCTATGCCAGGATCATAAAGGTCATATTTATACTGTGCAGATATTTTATCAAGGTATTTTATTAAACGGATGGAATTGGCCCAGAGTTTTTTCTGCAAATCCATAACTTGTGTCTGACTTAAATTATCTCCTTTATCGAGTGACTCATGCACTGGAGAACACGGAACCAAATCGTAATTATGGCGCCAAAAATATTTGGGCCATTGTAAAGCCACATACCGCTCTTCAGTCATAAATGTCATATTCATTGACGTACGAGCAAATTGCTGCACCTGATATTTTTCATCCTCAGTACACTGCCCAGGATATTTTGGTAATAAAACTGTAAGTTCTTTACCAACCGCAGGAGAAAGGAATAGCTTATTATGTTTGAACATGCGTCCAAGTGGGATGGCTCGGATATTCCCCGCATATAAATCTTTTCCTTTTATTAACCTTTCCAAAGACCGCCCCACTTTTTGTAGTTCCACAACGAAGTCAACTTTATCTAGGTTTTTCCATTCGTCGAGAATTAGCCAGGCTGCTGGATTATCAGGATATAGAGTGAGGATCTTCCCTATCGGTTTAAAGAAGGCTCGATAGATAAATTCTTTATGTTTGTCTATAAACCGTTTTCGCTCAATTTCACTCGGGACTGAGAAATCTGAAATCAGCCCTAGTATCGGGGTTTTAGGTTGCGTTTCCAAACATTCATCAAGCTTATCTAGAAAGTCCTCATAAATCTTAAACCAATTGATATCTTTATACTCATCTGACAACAACTCAATCCATAAGTGTTCTGGCATTAAGTCGCGTTCCCAATCAATCATTTGCATGTTTAATTGAGACAGTTTAGTCTTAAGCATTCCCTTCTCATGAGAATGTTTTGATATAGGTGTAAAATTCTTCTTCTTTTTAGCCATTTTCGATGTAACCTATTACCTTTCCCCTGCTTTCGACTTACTCCAATCGGCGCAGATAATAATATCCGGCGTAGAGATTTATGTTTCATGGCATCAGGAATTCCTTGATATCAATCAATGCTCCGATTTGACGTTAAAGATTGGGAACAGTGCGGCAATTAACTTCGACTCAACAAAAAACCGGTTGGCAGTGCTCTCTATCCCGGGCAGGGCTGTCCAATAGAGTGTGCCATAGCGAAAAACAGCGTCGACTGGATTTGCTTCTTTAAAAAAATCTCCCATCGCTTTAAATATCATATGTCCATTTTTGTTTGAAGGACGAACCTGCCTCTGGAAACGGGTTTTAATGCCAGTAGATGTGGTGCCGACATAAACCCAACCCTTACACTCACTATATCCTTCTGGCTGATATGTTATTTTCCCTATTGTTTTCGGGCCATGTAGATCAACTGTTTTAAGTTTTTCCCAGCCGGGATATTCCTTATCTAACCGCAAGGCATAAATTCCAGAATCATTTGGAATATCAACTTTATTCCAAGCAATTATGAATTTTCCTTCAGGGCGCAAAGACGGCGCTAATTTTGTCCGGTTAAATGTCCCTATATCAATTTTCTCGACTTTGTTCCTGTCGAGTTTAGCTGCCATGCGAGCCCCCTATAGTCAGCTGACTTATTTTGCAAAGCTTTTTTAACAACTTTCTTTCTATGGCTGCTTTGTCTCTGGTTTCCGGATATTAGTTGAGGATGAGCCTTCAACAGTTCCCCCATCAAGCCAGTAGGTTCCGGAAATTTCCATATTACCTTTCCAGTCCATCGACATACTAACGACCTGCTTCTCCCCGAGCAATGTCCAGAAGATGGCATATCCTTTCTTTTTCAAATACTCTGTAAACCTATCTTTACGTATCAACAAAGCACCTGGCCCAGTTTCATGAGTAGATGGATCATAAGCAATGAGTTGGCCATCGCTATCGAAAAACCTTCCCTCAATCCCTTTCCAACATAACCCCATTTCCTCAGCAATAAGTTTCCGAGGTAACATAATATTTATTCCTGCGGTTAAAGAACAATCGAATCCATTCCCCTCATTAGTATAGCCTTCAGTGGTTGGCAAGATTGGGGCCGGAATTCTTCCCTTCTGATCACCCTTTGTCCATCCATGCACCCCATGCCAATCTGTGTTGTGAAACTCATAAGCTGGGGCCCAGTAGTATTCCCCCAAAAAGATATTATATTGGCTATGAGTTTCTGGCATCCATCGCCCCCAATAGTTTTGTGAAGGAGCCCATTTTTTCATCTTATCCATATCACACAGTTTTACTAAATAGGACTGGGTGAGATACCAAAGTTGTTTACGTGGTCTGTGGAATTCATCTTCTCCTAAGGGTGTTGGAGCCTTCCATTTTGAGAACGCATTCAACACAAGCCATACTGAACCGTCACTTGGGTTCTGGACTTCCATTATCCTTTGGGGATTAGGCAGGTCTGCGGTATCACATATCCAACTTAAATGGTCTGGATGGTCATTCCAGTTTTCATATTTTATCGGGGCCCACCATGTACTTTCACTCTCTTCTGCATCGACACCCTTCGTGGTTTTCAGCACGAATGATGGGTCTATATTACGCGCATATCCGAACTGCCATGGTCCGGAATAGGACACACAATTATCAAAAAGGATGTCTCCACGAAGTTCATAATTATCCGACATAAACCCGCACATTTCATAGAACGCAATCCATTGATATTTTTTCCCAATACGTTCAGCTTTGTGGCCTGACCTACCTTCGTTGTGATATCGGTTCACATTCCGGTCGAATTTACCAAAGCGCTCAACTGTCCAACCAAGATCAATTACGCGCTGAAAAATCCATCTCTGCATCGGTTTAATGTCGAGCATAAGCTCGTCCATGTTTTTTGATGGATTCTTTAGGTATTTATCCGCTGCGGAGGCAAATAATTTGCGGTTTTTCGCACTTAGTGCAGCATACAGTTCCGCCCTAGCTTCAGACACAATGCAGTTATTCTTTTTGACGCCAGATTGGGTTTTCTTATCTAAAGGCACGCCCTTTATAATATCCTTCAACTTTGTATCACTTAGTTTCGCAAGGAAATTAGATGACCAAAGACTTTTCTCGTAGTTTTTTAAAGCTGCTCTCTCTTTTTTAGATAGAGTCGCGACAAAGTTTTCGTATATCTCCTTTGCAGTCAGTGTGACTGGTTCTCCAATCCTTCTATTTCGCCATTTAGAAATATGGTCTGACCCGATCACATATCGAGCAAAGTCTTCCATTCCTAAAACTGAAGAACACAAATGAACTCGTGTCCATTCCTCGTCCGGCATCTTGTCCGTATATTCAGAATACTTTTTAAGGTCTTCTTCTGTCGGGATATGCGACAGGAGCGCACTTTTATATGGTGGCCTTGCCTTCTTATGATCAAATGGAAGTTTCACACCAAGGATTAAAGCCCTCTCAATAACCCCACGCGCATAGTCTCGAATTAACACATTGGGCGCTACGGTTGCCGACCTAAAAACCGAGTTGAAGATGGCGGTTGAAAGTTTGCCGATAGCGGTGACATCAAGACTTCTCATAGAGCAGCCGTAGGCTACAGCCAGAAGTCTTTCCCATACGTACGGGTCATTAACCTTACGGAATAAGCGGACCAACGCTTCGACAATCGTAATGCGTGAGGTTAAAAGACGCACAAGGGATTTCGTCGCACCGTCTCGCAGGAATCTATTTGGGGAGGTTAATAGCCACGTAAGACTAATTGCACAAAGCAAAGCTGATTCATTACTTACGTAGGTCTTCTCTTCATCGGACCACGCCCACTCCACAAGCCGGTCAATTGAAACCTTATTACCGAACTCGGAGGATATAAATATAGTCCAGTTACTATCCCGATCGGGGAGTGATTGACGATTTAGGTTTGAGTGTAGAAACCGCGCGTTATAAGGGTGATCGGGATTTGGTGAAACAGTAAGAAGTGTATGAAAAAAGGATGTTTTGGAATCGTTATAGCGCAGTAGGACATCATTAATATATTTGATTGTTTCCTTAAAAAAAGATTTTTTTTGTCTCCAGAGGAAACTCTCACAAACAGCCTGCCGTGTTGGCTGCCACTCACGCATATAGGGGGCAGCATCAGGGAGTTCCACCCCAAATCTTTCCGGAAGCTGGATCGCAAAGGCATCAATAAAACCCCGGTTCGACCATGCGGAGTTCTCGTCTTTTAGAAGTTGTCCTAAAGGATTCTGAATCTCAAACGCTTTCGCCACATCATCATTGTGAACATGCTTTTTCAAAAGCTCATCGCAAATCTTGTGGTCAAAAAAGCGTTCATAGGAAAAGTTAATAACTTCCGATTCCGGAACTTGCCCCGGACGCAGGTTCTCCATTAGGAGACCTTCTGTCACTAGCGCATAGAACAATGATGTCAGGAAGTCTCTCCCTGGAAGAAGCGCGTCGACCACCGCCTTAACTTGATGGCGCGGAAGCCAGGACACCTTGCCTTCTGCCATAAGTTGAGATAACGATTCAATGGCACGTTGAACCAAGCAATCTTTGGGATCAAAGTCGAGTGTAACTGAAAGCTTCTCATTAATTGATTCAAGATAGAAATTGAATATGGAAGTTATGCCTGAAAGACCATCGGGGACCTTTGTAAGACCCCGAGTATGCAGTGCCTCACAAAACATCTTAAGAAACAGCGGTCGACCGAATTCAGGCGTTAGCAAAGGTACGGCTGGCCGCTCTATTTTGTAGTGAGCAAAGAATGCAGTTGTTGCTTCATACTCATGCCCGAAGAATCCATCATGCCTAATCCTCGCAAGCCTAGCCGGAGTTAATTCTTGAGGTGTTATTGTTGTGAGGTACGAAGTTCTAACGCTAATTGCCAAGCCAATTTGAGGATATCTAGCGAGTGTCGCCAACATGCCGGCAAGATGGAGTTTCCACAATGTCTTGCCGTCACCTTCATTTAGTGCATCAATAAAAATTATACCCCTCCCGCCGCATGCTTCAGCATGTGATTGGATTGCTCCCAGAAAATCATCCAGCGTGCAGTTTAGTCCCAGACTATGCAATATCTGCGCCCACGGTTCAGATTTATCAAAATGACTGCCATAAAGCATTATCGCCGGATGGCCAGCTGATAAGTGTCGTTCTGCAGCATCACAGAGTAAATGTGTCTTTCCAGTCCCAGCCTCTCCGGTTACTAATAGTGCAGGGGTGTTACAAACCTGTGCTTTCACATTAATTGAAAAATTATAAACATTACCCAACTCTTCTGCTAACTGTCTTAGTTTGTGTTGAGCATAATTATAATCTGGAGCCTGAGAGTTAGGAGCTTTAATATCACCCTTTATACGTGCTTTGTAAACCTTTTCAACTTCGCCGAGTTTCTCAACAATACTCCATGAAAGTTCTTGCGCTTGATTTGCAGTTTCACTAATAGTATCCCAAGCAATCGGCTCGGTATATGCTCCATAGGCCTGCTCAAGCCTTAATAATAGCGTCCCCATCTTCATTATTAATTCGTCAAACGACTGGCCTGCCTCTCGGTTGAGCCTTTCCTCAACAACTTGCGTCCATTTCTTTTTAAGTTCGCTAAACAGGCATTCAATTCCCGTAAAAAATGGCTTAGCCCGCCCTAATGCGGTAAATATTTCTGCAATAGGGAGTTCGACATTCAACCCCTTTGTATATCGGACTCCAGCATTTGCAATTGCAGCATCAAGTCGCCCTCTATACCAAGCATCAGAAAAGAACTCTTTTCCGAACCAAAACAAGTGTCGACCGCGATGTTCATCCAGCGCTAGCCGTTGGCTGATCTCGTGAGTGCCCCAATACTCAAATTCAACAGTCATGCCCTTCGCACTTGCCCAGCCCTTCCACTTCAACACATGAGCATCCCACTTATCCATAAACCACTGCTGCTTATCGATTTTAGGATCTTGCCTATCAACTGGGATGCAAATGACATAACGACACAAGCGTGGGTGTTTTTCTATAGCGGTTGTGAGTGAGCTATCTATTTGTCCCCATTGCGAGTCGTTAGGTGGCGCTAAAAAGAATTTAGCCTGCCATCCCCACTCATCGCCAGTAGGAAGCCTCCAATAGCACTCAACCCCCGCATCCGGCGCACCTTTACGGATGAATTTGGAGCCTGCGGGAGCCTTTTCGTATGCAGCAAGTTGGCAGCACAACTCCTCAAAAGCAGAATTTTGGCTATTGTTCCATGTTCGAATATTGGTCCAGTTCATAATAAAATGCAGTATTTCTATCTTCTATTATCCTGAAACAGGTCCCTATTCTTCCTTAAATCTTGGCTACCATGAGGAATACCCAATTTTGTCGGTGCCTGCCTGCGGCATATCTTTCCTGGTTTTGATTTTAGTGGGGCTTTTTTCCGAGTCCATGCAACAGAGTTTAACTGAAAAACAATAATCATCACGCATCTTTTTCAGAAATTCGTTAAAATGCGGAACAGACTTGGCAAATTTACCCCTTTCTTCCTGCCAATGTTTCCAGTAATCTTCCGGCGCCAAAATGACCAGACACACCTGCTCCGGTAGAACTTCCTTAGGCAGGTCGTTTGGCAGCTTACGCGCTAACAATTCCTTTTTGACTTCTCCCCAGTGTTTCGCTATGACCAAAGCGTAGGAAAGTGCCTCCAGCAAAGCAGCCAGTGGAGTGCAGCTGAAGTTGTTGCCCCCCTTCAACTCGACTATTACGGGGAATCCAGCTTTGAGCCCAAGCAGATCGATATCGCCCCAACCATCCCTTTTCCTATTATCAAAAAGGGGAATCTGCCATGCCACTAAGTTATCCCAAACGTCTTGTCCCTCAGAACTCTGACACCAACGGTTGAACAGCTTGGCCTCTAAGATGCGCTCACCGTTCTTGCTGGGGTGCTCCCCCCTCTGCGCCAGTTTTTCCGACGACACAGGAACTTCATGTTCGCGGAACTGGAATGACTTCTTTCGGGCTCCCCGGTCAGGCAGGCTCGTGAAATCGATTAATTTTTGCAAGGGATTCTCCATCAGAATACTCAGCAGTTCCTCTGTATTTGTAACTGTACACTTCTTCCTCAGATCAAGCAATCCGAGGGCAATATCAATACGCGTCTCATGCATAATTAAGTCCTCCTTCGGTAATACAGGAAAAAGCTGCCTTTTCCCCTTATTGTAACTCCAGCTCTTTTTTCACGGTTTTTAGTAAGGCATTAGCCTGTTGCTTCGCTTCTGCTGGCGGAACGTTCTTTCCATCTCCTAGTTCAACGCGGATGTAAAACTGTATCGGAACTTTCATCTTGTTCCTGATGGCAAGAAGCTTTGGCATAATGTCGCCCAACTCCTGCACTTGTGCCGGGTCCAATTCTGCAGAAGCTATCAACACCTTTGATTCACCACGT
>Ga0180009_10001108_pt1 | contig 33771 bp, 25 predicted proteins | sample OS_PC_MetaG_FD_123537 | JGI IMG/M metagenome (GOLD analysis project Ga0180009, IMG submission 123537) | Groundwater microbial communities from the Aspo Hard Rock Laboratory (HRL) deep subsurface site, Sweden - OS_PC_MetaG | ecosystem: Environmental > Aquatic > Deep subsurface > Groundwater...
TAATCAGGAAATACAAACCACCAGAGAGGCTTTCGGTGGGGATCAACTTTGTTTGACGGCCATTGGAAAAATATTCCCCCAATAAGGCAAGCCTGGTTCTTCCTGCAATATCGGTAATCATGAAGGAATACTCACTTCCCGCTGAAATAAATCCAAGCCGTGCGTAATCACCAACCGGGTTTGGCCAGATTTCAGCCATTACAACATTATCCGTGGAAATATTACCGGTACTAACCATGATACCGCCGGCATTTTCGACAGCTTCATTGATATTGCTTCTAGTCGGTTCCCAGATATGTTTTTCCACAATTACCCTGTCGGGTGTAATAACGATCACGGTAGGTGTTCCCAGGATATTATAACTTGTATGAATGGCATTTCCACCGCCCTGGCTTCCGCTGATTGAGGGATACGTAATTCCAAAAATGGAATCGAACCGGGCGACCATAGAATTATCGTCGCCTTTACTTATTCCCATATAGATGACATTTCCCTGATTCTCACCAAAATCGGTGTATGATGCTTGCATATCCGGTGCATAGGTTTGGCAGGGACCGCAGGATGTATTAAAAAAATCGATAACCACGATTTTATCATCGTCGAGAAACTCATACAGCTCAATACGGTTCCCATAAATATCTTTAGCGATGAAATTAAGTGCTGTATCCAGGGTTGTCTGGGCAATGGATGCCGATAATGAAATCAAAAGGAAAAGCAAAGTATATAGTATTCTCATAGCAGGTTCATTGGTTCATTAAGTTCAAAAAGCCAATAAGGATTATTCAGGAAACAAATAATGATCAGGAAAGTTCAAGGCTAAGGGCATTGGCAAGGCGGGAAGCGCCTATTCTGAATTTTTCCGGTCCCATCCAGGAAGCACCCAGTACTTCCTGAACCAGGGTAAAATATTTATAAGCATCCACAGGTTCAGCAATACCACCAGCAGCTTTGATTCCTGTCTTGATACCGGTATTCAGGCAATATTCACGAATAGTATCAATCATTATCAGGAAAGCAGGCAAAGTAGCAGCAGGAGATGATTTACCGGTAGAGGTTTTCAGAAAGTCAGCTCCGCCGGTTAAAGCAAGTTCACAAGCTTTCCGGATATTTCTTGTTGATTGCAGCTCACCTGTCTCCAGGATGACTTTAAGGGTACGGTCACGGCACTCCTCTCTGATCCTGGAAATCTCCTCCAATACCCTGGCATCGTTCCCATCCAGAATACATGCCCTATTGATTACCAAATCAATTTCATCGGCTCCTTCATTAAGGGCATATTTTACTTCGCAGAGTTTTACCGACAGGGAAACCTGTCCTGAAGGAAACCCTCCGGCGACCGTTGCAACCTTCACCGGCAGGTCTTTCAGCTGTTTTTTGGCAAATGCAATGTGGACGGGATAAATACAAACAGCAGGGATATGCTCAGGAGCAATCTGTTGCGACAACAATCTTGCCTGCAGGCAAAGGTCCTGGATCTTTTTTCTGGTATCGTCACCATTCAGGGATGTCAGATCGATCGCACCCAGAAGGGATTTGCATGTTTCCCGGTCGGGAAAATTCCCTTCAATCCCGGAAAGCAAACTGTTAACCCTCGTTTCCAGTTCAGAATCCGAAATGAGGTAATCATCAAAAACCTTCATATTAGATATATTATGGGTTATTCCTTATTTCCCAAATCGATTCTAAGAGAGAAGACATTGGAGTAAAGGGCAATGGAATTATCACCAATATCGGTTAATGCATAATCGATGGATATCATCTTACGGATGCGGATACCAATTCCGATATTGGGTTGAAAAGTGGTTGTAGTTTTATTTCCAAAGTCAGTTTCTTCCTGGATATTTCCTATTCCGGCTCTGAGAAAAACGATTTTTTTATAATCCACCTCCACGCCAAGGTGAGGGTCGATGCTGGCAAAGTCGGATTTTACGAGGGTATTTCTTTTTCCGTCGAAGGTAATGTCGAAATCCGCTTCGACCAGAGAGGAGAAGCTTTTGGAAATCCTTATGTAGCGTGCAGCACCCAGGATGAGTCGAGGCATGGTTACTTCCATAGAGTTTTCAGGAAGTTCATTACCGGTAGCTTCAAGAACCTCTTTTTCATCTTCGGTCAAACTGTAAGTCCAGGCATTGAAAGTAGAAGTGATGTCTTTCCCTGTTGCCCCGAATCTCCAGTCTTTTAATGAATACTGAATCCCGGCATCCAAGCCGAATCCATAAGCTTTGGCAAAACTGCCTATCTGTCTGTAAATGATCTTCACATTGGCTCCATAAGAAAGTCCGGATATACGGCTTTTCCTGGAATACGAAAAAAGAGCGGCATAATCGGCAGCGGAGAATTTTGAGATCCTGTCGTAATTGATATTACCCTGTTCGTCATATAAATCCAGGGTATTTGGAATATCATCAATCCCAAACCTGATCAGGGAGACGGCGAAAGTGCTGGAAGTATCGATGTCCATGGCGAAACCGGCATAATCATATTTCGCTACACCGGCAAAATACTCTGCGTGCATAAGTCCGATCTGTTTCGACGAAGACATGTGGACCAGTCCGGCAGGATTCCAGAACGCGGCAGTTACATCATTGACAGAAGCTGTTTGGGCATTAGCCATAGCAAGTGAGCGGGCTCCCACGCCAATAGCAAGAAATTCGTTACTGTATTTTGCAACCTGGCCGTTTACAGAAAATAGTAAAATAACCAGCGGAAATATCAGAAAGATTTTTTTCATCAGGGCTCTTTTACAACAGTTATTGCATAAACGGAGATTGATTCCAAATAGTATGGATTTAGGAAAATACGAAAATACATTTTTTCGGGGTTGGTAAATGTAAATCCTGACAAATGGAAATATGCCGGGTATTTTGCCGTTAAGGAGTTAAGTACTAATTTTGTGACAAAAAATATGAAAGCTGATAACCTCTTAATCTTACTATCTGTTGTCATCATGATTCTTACGGGATGCACCAAGGCAGACGAAGCGGACAGAGCCAATGTTGGCACACTCACCTACCCTATTGCCAGTTTCAGCTATTCAGGCAATGAGCAACCCAGCCCTGTGGTTGTTTCTTTCACTAACACTTCCCAATATGCCAACGCTTACCGCTGGAATTTCGGAGATGGGATAACATCAACGGAAATTAATCCTTCTCACAAATTCATCAATTCAACTCCCGATCCAAAGAATTTCCTGGTAGTGCTAACGGCAACCGATACCACCACCATGTTGAGCAATACACGCTCACAGGCAGTAAGGATACTTCCATCAAAAAAATAATAATCCAATCTGATTGCGGAACATACGTAAGCGGATATCCATACGATTTCGTATATCAATAATCGGAATATACTAAAAATCTGATTTCTTTTAAGACTGATAATCAGCAACGTAAAACCTTTGGCATGTTTTATGCGTATTATATGTCATCAACCATTTTAATCTTATAGCTATGAAATTAGGAATCAGAATCAGTCCCATTTCCAGAAAGCCCAAATACTACAAGTACTACAAGTGCGATCGTTGCGGATACATCTCAACAGTCAGGAATACAAATTGTCCTATTTGCGTTAAAGACGGGTACGAGATTAAACTTAAGTAATGAAGTATTTTCTTTTCAGGAAATGCAGGATTAAGAAAAACAAACAGTAGCCTTTATTATCATAAAGGGAAGGAAGGTTTTATCATAAACCATAGCTCTGAAAGCATAATATTTTTAGGTTAAACAAAGCCGGTGGAAGCAATTCGCCGGTTTTTTTTTCTTATGCATTGCGGGATGGAATAAAATCACTACATTTGCAGCCGAAAACAACATTGCGGGGTGGAGCAGTGGTAGCTCGTCGGGCTCATAACCCGAAGGTCGTTGGTTCGAATCCAGCCCCCGCTACGACAAGGAAGCCTCACATGATCATGTGAGGTTTTTATTTTACGGTATACCAATGCATTGATAAGAAAATACAGTTCAGATATTTCCTACTTTTACAGAAAAAATGACCCATAAGGCCGGATTTGTGAATATTATCGGTTTCCCCAATGTGGGGAAATCCACCCTGATGAATGCTCTCGTTGGGGAGAAACTCAGTATCATAACCAATAAGGTGCAAACGACCCGGCATCGCATCCTGGGTATTTTAAGTGACACAAATTATCAGATTGTCTTTTCCGACACACCCGGGATCCTGAAACCGCATTATAAACTTCATCAATCGATGATGAAATCGGTCAACGAAGCCATGCAGGATGCCGACATCTTTCTTTTTATAACCACACCGGCGGATAAAAATGAGCTTGAAGGTCTTCCTGAAAAACTGAGAGAAACAAAAATTCCGGTGATTGTAGTTATCAATAAAATAGACTTATCCAACCAGGTAGTTGTTGAAGAAGAAATGCAGCGCTGGCAGGCCCTTCTACCTGAAGCGGAAGTAATTCCGGTTTCAGCCTTATTAAAATTCAACATTGAAAAGGTATTGCAAACCTTGCTCGACAAACTTCCTGAATCACCGGCATATTATCCCAAAGACACGCTCACGGATAAGACCATGCGTTTTTTTGTTTCCGAGATCATCCGAGAAAAGATCCTGCTGAATTATCAGAAGGAAATACCCTATTCAACTGAGGTTATAATTGATGAATACAAAGAAGACAGTGACATTCTGAGGATAAGCGCCTGGATATATGTCGCGAGGGAATCCCAGAAAGGAATTATCCTGGGCAGGCAGGGCCACGCCATAAAAAAAACAGGAACCGAAGCCAGGAAAGACATAGAAGACTTTACAGGCAAAAAGGTTTACCTAAACTTACGGGTAAAGGTTGCTAAAGATTGGAGAGACGATGAAAGGCAGTTAAAATGGTTTGGGTATGATTGAAAACAAGGGGCAAGTTGCAGGTTACAAGTTGCAGGTAACATGCAATCTGCAACTTGTAACCTGTAACAAAAAATGCAAACAAAAATTCAAACAATAACAACATTACCATGGCTAACATCATTGCAATTGTCGGCAGACCAAACGTAGGGAAATCCACATTATTCAACAGGCTCACGGAAAGTCGCCAGGCCATAGTTGAAGAGACCAGTGGGGTTACCCGCGACCGGCATTACGGGAAGTCGGATTGGAATGGCAAAGAGTTCTCGGTGATCGACACCGGTGGTTATGTGACAGGGTCCGACGATGTTTTCGAGAAAGAGATACAAAAGCAGGTAGATCTTGCGATTGAAGAAGCAGATGTCATCATCTTCCTCGTGGATGTAAGGGTAGGACTGACGGGGATGGACGAGGATGTGGCGGCACTTCTCAGGAAGGTTAAAAAGCCTGTATTTCTGGTGGCCAATAAATCCGACAACAAAGACATATACGAAGAAAGCAGCGAGTTTTACAGTCTGGGGCTTGGTGAGGTCTATCCTGTTTCTGCCATGAACGGTTACGGAACCGGAGACTTGTTAGACCGCATTGTTAAGGAGTTTAAGGAGACTGAGCCTGAGTTGGAGCAGGATTTACCTAAAATTGCTGTTATTGGCCGGCCCAATGTGGGGAAATCATCTCTTATTAACGCTCTCCTGGGGCAGGAAAGGAATATTGTCACACCGGTACCCGGGACAACCCGTGACTCCATTTACACGCCTTACAATGCTTTTGGTTTTCATTTTCTGCTGGTTGATACGGCTGGGCTGCGTAAAAAGAGCAAAGTCAGTGAAGATATAGAGTTTTACTCGGTAATGCGTTCCATCCGTGCAATTGAAAACAGTGACGTATGCATCCTCATGCTGGATGCGACTCAGGGACCGGAAGGTCAGGATATGAACATCCTGCATCTGGTGGAAAAAAACCGAAAAGGCTTAGTGCTCGTGGTAAACAAATGGGATCTTGTGGAAAAAGAATCAAACACTCATCTGGAATTTGAAAAAGCCATTAAAAATACTACAGCCCCGTTTACTGATTTTCCAGTCATTTTTACATCGGTTATGGAAAAACAAAGGATCCATAAAACCTTACAGATGGCAGCGGATGTTTATAAAAACCTGAACCGGAAAATACAAACTGCCGAATTAAACGAGACATTACTGCCTGTGATAGAAAGGACGCCGCCACCGGCAGCAAAAGGTAAGTATATCAAGGTAAAATACATAACGCAACTAAAAACACGTTTTCCGTCCTTCGCGTTCTTCTGTAATTTCCCGGAACTGGTAAAAGAACCATACAAGCGTTTCCTGGAAAACCAGATCAGGGAAAAATTTGATTTTACCGGGGCTCCGGTAGTTATTTATTTCAGGAAAAAATAATACATTACCGGAAAAGGTCTCCTTAGATAATGCAAAGATCAGAGAAAATGGAAGCGGTAAGGATTGACAAATGGTTATGGGCCATCAGGATATTCAAGACCCGCTCACAGGCTTCCGAAGCGTGCCGTTCGGGCAGAATCCGGATAGCCGACATTCAGGTAAAGGCTTCCAGGGAGATCAGGGAGGGAGATATTGTCCACATTCGTGTTGGGCCTTTAACCAGAATCATTAAAGCGACCGGACTAATAGAAAACCGGGTATCCGGGAAACTTGCGGTAGAGTTTTATGAAGATCTTACGCCTGCTGAGGAAATTGAAAAGATCCGTTTGTTGAAGGAAGTCAATTATGAAAAAAGGGAAAAAGGTACCGGGCGTCCTACCAAGAAAGAAAGAAGGTTGATTGACCGCTTAAAGAAATCAAAATTTTAACGGTTCTGCTCTTTATCGTAATCTATTTCCTTCAGGAGCACACCATTTTCATCATAGAATCTCCAGATCTTCACCCGTATATCATCTTCATAAGTGCCCTCGACGTATTTACTGCCATTTTCGTGATAATTCACAGAAGATCCGTTGCGTCGGCCTTCTTCAAAGGTCCCTTCGCTCCATGTATTGCCATTTTCATACCAGTAAAACCATTTCCCATGACGCTTTCCGTTGCGGAATTCCCCTTCAATTCTTTTCTGACCGTTAGGGTAATATCCGGTTTCCTTTACCAGGATTTTATTATCCCCATCGGTCTTATAGTATTTAACCATTTTCGGAGAGCCGTCATCAAAGGTATCTTCTGTCACCTGTTCAACTTTCCCTCCGCAGGCGATGAATAATGAAATAAGTATTAACCAGAGATAATGCTTTTTAATCATACGTTTATCTTTCAAAAATCAAACGTTGGCCAAAATTGCTTTCATCAAACAGGCCATCGTCATAAACCAGGTTTCCGTTTACAAAGGTTTTGGTAACTTTTGCCCCAAAGGTATTCCCGTTAAAAGGAGACCATGCGCATTTATAGAGAATATTGGAATCATCAACGATCCAGGGATTGTTAAGGTCAATCAGAACGAGGTCGGCGAAATAACCCTCTCTGATAAATCCTCTATCTTTAATTTTGAAACAATCGGCCGGGGCATGGCACATTTTTTCCACTACTTTCCATAACGGAATACGACCTTTCTGATAAAAATCAAGCATAGCAGGCAGAGCATGTTGAACGAGCGGACCTCCGGAAGGAGCCTGGGTATATGGTTTTGATTTTTCATCGAGGGTATGCGGGGCATGGTCGGTTGCCACAACATCGATGATGTCCATCTTAAGTGCTTCCAGAAGAGCTTCCCTGTCGTGTTCCGTTTTTACAGCCGGGTTCCATTTTATTAAAGCTCCCAATTCCTGATAGTCATCGCTTGAGAACCAAAGGTGATGCACACAAACCTCACAAGTGATCTTTTTATCTTTTAAGGGGATCTGATTATCAAACAGCCCAAGTTCCCTTGCGGTTGAGAGGTGAAGAACATGGAGGCGTGTTCCGTATTTTTTTGCCAGTCGAACGGCAAAGGAAGATGATTCATAGCAAGCCTCTTCACTGCGTATTTCCGGGTGGAACTCTATGGGAATATTATCTCCATATTCTTCTTTATAAGAAGCCAGATTTTCTTTAATGATCGTTTCATCTTCGCAATGGACTGCTACCAGCAGAGGTGATTTCCCGAAAATGCCGGCAAGCGTTGCGGGATCATCCACCAGCATATTTCCTGTGGAAGCGCCCATAAAGACCTTTACCCCGCATACATTTTCGGGATTTGTTTTCAGGACTTCGTCCAGGTTATCATTGGAAGCCCCCATGTAGAAAGAGAAATTAGCAAGAGATTTAGAGGCGGCAAGTTTATATTTTTCTTCCAGGAGGGTTTGGGTAAGCGTTTGCGGTATCGTGTTAGGCATTTCCATAAAGGAAGTGATTCCTCCGGCAACGGCAGCCCTGGATTCCGTGTAAATATCTGCTTTATGGGTTAGTCCGGGTTCCCGGAAATGTACCTGGTCGTCGATTACACCGGGTATGAGATATTGACCTGAGGCATTAATTATTAAAGTATCTTCGGGTAAAGACCCGGTGTATTGTTTATCCTTGCGGTAAACAGCGGTAATTCGGTCACCTTCGACAAGCACGCCACCTTCGAAAATTTCACCTTCATTTACAATACGAGCGTTCCGTATGAGATAATTTTTCCGGGATTTCATTTTACATTGATCTTAAACGGGATACCCAACGAAAATACAAAAGAAAACACTCATGTTCAATGAGCCTTATGCATTTTTTTAATATTCTTAAGACGCATGCTAATAACCCCAAGGATGGCTTCCTTAAAAATCTTGGAGCTCATTTTGGATTCACCGGCCGTCCGGTCGGTAAATATTATGGGCACTTCGATAATCTTGAATCCAAGTTTCCAGGCCGTATATTTCATTTCAATCTGAAACGCATAACCGATAAAACGAATTCTATCCAGATTAATGGTTTCCAGTACTTTCCTGCGATAACAAACAAACCCGGCCGTAGTATCCTTTACCTTAATACCTGTGACAATCCTCACGTACATGGAAGCGAAGTAAGACATAAGTATCCTGCTGATGGGCCAATTAACTACATTTATGCCTTTGATGTAACGGGAACCCACTGAAACATCTGCTCCTTGTGTAGCACATGCCTCATAAAGTCTGGTTAAATCTTCCGGATTATGGCTAAAATCGGCATCCATTTCAAAGATATAATCATATCCTTTTTGAATGCCCCATTTAAAACCATGAATATAGGCAGTTCCCAGGCCAAGCTTTCCTTTTCTTTCTTCAATGAAAAGCTTTCCATCAAACTCTTTCATCATGGATTTTACGATACCCGCTGTACCATCGGGGGAATTGTCCTCAACAATAAGGATGTGGAAATCCTTTGGCAGGGAGAAAACCTTACGGATAATCTTCTCAATATTATCCTTTTCGTTATAAGTAGGTATGATTACTAAGCTATCTGTCACGTTTTCCGGTTTGTTTTGCGAAAATAATCCGAATGCTTAAAAGAAAAAAACATTTTAAGAATAATTAACGAACAAATTCATATAATATTTGCATGAATGTCTGAAAATCACTTCCGGTTTTCATATACTTTAACATCATCTACTCTGAATGTAGTATTCTGGCTGGCATTATCATCACCTTCGTAGCGAAATCCGACATAAACTGTTCCTGAGTATACGGAAAGGTCGATCACTCCAGAGGGTATCCATTCATGATCGGGATCATTTTCGCCTGCCAGGGTAGCACTCAAGGGTGTCCATGTAGCATTTTCAATATTCACTCCATCAAAATCATTGGAAATGAGAACCGAAAGTCCACTGTGGTCCCAATATGCTTTTGCCGTTTCAAATTCCATTTTGGGTTGATTCAGGGTAGTGAGGTCAATAGGTTGGGTAATCAGCCACATCACTTCGTGTTCACCTGAGTTATAGGAAGTAGCTTGTGCATAGATATCTCCTGAAAATTCTCTTGCAATCCAGACGCGTGTACCTTCGAGAGCCTGATTAACCCAGCCGGATATAGTAATATCTTCATAGTTTACCTGGTTTTGGAAATCGACAGTAAAGACGCCTGTATTTCCACCGCCACCGCCACCGATAACCACATCATCAAGGTTACGGATGGATATCTGTGGCCCGTCATAATAAGAAGCGATACCGGTAATGGTCACTGTCTCTGTTGGGAAAGGTTCATTGGCAAAAGAGGCCCAGTCGTATGTAAACATATCTATCTGGCCTGTACCGTCGTTCAGGATGGTGGTGTATTTATAGGTAGTATAACCAGAACTATTAGAGATGAGAACATTGCTAATTTTAACCAGTTCCCCCTGGTAATCATCATAGGCAGAGTTTAATTGAGCAATGGTTAGCTCGGCGGGTGCAGGCATTTGTCCGGTTCCTGTAGTAACTGCATTGCTCAGGGGTAAGTTATTAATCTGAACCAGTCCTTTGTAATCTGAAAGTTCCTGGCCGGAGATATCGATCTCTACCATTGCACCCATAGGAAAGTCATGCCAATCGGTAAATCTCAAGGCGATACCAGCGCCTCCTGTTTCCTGGATAAAGGCGTTTTGACCGGGCAAATTCTCATTATCTTTATCGGAAGTGATCACTCCCACAATTTTCTTTCCTTCAGGCAAGGTTACGGAGCTACCGGAATACAAAGCCCGCACTTCAGCAATGCTGATTTGCTCCAACCCGCCACCGGTACTGTCACACCTTGGTCCATTCATAGAAACCTCCGTGATAGTCCTCACATACAATTGCCAATCTTCGCGGTAAACCGCTGCAATGGCAACCAGAGATCCGTTACCTTGAGGAAGAACATCCTCTGCAAAATTGGCATAGTCGCTGGTCCTGACAATAATTGTATTCCCATTGCAATCCGTGAGTGTACGGTTGGCATAATCCGAGGTCTCTGCCCAGGTTTTCCCAAGCTCCGAATTGGCAAATTCAACATTTTCAAGACGAATGAGTTTAGAGAGATAATTACCGGATTTTATCTGGTTTATAGTAACGGATTCAGGATTCAGGTACTTTCCGGTAGCATTGATTATGATGTTTGAATCATTATCGACATTATCAATTTGCAAAAGATTCTCATAATCCGAGACGATGCAGTTCTTCAGGTACACCCGGATCATATCCCCTACTCTAAGCCCACCGGGATTTCTGAGCCGAAGGTTAATCGCTCCTGATGAATCCTGGATAAAGGCACTACGGTATATGTTTCCTGAGCTTTCATCCATGGTGACCGTGGCATAAAGAGAGTAATCGTGTGTAAAAGTGTACTGACCGCTATCTGCATAGATATCATATAGATCACCAATGGTAAGAATAGTACCTACCGGGATCTGCTGAATAGGCGGCTCATCAAAATCTTTTTTCACGCAATGGGTCAAACCGGATGCAAGTAATGCAATCATTAAAAGGTTAGCGAGAGTTTTAAGAAATGCCTTCATAGATATGATTTTACTAATGATTTACTGAAATCTGAAATAAACGTTAATATAATAGGTTCTGCCATACATATAAAAATACTTTGGTGGGAACCGGTCGATATTGTCCTGATCGAATCTGAGCTGTTCAAATCCTCCTGTGGCAAAATCCTTTGTATCCAGGAGGTTATTAATGCTTACGGTAAATCCGGCGAAGTAATCATCTTTGATCCTCCATGATTTACCGCCGAAGATATCAATGGTAAAAGCATTGTCCAGCTCCTGTTGTTCCAGGATATTTTGCACACGGATATCTTCCTGAGAAAATTTTTCAACAGCAAGTTCTGTCCGGCGGGCAGGATTCGGTTCAAGATAAATATCATCGAAATAATTACCTTTTAGTTCGACGAACCAATAATGGGAAGAATTGTATTTTATTCCTAAGGAGCCTACCGTCTGTGGCATACCACCCACATAATAATTTTTCAACCATGCTTCTTCGTCACTGACAATTATTTGATCATCGTTGTCTCTGACAATGGTCACATTAGGTCTGGAATTGTAAATATATTGTCCTGTACCAAAAACACCCAACAGGCTGACCGAAGGAGTAAGGTTGGCTTCAATACCAAGTTCCATTCCGGCATTGAGCTGATCCACCCCTGTCATAATATAATTTACAAATGTATTCAGATCTTCATGATAAAAGCTTCGGGTCCAGGTCTGATCGTAAAACTGGGTATAATATGCTGTTAACCTGGTTTTCAGGAAGAGAGAACGGTGAATAAAACTAATGTCTCCTGAAAGGATCTTTTCATTTTTCAAGGGATCGACGAGATAGTCGCGGGTTCTGGGCGAGATATATGCATTTCTAAAGTAAGGAGCCCGGGTCATGTACAGAGCATTACCGTCAATAAAATTCTTGCCATTGATTTTATAGGTTGCACCTCCTTTAATCCCGAAGTTGGTAAAATTCTGTTTTTTCGAATCGCCATAGGAATTATCCGGAAAACGGCCGTTTCTCATATGGCCGGTCCTCCAGAAGGTTGTTTGCGAAATATTAGCGGCCCAGAAGAAGTCGATCTTCCTGAAAGTGTACTGTTCCTGGTAAAATCCTGAGTAATAATTAACATTAGCAGTATAGTCATGAGAGATTTTATCACCCACTTCAGCAAGTCTGTTGGGATGGTTCAGGTCGCTCTGAGCCTCATCCGTAATAACAAAGGGTTCATTGCCGGCGTATTTATCGATATCGAGCCAGTATTGACCGCCGAGGAGGTCTTTGACCACATTAAAATGGAACCCCTTGTAAATGGATATATTGATTCCTGCATTGACCATCATGTGTTCAGTAGCTTTAGCGGAGAAATTTGAGGTAATGCCCCACTGGCTTTTATCGTTTCTACGGTCTTCGATAATATATTTTGATCGTAAAATTGTCATGTCGTTACCGGAAATCCCGTTGGCATCCTTAACAGTATAAAGGTATTTGCTATTGGCAAAATACATATGGTCCCAGTTCACCTGCCGGAACTCTTCGCTTGTTTGCCATTGATTTTGATAATACTCATATTTATCATACTCATTCAGATAGTAAAAATAGCTGGGCAGGTTTTTGTAATAATCCGGTCTTGGATCTCCTGCTTCGGTCCAGTTAAGAGCGGTGCTTCCACCTCTACCGAAAGAATAATAAACAGATGTATTCAGTTTCTTCTCCTGGGAAATTTTCCAGTAATGGCTCAGTATCATCATAGGTTGGTGGTAATTGCCTACCCTGGCATTCCTCACTTCACCATCCTGGTAGCCCCAGTTAGGATTATAATAATTTGATCCGGCAAGATCATAGGCTTCCTGCACGGAAACGCCGGCCATTCCCCTCTGACTGGGGGCAGCAAAACCTGTAAAACCTATACTGTGTTTATTGTTAATTTTCTTCTCTGCAGAAAGGAAGTAGCTCCAGGCATCATAAAAAGTTCCTTCCACATATCCTTCCTGTGCCCACCGGCGTGAACCCGAAACAACAAATGACCAGCCATTCTTCATCACACCGGTAGAAGCAGTTACCATCAGGCGGTTACGGTAGGTGCGGTTGGCAAGGGCATAACTCACTTTAACTCCTTTGGCAAAACCAGATGCACGGGTAGCGATATTTGTCACACCACCGGGCCCACCAAAGGCCGATGATGAAGGAGAAATACCCGTATTAACTTCCTGATTTCTCAGAGCATCATTCAAACCACCCCATGACGACCAATAAGCCCAGCCGGATTCCATATCATTCACCGGAACTCCATTGATCATTACTGCAGTATTCTCCGAATCATAACCACGGATACGAAAACGTGCCGGACCAAAGGTATAACCGGCCGTTGATACAAAAACGTCGGAAGATGATTGCAGCAATCCGGAAATATCCTGGCTTTGTCCTCCTTCATCCACTTCAAGCGATGAAAGATTAAAAACAGGCAAGGTCAGGTCCTTTTCTGCAGCAGCAGGAACCGTATCCTGCTGGGCATTAAGGAAAAACGGTAAAAACAATGGCAGAAAGAACAGCGTATCCCTTATTTTCATCATATTATGTTCTTAATTTAATGGTATGCTGAAACCCACATGTAACATATTATTAGTTTCAGTGTTTGTGTTTGCAAACCATGTGCATTTCATATAAGAATGGAGGTTTTTGATTTTAACTTATCACGACAAAAGTAAATAAATCAGCATAATAATAATACTCTATTCTTAATGGGAAATCTTATTTTTGTTGGCAAATAATAAAATTGTGATGCATTATTACAGAGTCTCCGGAATCATATTAGCCTTGTTATTAGGAACATCTATAATAGTATGGGGTCAAAAAGAACCAACATACAGGGTCGCTTGTATCGGTTTTTATAATCTGGAAAACTTGTTTGATACCATCAATGATCCACTAACCAACGATGAAGAATTTCTACCCGACAAAGCCAATGCATGGACAGACAAGCGTTTCAGAGAAAAACTCGACAACATGGCGCATGTAGTTTCCCTGTTGGGAACTGAAATCACCCCGGATGGAGCTGCAATTATGGGTTTCAGTGAGATAGAAAACCGATATGTCCTGGAAGAACTTATTAAAACAAAGCACTTAAAACACCGGAAATATGAGATCGTTCATTTTGATTCTCCGGATTACCGTGGGGTTGATGTAGGATTAATTTATCAGCCCAGGTACTTCACCGTACTCAATTCAAAATCCCATGAACTTGTCTTTACAGATGCACCGGATTTTAAGACCAGGGACCAGTTGGTTGTAACCGGGATATTAGATGGTGACACTATACATATTATTGTCAACCACTGGCCTTCAAGGCGAGGTGGGACAGAAAGGTCAGAACCGAGAAGGGTAGCGGCCGCCCAGCTGACAAGGGCCATTGCCGATTCATTAATAGATATATATAAGAATGCCAGGATCGTGGTAATGGGAGACCTGAATGACAATCCAACCGATGCAAGCGTAAAGAAATATCTCAGGGTAGATGGAGAGACCGATGATCTTCAACCGGAAAGCCTTTATAATCCGTTTGAACCCTTATTCCGAAAAGGGATAGGCACTACTGCTTACCGTGATGTCTGGAATCTTTTCGATATGATCATTATATCGGAATCGCTTGTCAACGCTGAATCAAATAAATATAAACTTTTAAAGCCCGTTATCTTTTCAAAAGATTTTCTGATACAACAGGAAGGCCGGTATAAAGGCTATCCGCTAAGGACATTCGGCAGCGGAATTTACCTGGGAGGATATTCAGATCATTTCCCTGTATATCTTTTCCTGGCAAAGCAACTGGATTAAGGCTTCAACATTTCCCTGACCTCTTCCATTGCCTGCATAACCGACCGGATCTCAAAAAGGGTAAGAAACAGCTTTTCTCCTTTATCTTTTATAAGGCATTTACGTGGGTTTGATTGCACATATTTCAGGATACCGGTAAAAACAGAGGTTTGGTAATATGGTGAATCCTGGTTGGAAATAAACTGTATGATCATGCGCTGATTTTTCAGGATGATCTTTTCAAATCCGGCTTTTTTCGCAAGCCAGCGCAGTCGGATAGCATCAGCGAGCCCTTTGACAGAATCCGGAACGGGGCCGAACCGGTCGAGGAGTGCTTGTAGGAACTCTTCCAGGTCCGATTCTTTGTCAGCATTATCGAGAGTCCGATATAAGCTCAGTCTTTCTGCGATATTGGTAACATAGTGATCAGGGATCAGCAATTCAAGGTCGGTTTCAATCTGGCAGTCGGAAACAAGGTCTCTGCCAGCCTGTTCTTCCTTAAAGAACTCTTTGAAATCTGTTTCTTTGAGTTCCAGGATGGCTTCATCCAGTATTTTCTGGTACATCTCAAAGCCGATTTCGGAAATGAACCCGCTTTGTTCTGCACCAAGGATATTCCCTGCACCGCGAATATCAAGATCACGCATCGCGATATTAAATCCGCTTCCCAGATCAGAAAATTCCTCAATGGCTTTTAATCTTTTTCTGGCTTCAGGGGTCAAAGCCGATAAAGGCATGGTAAGCAGATAACAAAAAGCCTTCTTGTTGGTCCGGCCAACCCTTCCTCTGAGTTGATGCAGATCGCTCAAACCAAAATTGTGTGCATCATTAATAATAATGGTATTCACATTCGGAATATCCAGTCCGGACTCAATAATGGTTGTTGCCAGGAGGACATCGTAATCCTGGTTAATAAAGCCCAGCATGACATTCTCCAGTTTATGTCCTTCCATTTGCCCATGGGCCACAGCGATCCTGACATCCGGACAGAATTTGTGCAGCATCTGCTCCACGTCCTGAATATTTTGCACGCGGTTATGAACGAAAAACACTTGCCCCCCGCGGTCAATCTCGTAATAAATTGCTTCGCGTATCAGGTCTTCGCCGAAACTCCTTATTTCTGTCTGAACCGGATAGCGGTTGGGTGGTGGTGTGTTAATAATGGAAAGGTCGCGGGCTCCCATGAGAGAAAACTGCAGAGTGCGCGGAATAGGTGTAGCCGTGAGCGTCAGGGTATCCACATTCACCCGTATGGCTTTCAGTCTTTCCTTTGCAGCTACTCCGAATTTTTGCTCTTCATCGATGATAAGCAAACCGAGATCCTTGAACCGGATATCCTTGCTGATCAGCCTGTGTGTCCCTATCAGAATATCGGTTGCTCCGTTTGCCGTGCTTTCAATGATTTTCTTTTGCTCTTTCGGCGATTTGAAGCGGTTCATGTATTCCACATTTGCCGGAAACTCCTTTAATCTTTCCTTAAACGTGTTATAATGCTGCAATGCCAGGATGGTGGTTGGAACGAGGACAGCCACCTGCTTACTGTCTGCCACTGCCTTAAAGGCGGCCCGGATGGCAATCTCGGTTTTCCCAAAACCCACATCACCACAAATAAGGCGATCCATCGGGTAACTTTGTTGCATATCTCTTTTCACATCCTGGGTTGCTTTGAACTGATCGGGTGTATCTTCATAGATAAAAGAAGCTTCCAGCTCCGTCTGCAAATATGTGTCGGGAGCAAAAGAATGTCCATTGGAAGCCCGCCGTTCGGCATATAATTTAATCAGATCCCTGGCAATATCCTTTACTTTGTTTTTAGTTTTGGCTTTCAGTTTATTCCAGGAATTTGATCCAAGCCGGTCGAGTCTGGGAGGAGTTCCTTCTTTACCAACATACTTAGCTATACGGTGAAGAGAGTGTATGCTGACATACAACAAATCGGTGTTCTGGTAGATAATGCGTATGGCTTCCTGTTGCCTGCCATTGTTGTCAATCTTCTCCAGTCCATCAAACCTGCCTACCCCATGATCGATATGCGTGACATAATCACCGGGTTTGAGATCGTAAAGGTCTTTCAGCGTAATGGATTCCTTCCTGGAAAATGAATCGCGCAAATAAAACCGGTGATAACGGTCGAAAATCTGATGATCGGTATAACAGGCTATTTTCAGGTCATAATCCAGGAAACCCTCATGAAGACTGAGATTCAAAGTGTCAAATTCGAATTGTGTTTCAGCGGTTGATTTTGCCTGAATATCTTCGAAAATGGCATAGAGGCGTTCAATCTGCCTGGGATTGTCCGAAAGGATCAAATTCCGCATGCCTTTGGAGGTATTGGAGGCAAGGTCGCGGATAAGGAGTTCAAAGTTTTTGTTAAAGGATGGCTGGGGCGATTGGTTAAAGGTAAATTCCGGAACACCCTTACGATAAAAACGTTTACCGAATTCAATAACCCTGTGTGACCCGAGGTCATTTAGGAGCTCATCCTGGCTGGCCAGCGAAGTATTTGCATCAGGAATAAATTCATCATGGATAATCGAATCACGGATCTTTACTATTCTTTGTCTTTCCGACTCGACACTATCTAAAAACATCTGAATATCCTCCATCCACACCATGCTGTTAGCGGGAAGGAATTCAAAAAAGGTTGCCATCCGTTCGGTAACTTCTCTTTTGTGCACATCGGGCAGGATGGTGATCCGGTTAAAGTTTTCCCGTGAAAGCTGTGTAACCGGGTCGAAAGTCCGGATAGACTCAATCTCGTCACCGGCGAATTCGATACGGTAAGGATAATCGTTGGAATAGGAGAAAACATCGAGAATACCTCCCCTGACAGCAAATTGTCCGGGCATAATCACAAAGTCGGATCTTTCAAATCCATTATCATTCATGATATCGATGAGATCATCCATGGATGTATCCTGGCCGGTATTAAGTTTAAGGGTATATTTAGCCAGGCGCTGGCGGGTAATGATCTTTTCGGCAAGGGCTTCGGGATAGGTTACAATGATCTTACGGCGGGCAGAGCCAGATAACCTGTTAAAAACTTCACTTCTGGCCAGTGCATTGGATTTGTCGGCCTGGTCGTAATCAGAGGACCTTTTGTAGGATGTCGGATAATACAAAATTTTCTTTCGTGCAAACACTTCATCTTTTTCTCCGGCAATGTTTTCAAGGTCATTAAAAAAGTACGCAGCCGATTCCCTCTCATTCAATACTATCAGATGACATCCATCAACTGCACCGGATAAGGCAGACAGCAAAAGTGCGGGTGCGGAGCCGGTGAGGCCTTTTAGCTGAACGTGCCTCGCATCGCTTCTCGATAGAAGTGAGCTTAGCTGAGTAGTTTTTGAGCTGCCGAGAAAGAGTCCGGTAAATTCTTCGATTTTCACAGTTAAAGCCAAATTCAAAAAGATTTACAAAAGTATTATTTTTGCTGGAAGTGATAACCCATCTTTACCAGTATGAAAGTATTCAAGTTTGGAGGAGCGTCGGTAAAAGATGCTTCGGGTGTAAAAAATATGACAGAAATTTTACACCGATATCGTGGCGAACCGCTACTGATCGTAGTGTCTGCGATGGGTAAAACAACCAATCATCTGGAAGCACTTACCCGGGCATATTTCCAGGGACTTCCTGAAAAAATGCAGTTATACCATGAGATCAGGGATTTTCATCTGGCTGTTTGTCAGGATCTGTTTGGCAGAACTGATCAGAAGGAAGTGTTGAATATCCTGGATAAACTTTTAGCCATCATTGACCCTGAGCAGGAAGAAAACTCAGCAAAAGACCTATTGTTTGATTATGTGTACGACCTGATCGTTCCGGCAGGAGAGTTGCTTTCCACGCAGATCATTTCCTCCTGGATGAGAGAATCGGGCATACCTCATCAACTTCTTGATGCGAGGGAATACATCCTGACTGATCATACCTACCGGGAAGGGAAGGTACTGTGGGATATCAGTGCACAAAAAATTCTGGATGTGATACCGGGCGTACTTGAAAAAGGACAGTGGGTGATCACGCAAGGGTTTATAGGCGGCACTACTGATCGCAAATCGGTTACTCTCGGAAGGGAAGGTTCCGATTATTCTGCTGCCATATTTTCAAACATTCTCGATGCAGAAGCCTGTTATATCTGGAAAGATGTACCCGGTTTAATGAATGCAGATCCCAAAAGAATACCTGAAGCAAGTAAAATCGACAGGATATCCTATGGGGAAGCGATCGAGCTGGCTTATTATGGTGCCAGCGTTATTCACCCAAAAACCCTGAAGCCCTTGCAAAACAAGAGCATTCCTCTTTATGTCAAGTCCTTCCTGGATCCGGAAAGCCCCGGTACAGAGATACGGGAAGAACTTGTAGAGGCACGGGAGAGTTCTTTTATTTTCAAAGATAATCAAGCATTAATCTCCATTTCACCCAAAGATTACTCTTTTATAGCCGAAGATAATATTTATGCAATTTTCGGTTTTATCTCCCGCTATCATGTGAGGGTCAATATGATGCAGAATTCAGCCATCAGTTTCTCCATTTGTATTGATGAAAACGAAAAAACACTGCCGCTTATATCTTCCCTTAGCAAGAGTTTTAACGTAAGGTATAATACCGGTCTTCAGTTGATTACCCTAAGGCACTATACTCCGGAACAGATTGAAAAACTTGTAAAGGACAAGGGAGTGTTGCTCGAGCAGCGTAGCCGGACGACTTTACAGATGGTCGTAAGAGTATAAAAATAAAGGGTGCCTCCCCTGAAATCCCAGGAAAGCACCCATGATATATCATTTAACCCTGAATTTTTTATTCGTCGAGTTTACGGCGTGCGTCGTATACTTTTTTCAGGCCATATCCGGCAGCCAGGGAAAGAAGTATGGCTACTCCACCTCCGATGGAAGCCCCACCCCCGATGGGATCACCGCCAACGCCGGAGCCGTCACCATTCTGGCCGGGTTGTGGCTGGGCAGCAAGACCCACGCTTAGAAATACCAGGAAAGTAAGCAGTGCAATGTATTTAAATATTTTTTTCATGTCGTATGGTTATTTAAGTTATCAGATTTTAATGAATGTATATTTTATGGTTGCTTTCAGCATCTTCAGAAATAATGTTGACGATATAGATCCCCGGCTTTTCAACCGTGAAACTAATTTCCCCGCCAGCTAATTCTGTATGATGAATCTGCTGTCCAACCATATTATAAACCATTACCTCACCTTGTAAGCCGTTGGAATGAATGTTTACCTGGTTACCGGTAGTAATAATTTTTACATTTTCATGGGCAACAGGGTTATCTATCCCCGTTAAACCATCGATATGCAGGAGGAAGCGATCCGGGTCATCATTAACGGTGTATGCGAAAGTATATTCGGGATTATCGCGGAGATTGTGGGTGGTTCCGGTTTTCAGGTCTTCAAGAATAAAACCTGTTTCCGGTGGAAATGACTCTAAATAGGAAAACGTCATCGTGAAAGAATCGTCATATCCTGTATAAAAACCAAGAGGCACAACGGTATTGGGTTCCGGAGGATAGACATTATGCATGGTTTTGTAATTATCGGAAGTCATGGAATAAAGCTGGGGAGCCAATTCATCTCCTCCGAGGAAATGCCCGTCTTCCATGGGATCCAATGCAGCAGAAGCCCCGGATCTGATCATGATCTTGGCATCACTGTAAAAGGTTTCATTTCCATTAACCCTGACATAGAGGTAATTAACAGGCTCTTGAATATTTTTGAGGAAGGGGTCTGTTTGGTGGTACACTGCTGTCGGATATGTAAAAGTACCTGAACCCGCTCCTCCCGATCTCTGGACAAAAAATCCCTGACATGGATTAATATTTGTGAAGTCATCATTTCCGGGATCTCCATCGTTCGAGAAGCTATCGTATCCTCCTTCAACTCCATCGTAGATATAAATAAAATTATTAATCTGACTTCCCTGTGTAAATATTTGTCCACAATTAATAGCACCCAGGAAAGGATTCCCGATTAAGTTAAATCCTGAAAGGGCCGTATTCAGGGTTTTTACAATGGTAACTGTTTTTGCGGGTAATGGAAGAACCGGAGTACCGACAAAAGTGGCCAGGTTGTCACACGAACCGGCATCCCCATCGCTGTAAAAGCTATAACCCTTATACACTGCAGGAGCCTGAGCGTTTGTGTGGTTCACCCACATCTGGGAAGGTTCATCCCACGACCTGACAAACGTATGCATCTCATCGGAAAAAATTCCACCGGCTCCCCCCCAGGTATTGGGTGAACTTACCGGTGAAGATAAATAATGATAATGCGAAGGACAGGTTATGTAACGATTGTAAGTTACTGTTCCCGAAGTGATTGTCAGGTTACTGTAATTCCTGATTGTAGCGCTTTGAGGAAAAACGGCATTAAAGGTAATTGAATTACATGCATCACCGGCAAGACAATAAGGCTTATCTGGAGTTCCGCTGGGAATAATAACATCATCCGCAGCCGTGGGTGGACCACTGGGAGTCCAGTTTTCCGGTGTACTCCAGAAGAAATCGTCACTTCCATTCCAGGTGTAAGTGGTTTGTGCCTGCAGATAACTTGCGGCAGCAAGTAACAGGACTAAAAATACCAGAATTGGTTTTGCTCTTTTCATATTGTTTCAATTAAGTTAATTTCATTATTGTATTTCCTAACTAATAAAACCCGGCATCTTATATTATTACAATCGTAATTCCCCACTATAGGGATTATAAAAATGCCAGAATTGTTTTCGCTGCTTTTAGAGGACTGTGACCCAAATATCGTTTAATACAGGACACATGAATGAATAAAGCATTTGATTTCAATTGATTACCATTCACAAATCCTTAAAAAAGCGTACGAATATCAGTTTACTAAAGTATGAAATAAATCTTTATTAGTCAACTGATTTTACAGGAATTAATAACAAAACATGTTTAATAAAACAATCATGGCTCCGGAAAACATTAATTTATAAGCATTTTCGGTTGTTTTCCTTTTCCTTCTGAGGCTGGCGAAAATACTTAACAACCAAGTATATCGCCCCATAAATCAGGAAAGGAATGAGCATCCCACCTACCGGAGCTCCACCCCCGATGGGATCTCCTCCTGCCGGGTCACCATTCCCGTTATAGCCGGGATGCGGCTGACTGGTGATGATCATTGGGATCAGGCAAAACATAAGGTATAGTAACTTTTTCATTTTTTTTGGTTTTAGTTATAAATAATAAAACTGATGGGTTCATCGCTTCCACAGGTAAATCTGGCAATGCAAATTCCTGTAACCCGATTGGCAGGTAACCTTAACTCCCTTTTTCCACAATATTCCGAATACAACATCCGGCCCGACATATCAAAGATCTCCAATAAAGCATCCGGGCATTCCGGCCGGAAGACCCATTCACTGCCGGATCTGTAAACCCCGGGAACTGGAGCATCTTCGATAAACCCGGTTAATCCGGAGAAATGCACATAAAAACGCAAAGGATCATCTCCGGTAAGATATGCGAATTCGTACTGAGCTTGTTCTTTCAAGTCAACGAGGTCTCCTGTTTTTATATCTTCCAGGAATATGCCGGTTTCAGGTGTAAAATTTTCAATTCCAGATGCCTGAAAACTAAAATTACCATCATATCCTGTATAAAACAGAACCTCTACGCTCATGTCACCTGCCTCAACCGGAAGCGTATGTATTGCCAGCTCATTGCCTTCCTCATCCCGGCAGCAGACCTGGGGTGCATAGAGGAGGCCATCCAGTTTCAATGCATCGTATTCAAGGTCATAACCTGTAGAAGCGTTGTTCCTGAAATGGATATAAGTATGATCGCGATAGGACTTACCGCCGGCGACTGTGAGTTTCAGGAGATCCGGGACCTCCCCGGTATCATAAACGCCGGAACCATGATGAACCCTGGCATCCAAGGGTATGGTCAGTTGAGGAGAAGCTACACCGGCTTTGACAAAAAAGCCTTGTCCGACGGGAATTACTCCGTCGGTTATATCCCCCACAGTTCCGTTCCAATAAATATATCCACCATTCTCCCAGCTCCAAATGGCAATAGCGGCATCAATTCCTGTTTTAACCCAGGAACCCTGATCCCAGTCGAGCCCACAGGGGTATGGATTGCCCACCAGGTTATACCCTTCATAGATAATATTTCCCGGTCCGCCCTGGGTAAAAGATAGGGAAGTTTCAACAGCCTCATTGCAAAATTGGCCGGTGAAGTCAATGTAGTCCGACCCACCGGCAAGATAAGCAGAGTAACCGGTGCCAGACGTCAAAGTATCAGCGGCTATCAGGTTAACCCACATCTGAGAAGCTTCATCCCAGGTTCTTATATATGCAGAAAGAGGAAAAACATTTCCTGCAATTGACCATTCAACCGGAGAAGCAACGAAATGATAAACTGCGTCAGGGTCATCTTTCCGTGCATTTATCCCTCCGGTAAGAAAGAGAGAAACCTGTGCATTCCCCGCTACAAACATCTTTTCTGAGTTCAACAGGGAACTGTTGTTAAGGCTGTCGCAGGATAAGTTAATATTGTGAATAACAACCGTATCCGTCAGGGTTGGATAATCCGGTAAACCGGGAGCTAAAACGGCACTTGCGGAAGCATCGGGAAAAAATGACAGGGATCCTGGAAAAGTCCAGTTAAGGGGATCATCCCAGTTTTCCGAAACAGAACCGTTCCATGAAACCCATTGGGCATGGAAGGAGGGGGTTGTTTGTGCTATTGCCGCATTTGAGGAAATATGCCATTCTGAAGCAGTCCAGACGGAATTGGCCACGGCAATATTTCCTATTCGAACCGCTTTGGCATCCAGGTACTCCCAGGCTGTGCCCGTACCATCTTCATCAACAACGCCATAAGAGTCTGCCAGGATTCCTGACGAATGATCCCCCCCATAAAACAGGAAGTAACCGTCGTTACCATTACCACTTATGATGCCACCGGCCTGGTTTGGGTCAAAGCCATATATTCCCAGGAAATTTGCAGCATTATTAGCCACGACATGACACCCGCCCGGAGCAATCATCCCGGTCAGTTGAAGGTCACCCCAGGTAGTACCGTTCGCCTGCCGGGCGAGATACCATGTCTCTATACTAAAATCCACAGTATCAGTCCCGGGATTGAAGATCTCCACGAAACGACCTTTGTAATTGTCGGCAGGATCGCAGACTTCTGAGATCAGCAGGTTTGACTGCATGCATGTGTTTTGCATTCCGCAGTAAGCGGAAAAGCTTGCCCATAACACACAGAAAGTCACTGCCATTCCCCATAAAAGAAATAATAGTCTTTTCATAAATAAAGGATTAAGGGTTAATAAATACCCCGCCATGAAACCATAATTCATGACGGGGTTTTTCTTATTAGTTCCCTAAACCGTTAGAATATCCCCCCATAGGTAGAAAAAAATATTGATAAAGGGAATGAAAGGATATAAGGGATGGGGAGCTGGGGAGCTGGGGGCTGGGGAGCTGGGGGCTGGAAACGGTTGCAGGGTACAAGTTACAGGGTACAGGCAGCTAAACTCCAAAGTTATGGATCGCTGCTTGCAACCTGAAACCTGTAACCTGCAACATATTTATAATTTACCAACTTTGCCCAATGCCGCTATTTCAGGTCTTCCGGAATAACTACCGGAAAGTCGTAGGCAAAATCCTCATAACGCATATAGCGAAGGATATTGAACAGAAAATCCATATAAGCTGGGGAAAAACTGAATTTATCGATATCATAGTATTCCTCCGGCAATGGTTTATTTCCTATTTGTCCCATATCGATAGAAGCCGTATTAAATTCCTCCAGTTCCTCATAGGGCACCATTTTTTTCATAACCGGCATTTGTCCGAATTCCTCCCTAAGTAAAAGGTCTACAATTTTATCGGCGAGGGTCATGGTAAGTCTGCGGTCGTATTTGCGGCATCCGCCGGAGCGTGCATAATACCCGGAAATCTGGGCACGGGCTTCAATTTTCAGTTTCCTGGATATTTCCGAAGCAATAATTCCGCTGATCCCACCGAAACGTGGGTGGCCATATTCATCCACTTCCGACGAAGCATAAACGACGTCTACCTTGCCTTCTTTTTCATTATACCAGCGCACTCCTTCCGATACGGGGATGATGAGGGATTTCTTTGGATTGCGCATGTAGGTTTCCTTAACGGTCTCAAAAAAGACCTCCTTACGTTCCTTAGTGATTTCGAATTCAGGCACCAATCCGAGGCTGGCACCGCCAAACAAAGCGGAACCGGTCAGCCATCCTGCATCCCTTCCCATCACTTCAAGAACGATTATCCTGGAATGTGATTCGGCAGTAGTTTTCAGATTTGCCGTATATTCTGCCACGGCTTTGGCTGCGGAAGGGAAGCCCGGACAAAGAACAGCTTCAATCTCCTTACCCTCAAAGGTATGCATGGTGCGTGTCCTCAAATCATTGTCGATGGTTTTTGGAAAGCCAATTACAGGTATACCTTCCGTTTCGTAGAGGCGTTTGGCTGCACCGTTGGTGTCGTCACCCCCGATTGTAACCAGCACATCGATCTTGTATCTCTCCAGGTTCTTCAGAAGTTGCGGTACTCTGCTTTCCGGATTTTTCTTTGACGGAAAAGGATTGGTGCGGCTTGACCTGAGTGCCGATCCACCATACCAGCCATTATAGGGCTGATGAGTAAGGTCGACAACATCACCATCACCCAGGAGGCCTTTCCATCCGTGCCGGATACCGAAAACTTTGAACCCAAGCAATGAAGCTCTGTTTCTTACCGACTCTATACTTGAGTTAATGGCAGGGGTATCACCACCGCCGGAAAGAATTGCAAGTGTCTTGCCTTTGAAGAGTTTGTGTTTTTGCATATTCCAGATTTTCTTTAAAATATAAAATGCTCTATTTCTTTATTTTCCTGATTTTTTCAGCAAGCACAAGGGCCAGTTTCTCTTTGGATTCAACAGTCCATCCTGCAACATGAGGTGTTAATACCACATTTTCCGCTTTGGAAAGAAAACGGAAAGGCTCCGGGTAATCCTCATAATCAAGCGATTCAAACGATAGCGACTCGTATTCCAGCACATCCAGGGCAGCTCCGCGCACCTTACCCGATTGAAGCATGCGCACCAGAGAAGCTGTATCCACTACCTTGCCCCTTGATGTATTGATCAGAAAAACAGGCTTTGCAAATTTATTCAAATATTTATCATTTACCATATATTCTGTTTCATGATTCAGAGGAACATGCAGACTCAGAATATCGGTGAGGGCAAAGACATCATCCATGGAGGCTTCACTAATATATCCCGAAGAAAAACCCGATTTGTATTTGTCGTAAGCAATCACCCTTGCTTCAAAGCCGGCCAGCCTTTGAGCAAAAGCCGATCCCATATTTCCGTAACCAATAATGGCAATAGTTTTCCCCTTGATCTCCAGGCCGCGGTTTTCCTCCCTCTTCCATAATCCATTTCTCACTTCCCTGTCGGAAGCATGAATCCTGTTTAACAGGGCAAGCAATAAACCCAGTGTATGTTCTCCAACAGCGTCCCGGTTCCCTTCGGGGGAGTTAAGGCAATGTATGCCTTTTGAAGCAGCATAGTCAAGATCAATGTTTTCCATTCCCGAACCTGCCCTGGCAATAAATTCGAGATTTTCGGCTTTGTCGATAAACTCCTTATCTATACTGTATTTGCTTCGGATTATTACACCGCAATATTCATGTAGTTTTCCCAGGATGTCGTTCACCGATGTCCCCGAAAACATTTCACAATGATACCCCATTGTTTGCAATTCGCTAACAAGTAAGGGATGGGTCTCATCGATGAACAAAACCTTCTTCGCCATAACAGCGCAAAGATATTAATTCACATCGAACATACAGAAGATCAGGCAAGAAAACGCAGATGAATTTACCCCTCAATATTTCAGTATTTCGTCTGAATGATGTATCTTCGTGGTCTTTTACAAAATCCTGGAAAAGCGCAGTTCGCAATTTTCATTTATGGCAGGAATGTGGACATTCATGGTAAGGATAATTCTCAGGAACAGACTGTTAAACCTGATAATTATAGGTGTGCTTACGCTGATCATGCTCTATTTTGCTCTTCACGTAAAGTTATCCTACGAATTTTCCAGGATGCTGCCCGATTCCGACAGTACCGCTATAGAATATGAAATCTTTAAACAAAGGTTTGGGGAAGACGGGAGTGTGATGTTCATAGGCATTCAGGATAATGACCTTTTTACCTTTGATAAGTTCAATGCATGGTACGACCTCACACAAAACATTAGCAAAATTGAAGGAGTGGAAGGTGTTTTATCCGTGGCCAGGATGTTTAATCTTGTTAAGAACGACAGCCTTGGCACTATGGATTTCAAACCGGTTGTTACCAAGCGGCCTGCCTCGGTTGAAGAAGTCGACAGCATAAAAAAAGCAATTTTCAGTCTGCCGTTTTACAAAGACTTCCTGTACAATGAGGAAAGCGGGGTGCATTTGCTGATGGTTACTCTTGATAAAAATGTGCTGAATTCGAAAAACCGGACGGTATTGATGAAGGAGATCAAATCCGAAGCCGACAGTTTCGGTGAACAGTACAATCTGGAGTTACATTATTCAGGATTGCCTTATATCCGCATCGTAACAGCCAAAACACTTGAAGATGAACTCTTTTTCTTCACCTATCTGGCAGCCATCATCGCGGCGGTGATCCTCTTTATTTTCTTCCGGTCATTCAGGGCAGTGGCCTTTCCCGCTTTGATCATGGGGATGGTTGTTGTTTGGGTTCTCGGATCCATAAGCCTGTTTAATTACAGGATTACTATGCTCACCGGGATACTACCCCCGCTTATGATCGTTATCGTGGTAGAGAATTGCATCTTCCTGTTAAACAAATATCATTCTGAATACCTTACCCATAAGAATAAAATCAAAGCTTTATCGCGGGTTGTACAAAGAATAGGAAATGCAAACCTACTCACAAATGCGACCACCGCCGCGGGATTCGCGGCATTCACCATCACGGGTAACCGCATCCTGACAGAATTTGGGATCATCGCTTCCCTGAACATCCTGGTTGCCTATTTACTCACACTCATATTGATCCCCATTTTCTTCAGTTATCTTCCTCCACCAAAAGACAAGCATTTCAAGCATTTGGAAGACGGAATTGTCAGCAGGATCATTGGGCGCATAGTCAATATTGTGCTGCGATACCGCAATCCGATCTATGTAATTGCCATTATTTTCATCGCCTTAGCCATTTGGGGAGTTACCAAGCTGCAAACGACAGGAAATATAGTCGATGATATCTCCAAAGGGCACAAATTGTATAAAGATCTGATGTTCCTGGAAGAAAACTTCAAAGGCGTTATGCCATTGGAGATATCTGTTGACAGTAAGGAAGAGAACGGGCTTTTCAGCGACAATGCCGAAGCTCTTTATAAAATAAAACGCTTTCAACGGGTTTTTTCCAAAGACACACTTTACTCAAAATATTTCAGCAGGCCCCTTAGTATAGTTGACGGTATCAGCTTCATCTACCAGGCCCACATGGGAGGAGACCCCAAATATTATATTCTGCCTCCTCCCACCAAATTAAATGAATTAAAGTTGTACACAGGAAGTACGTCTACCAATAATACCTTTCACTCATTTATTGACAGCACGAACCGTATTACCCGAATCAGCATCCAGATGGCCAATATTGGCACCAGAGAGATTGAAGCCCTGACCGACAGCCTCAGACCGGTGATCAACGAAATCTTTCCACCTTCAGACTATGACGTTGAGATGACCGGAACCAGCGTGGTTTATTTGAAAGGCACAGACTACATGGTTAAAAACCTGTTCTCAAGTCTTTTACTTGCCCTGGCAATCATCTCTGTTCTAATGGCTTTGCTGTTTACTTCTTTCAGGATGATCATCATCTCACTGATACCCAACCTCATTCCCCTGATCATGACAGCAGGTATGATGGGTTTTGCAGGGATTTCCATCAAACCATCTACTATTCTGATCTTCAGCATAGCTTTGGGTATTTCTGTCGACAATGCAATTCATTACCTCTCAAGATACCGTCTCCAGCTTCAGTTAAACAATTGGAATATCAAAGAATCGGTTCTGGCTGCATTAAAGGAAACCGGATTCAGCATGATTTATTCATCTGTCGTACTATTCTTCGGGTTCTCTATATTTATTTTGTCTTCCTTCGGAGGGACAGAAGCACTGGGTTATCTTATCTGCTTTACTCTGCTTGTTGCGTTGGCTTCCAATCTGTTTATTCTGCCCTCCCTCCTGCTGACAATGGATAAATACATAACTACCAAAACTTTCAAAGAACCCTTGCTGGAGATATTTGATGAGGAAGAAGATATTGAATTAAAAGAACTGGAGATTGAGAAGGGGGAGTGAGAGATTTCGGCTTTCGACCCCGGCTTTCGACCCCGGCTTTCGCCGGGGCGTGCGGGATCCCGGCTTTCGCCGGGACAGGCAGGACTAACCATATAACCATATAATATGAAAGGTATCATACTCGCCGGTGGATCCGGCACAAGGCTATTTCCCATCACGATGGCCATCAGTAAGCAACTGATGCCTATTTACGATAAGCCCATGATTTATTACCCGCTATCGATATTGATGATGGCAGGTATACGAGACATCCTGATTATAACTACTCCCCAGGATAATCCTGCATTTATTAACCTGTTAGGTGACGGTTCACGGGTTGGATGTTCTTTTACCTATGCCATCCAGGAGGTACCCAACGGACTTGCTCAAGCTTTCGTGATAGGAGCACCATTTATTGGGAACGATAAAGCCGCGCTCATCCTGGGAGACAATATTTTTTACGGAACCGGGCTTCAGCACCTTCTCCAGGAAAACAATGATCCCGAGGGAGGCATGGTATTTGCGTACCATGTTTCAAACCCGGAAAGGTACGGTGTAGTTGAGTTCGATGAGAACAACATTGCTATTTCCATTGAAGAAAAGCCAAAGAAACCCAAATCCAATTTTGCTGTTCCCGGGTTATATTTCTATGATAACAGCGTTGTTGATGTTGCAAGAAATATCAAGCCCAGTGCAAGAGGTGAATATGAGATCACCGATGTGAATCGTTACTATCTTGAACAAAATAAACTCAAGGTCGGAATATTGGATCGAGGCACTGCCTGGCTCGATACCGGAACCTTTGAATCGCTCATGCAGGCAGCACAATTTGTAGAGGTTATTGAGCAACGTCAGGGGTTGAAGGTTGGATGTATCGAAGAAATTGCCTATCAGCAGGGATTTATCAACAAAGAACAACTGGTTAAAATAGCCCAGCCATTGCTAAAAAGCGGTTACGGAGAATATCTTATAAATCTTGCCGGAGAATAGCCATGCATACGTACAATGAATTATTGGAATTATTTAACTCCGCACTTTTAAAGGAGAAATTTTCAGGACATCCTCCCGAATTGTACGATCCGATTGCATATACCCTTGAACTGGGAGGGAAAAGGATGCGCCCCCTTTTGCTTCTTATGTCGTGTGAGATGTTTGGCACACCTCCCGAGAAAGCTGTCAAACCTGCTATCGGCATTGAGGTATTCCATAATTTCACACTTATCCACGATGATATCATGGATAAGGCCCCACTCAGAAGAGGTAAGGAAACCGTGTATAAAAAATGGGACGAAAACGTTGCCATCCTTTCCGGTGATACCATGTTCGCCATAGCTTTTCAATACATGGCTACCGCAGAAACCAAGCGCCTCCGGGAATTGCTTAACGTTTTCACCCGCACTGCCATCGAAGTATGCGAAGGGCAGCAGCTGGATATGAATTTCGAAACGACTGATTCTGTGCACATCCAGGATTACCTGAATATGATACGTCTTAAGACGGCAGTACTCCTGGGTGCCTCCCTGAAGATAGGGGCTATAATAGCCGGAGCCGACAGTAAGGAATGCGACAAAATATATAATTTCGGGGTTCAGCTGGGACAGGCTTTTCAATTAAAGGATGATCTGCTTGATGTATTTGGGGATGAGGAAAAATTTGGAAAAGTCAGCGGCGGAGATATCATTGCAGGGAAAAAGACCTTCCTGTACCTTAAAGCTTACGAACTAGCCGGTGAAAATCAAAAAAACACTCTGAACGAACTGTTTAGCCTTCCTGAAGACAAGAATTCTCTCAGGGTCAGCGAGGTAAAAAAGCTCTATCGTCATTTAAATATCCAGCAGGAAACAGAAGAAATGATCCGGAACCTTTACCATGCAGCCATGCAGGATTTGAAAAGCATCTCAGCGGATGAGGGGAAAAAAACACTTCTGAAAGAATTCGCAGAAAACCTGATGAAAAGGGATTATTAAATTTATCCTGTCATTGCTGCTTCAAAGCGGTCTTATCGCTTTCCAATTCCTCCAGCCTCATTTGGAGGTTCTCCCATTCATTCATGGAAGCAGCAAGTGAGTTTTTTACCTTATCATAATCAACATATATCTCGTCAAGGGATTTATTTTCCCTGTGCGTATCCGGATCAGCCAGAATACTATCCATTTCGGACAGCTTTTCCTCTAAGGTATGTATCTTTTTCTCAATCCCATCGATTCCCGATCTGATTTTTCTTATTTCCCGGTCTATTTCCCGTGATTTTTCCCAGATCAACTTATTTTCAGAGGGCTGACCTTCTGTCTGCCGTGAAATCCCTTTATGGTTCTGATTCAAACTATTCAATGAATATATTTTTCTGGCTTCCAGGAAGTCATAGATATCACCGATATACTCCTTCACTTTGCCATTACGAAATTCAAAGATCTTATTTGTCAATCCCTGGAGAAAATCACGGTCGTGCGATACAATGATCATAGTGCCATCATACTGAATCAGAGCATTTTTCAACATGTCCTTCGACTGCATATCGAGATGGTTGGTAGGCTCGTCCATGATTAACAGGTTGACCGGGGTAAGCAGCAATTTTGCAAGGGATAAACGGGATTTCTCCCCTCCTGAAAGGACTTTTACTTTCTTTTCGATCGTATCGCCGCTAAACAGAAAACTGCCCAGCAGATTTCTTACCCGTGTCCTCATATCACCCGTGGCCACGGCATCAATAGTGTCAAACACGGTCTTATCCCCATCCAGTCTTTCCCATTGATCCTGTGCATAATACCCGATTTTTACATTATGCCCGTACTTCAACAAACCTTCATACTCAAGCTTGCCGGCAAGAATTCTTGAAAGAGTGGTTTTACCCTCTCCATTTCTTCCCACGAAGGCAATTTTATCATTTTTGATGACAGGAAAAGATATCTTGTTCAAAACGGTATGACTACCATATGCTTTGGTCAGGTGATCGGCTTCGACTATCACTTTACCGGCGCGGGGAGATTCAGGAAAACGAAAGTGAAAGGTGGTCTGGTCCATTTCGTCAATCTCGATACGCTCCATTTTATCGAGCATTTTTATTCTCGATTGAACCTGTCTTGCCTTGGTATTCTTATAACGGAATCTCTCGATAAACCTTTCGATCTGTCTTATTTCCCGTTGCTGGTTATTCAGCATAGCAAGCTGAAGTTCCATGCGCTCTTCTCTCATTTCAACATATCCGGAATAACTCGCCTTATAATCATAAATCTTTTGGTCGGCAAGTTCAATGGTCCTTTTGGTTATATTATCCAGGAAGGCCCGGTCGTGAGAAACCAGAATGACAGCGCCATTGTAATTCATCAGGTATTCTTCCAACCACTGGATGGATTCAATATCCAGATGATTGGTAGGCTCATCAAGCAGGATCAGGTTAGGCCGGGCAAGCAGTATTTTCGCCAGTTCCACCCTCATTTGCCAGCCCTGACTGAATTCATTCATGGTTCGGTTAAAATCCTGTTGCACAAACCCCAGTCCCAGTAATACCTTTTCCGTATCTGCCTGAAACTGGTGTCCTCCCAAAATCTGAAATTTATCATTAGCTTCTGAAAGAGAGATCACAAGCTTTTGATAAGCAGGGGAATCATAATCACTACGTGCACTTATCTCATGCGTCTTCTCATCGATTAGTTTTTTAAGTTCCAGGATATGGTTAAAAGCTTCCAGCGCCTCCTGGTAGACGGTTCTACCTGAGTTAACCAGTTTTTCCTGGGGGAGATAACCGAGAGTCATGGAGCTCGGTATCACAACATTGCCCGATTCCGGATTCTGTAATCCCGCAATAATTCTTAGCAGAGTAGTTTTACCTGATCCATTGCGACCTACCAGACCTATTTTATCCTTCTCATGGATCATAAAGGAAACATTGCGGAATATATATTCCCCTGTGAAATGAACCGATAAGTCGTTTATACTGATCATAGCCGGCACAAAAATAGTGATGTATAAGGACTTGCCAAAATAAAAAGAGGCTGTCGGATGACAGCCTCTTTTTTTATATTATTCCTGTAGGAGTTAAACTCCTGTTAAGGATTAGTTAGCAATGATCACCTTCTGAATGATCACATTCGATCCGGTTTCAACCTTGATCATATACACACCGGCTTCGAAACCGGAAGTGGTTACCTGGAGAACGTTGTCGTTAACAACCTTGTTGTTGTAAACAACCTGTCCTACATTGTTGATGATCGTTACGAATGTGATGTCTTCAGTAGCTGTGATGTTAACAACATCGGTAGCCGGGTTCGGGTAGATGGCGATGCCTTCGCTTGAAAGTTCACTGACGCTGACAGTGGTGGAGACAA
>Ga0180009_10001109_pt1 | contig 33755 bp, 29 predicted proteins | sample OS_PC_MetaG_FD_123537 | JGI IMG/M metagenome (GOLD analysis project Ga0180009, IMG submission 123537) | Groundwater microbial communities from the Aspo Hard Rock Laboratory (HRL) deep subsurface site, Sweden - OS_PC_MetaG | ecosystem: Environmental > Aquatic > Deep subsurface > Groundwater...
CCTGCCGCCAGCCCCGCATCAAGTTGCACGGTGACCCGTCGTCGACCGCCCTCGCCAGGGTTCAACAAACCAATGCTCCAGATCACTTCTCCTGCATTCACCGTTGCCCCACCATCGGCACTGGCAAAAGTGGTGTCAGCAGGGATCGGAAAGCGCAGCTCGGTGCCGGTGGTGGCAATGCTGCCACGATGGCCAAAGGTCAGGTCGTAGCTTAAATCATTGCCTGAGACGGCCGGATCCTGTTCTGGATTGACAGTGAGATCGAAGATTCTGGTAGCATTGACCTGTATTGAAGGGCTGGATGTGGCTTGAGTGCTGCCAGACTGCAAGGCCGACGCGGTGAATGTAATGACTTGATCTTGTGTGGTATTCGTTCTTACAAATGGGCTGAATGCAAGCGTGCGGCCCTCACCAGGCGCCAGGTTGCCAAGATTCCAGACCACGATTTCACCTGGACTACAGAAGCTGCTTGAGCAGATTGCAGAGTCTGTAATGTTGCCAGAAAATATAGAATCCAAACCTGAAGGATACAACAACTGAACACCAACATTCGACGCAACCGCAGCACCAGGATTTGTAACTGTGACCCGCACATGGACTTGCTCACCCGGTATAGGATCAGGCGGGTTAATCTCCACGGCCAGATCGAGCACAGCCTGAACTGACGTCGATGCCAGCAGTAATGAAATCATCAGCATAGGCAAAAAGATGCTCATATGATTCCATTTATTCACCGTTGAGTTGATTATTTTATTAACCTTGGCGCATACATCCTGAATGCAAATAATTTGCGGATTCGTGTTCATTCCTTTACTCCCTTCAAAAATTTATATTTCGACCAATTTCAATTCACTCAGCCACAGAGTGAACCCTAGTTAATTACATATATTTCTTAGAGTTTGGCTTCAAGCACTTATCACAACAACATCATCAAAGCCATTGTTTTCTATTTCACCACTGACACCAACCTAGAGACCGACGACTTGACCAGAACGCAACTCACCACCTAATGCAAAGCCCCTGACCTCGCTGATTCTGGACAATTTGTGATAGGCTTGAAAGTCCTGGGCGCGGGCTATGAAGGATGATGCCTTATGTCGTCTAATTATCAAGGCGCAGGAGATGAGCAGAGTAATGAAATGGTTTAGGCTGCAATGGCGCAGGTCGAACCATGCAGCACAAGCGTGCCGAAACAAGCCACTGTACTGCCGACCATGCGCATGGGCGTCAGCACCGCTGAGATCCTGATTCATCGAATCAATTGATATGGTCATGGGCAAATCCCTTTGTGCTGATTTTATGACAGCCGGTCGTTGGCAATTGCTAATGAAGACCACCACATTAACCTTCCTTGATTAAGCAGCGCTTAGCCAACGTAATCGTTGTGCGCCCTTATACTTTGGTCTAAGAGTACGAGAACCGCACAGCCAAGTCAAGCCAGCACATAGCGTGACGCAATGTCTGTTTGCCAGCTTAGCAGCACCGGTTGTCAGGATCTCAACAGGATGGTAGAGAGCCAGGCGGCAGCATCTGCATGGCAGCAGCACGGGCCCGAGCCGACATCAGTCTACTGTCTTTGGCGAGGTGACCTGAAGGCATACAACACCACAGCCATGCCGGAAATGGCCGCCGCAACAATGAATGGCGAACCGGGCAGGTAGAACAGTGCATCCTCGCCTGCGGTCAGGCTGAAGGTGCCGTTGTAGATCAACGGTGCCATGATCATCGCCACACTGGTCAGGGCCGAAAGCCCTCCTTGCAACTCACCCTGTGCATCGTCGGGCACCCGTGCCGACACGGCCTGACGGATGGCCGGATCCTGCATCGTGGAGATCAGCGCGGTGGTGACCATCAGATAGACAAACCAGCCGGCACCGGCCAGGCCGATGCCCAGCAATGCCAGCACCTCGACCAGCAGTGCCAGCCAGATCACTGTGCGCATGTGCATGCGCGGCAGGATCAGCTGAGCGACCACCGCCTGGGCCAGGAAGGCGATCACGCCGTAATAGGCAATCGACCAGCCGATCTCTGCTTCCGTCCAGAGAAATTTCTCCTTCGCCACATAGGACCAGACCGTGGGGTAGACCCAGGACGACAGAGTGGCCAGAAAAAACACCGGCAGCAAGGTACCGATGCCGGGCACCTTAACCAGTCGCAGCAGCGTACCGAAAGTGTTGGCACGTGCCCAGGAAAATGCTCGACGGCGCTCTGGCAGCAGTGATTCACCGACAAAGAATGCACCGAAGATGGCATTGCTTGCCGCCAACACTGCGCCGGCAAAAAAGGGATAACGCACATTGAGGTCGCCGAGCACACCGCCGATGGCCGGGCCGAGAATGAAGCCGGCACCAAACGCGGCACCAATGATGGCGAAGCGCCTGGCGCGTTGATCCGGCGGTGTGATGTCCGCCACATAGGCGCTGGTGGTGGAGAAGGTGGAGGCAAACACACCGGCCAGCCCGCGTATCAGAAGAAACCAGGGCAATGTCTGCACCAGCGCCAGCAGCAGCATGTCTGCGGCATAGGCAGTGAGAGACATCAGCAATATCGGACGGCGGCCGAAACGGTCCGAAAGCGCACCCATGATCGGCGAGAAGATGAATTGCATGATGGCGTAACTGACCAGGGCAATCCCGCCCCAGAACGCGGCATCGGCCAGATCGCCGCCGCTGATCTCGACCAGCAGAGCCGGCATCACCGGCACGATCAGCCCCATGCCCATGGAGTTGATGCATGCCGTGGCAGCGAGAAAGACCATTGCCAGCTTTGAGCTTGTGCGTTGCATTGATGTGCCTGTTATTGCCGGTGGGTTGTCTGCTACTTATTTTGCATGCCAGCCAGGCGCCAAGTGACAGGCATAAGTCAACTCAGGCACTTCCGCACGGCTACAGAAGTTTACAGGAAGTGGCCTTGATGCCCCGTATCAAGCCGGCTCAACAGTCAGACGGTGATGACACAGTAAGACGCTGTCACAGTGACATTATGAACCCACCTACTCCCACTCAATCGTGGCCGGTGGTTTGCCGGAGATGTCATACACCACACGCGAGATGCCATCGATCTCATTGATGATGCGCCGTGAGACGTGGTCGAGGAAATCGTATGGCAGTTGCGCCCAGCGTGCGGTCATGAAGTCGATCGTTTCCACCGCGCGCAAGGCAATGACGTAGTCGTAGCGACGACCATCGCCCATCACCCCCACCGAGCGCACCGGCAGAAACACGGCGAAGGCCTGCGAGACCTTGTCGTAGAGGCCGTGCTGACGCAGTTCGTCGATGAAAATGTCGTCGGCACGCTGCAGCAGCGGCACGTATTCAGCCCGCACTTCGCCCAGTATGCGCACGCCCAGCCCCGGGCCGGGAAACGGGTGACGCATGATCATGTCTTCCGGCAGGCCCAGCTCCAGGCCCAGTGTGCGCACCTCGTCCTTGAACAGCTCGCGCAACGGCTCGACCAGCTGCAGCTTCATGCGCTCGGGCAGGCCGCCGACATTGTGATGCGATTTGATCACGTGCGCCTTGCCAGTGGCGGCGCCGGCCGATTCGATCACATCCGGATAAATCGTGCCCTGGGCCAGCCAGTTGACGTCCTTGAGTGCCTGCGCCTGCTGATCAAACACTTCGATGAACTCGCGACCGATGATCTTGCGCTTGGCTTCCGGATCGGACTCGCCCTGCAGCGCCTGCATGAACTGCTCGCGCGCATCCACGCGGATCACGCGCACCCCCATGTGGCGTGCGAACGTGGCCATCACCTGATCGCCCTCGTGGTGGCGCAACAGGCCGGTGTCGACAAAGATGCAGGTCAGCTGATCGCCAATGGCCTGATGCAGCAGTGCCGCCACCACGGAAGAGTCGACCCCGCCGGACAGCCCCAGCAGCACCTTGTCGCGGCCAACCTGTTCGCGGATACGACGGGTCTGTTCCTCAATGATGTTGGTGGCGGTCCACAGGCTGGGACAGCCACAGATCTGGTGCACGAAACGCTCGACAATGGCCTGGCCGCTGGCGGTGTGGGTCACCTCGGGATGAAACTGCAGACCGTAGATGCGCCGAGCATCATCACCCATGCCGGCAATCGGTGCCGACGGCGTGGTGCAGAGAACCTGAAAGCCCTGCGGCACCGCAGTGACGTGATCGCTGTGGCTCATCCACACATCCAGCATGGTCTGACCACGATCACCGCGATGATCGGACAGCCCCTGCAGCAGCTCGCTGTCGGCCACCACTTCCACCCGGGCAAAGCCGAATTCGCGCTTGTCGCTGGGCTCGGTGCGACCGCCAAAATGCCGCGCCAAAGCCTGCATGCCGTAACAGATGCCCAGCAGTGGCACATTCAGTGCCAGCACCGTGGCGGGGATGTCCGGTGCATTGTCCAGCGTGGTGGTTTCCGGACCGCCGGACAGAATCACGCCATCGGGTCGAAACCGGCTGATCGCCTCCGGGTCGACATCCCACGGCATGATTTCGCTGTACACCCTGGCCTCGCGCACCCGACGCGCGATCAACTGGGTGTACTGGGAGCCGTAATCCAGAATCAGGATACGGTGATCGTGGATGCTCATTGGCGGTGTGCTCCGGCTTGCCGCTCAGCGCAGCTTGTAGTTGGGTGCTTCCTTGGTGATGGCGACATCGTGGGCATGGCTCTCGGTCACACCGGCGGCGGTGATGCTGACAAACGATGGCTTGCTGCGCATCTCCTCGATGTTGCGGCAACCAACATAGCCCATGCTGGCGCGCAGGCCACCCAGCAGCTGATGCAACACGCCCGACAACGGCCCCTTGTACGGCACCCTGCCCTCGATGCCTTCCGGCACCAGTTTGTCGGCCTGGGTGTCGCCCTGGAAATAGCGATCGGAAGAACCTTTTTGCATGGCACTGAGGGAACCCATACCGCGATAGGATTTGTAACTGCGGCCCTGGTACAGCTCGACTTCACCGGGCGCTTCCTCGGTGCCGGCCAGCAGACTGCCCACCATCACGGCATGGGCACCGGCGGCAATCGCCTTGGCCAGATCGCCGGAATAGCGGATACCGCCGTCGGCGATCAGCGGCACTCCACTGCCGCGCAATGCCTGCGCCACCGCCGCCACAGCAGTGATCTGCGGCACACCAACGCCGGCGACAATGCGCGTGGTACAGATCGAACCCGGCCCGACACCGACCTTGACCGCATCCGCACCGGCCTCGACCAGTGCCAGTGCCCCGGCACCGGTGCTGACGTTGCCGCCCATCACCTGCACCTGCGGAAACTGCTGTTTCACCCAGCGCACACGATCCAGCACGCCCTGCGAGTGACCGTGCGCGGTGTCCACCACAATCACGTCAACCTGTGCCTCCACCAGTGCCACCACACGTGCTTCGGTATCGCCACCTGCCCCCACTGCGGCACCGACCAGCAGCCGCTCGGCGCTGTCCTTGGCAGCATTGGGAAAATCGCGTGATTTCTGGATGTCCTTGACCGTGATCAGACCGCGCAGCTCGAAACGATCGTTAACCACCAGCACTTTTTCGATGCGGTGGCGGTGCAGCAGTTCCAGCACCTCATCCTGACTGGCACCTTCGGTGACGGTGACCAGTTTTTCCTTGCGCGTCATGATGTTACGCACCGGGTCGTCCAGCTTGCGCTCAAACCGCATGTCACGGCTGGTAACGATGCCGACCAGTTCACTGCCATCGACCACCGGCACGCCGGAGATGTTGTGCTGGCGCGTGATCTGCTGCACTTCGGCAATCGTGGTGTGCGGACTGACGGTGACCGGATCCTTGATCACGCCAGCCTCATGCTTCTTCACCACCCGCACCTGTTGTGCCTGGTCACTGATCGACATGTTCTTGTGGATGATGCCAATGCCACCTTCCTGCGCCATGGTGATCGCCAGTCTGGCCTCGGTCACGGTGTCCATGGCCGAGGACAGCAGTGGTGCCTGCAGCGTTAGCTCACGCGTCAGCTGCGTACCCAGTTCGACTTCTTTCGGCAGCACCGCAGAATGCGCAGGCACCAGCAGGACATCATCAAAGGTCAGCGCCTTACTGACCACGCGGAGAGACGAAAATTCATCGGTCATAGCTCACCTGCTGGCTGGTTGTGGCGACATCCAGATGCCAGCGGTCAGGCACCATAAACGTCGATAAATTAACCGGATATTATAGCAAGCCTGACCGACTACAGGTACATTGGCCACAGCGACCAGACGGAAAAACTGGTGACCACCATCAACAGCAGATTCAACGGGCCGCCAACCTTGATGAAATCGGTAAACCGCAGCACCCCGGTGCCATAAATCATTGTGTTGGTCTGATAGCCCACCGGAGAAAGAAAGCTGGTTGAAGCCGCAAACATGACGATCAGTGCGAGCGGGATGGGGTTTAGCCCCAGAATGCTGGCCACAGACATGCTGACCGGTATCAGAATGACTGCGGCGGCATTGTTGCTCACCAGCTCCGTCAACACCGTGGTGATGCCATACAGCGCCATCAGTATGAACACCGGATGCCAGCCCACCGCGTACAGGGAAAGAATGGATGCCAGCCAGTCAGCGGCACCGGACTTGTTCATGGCAATGCCCAGCGGGATGATGCCGGCGAGCAGAAAGATCACATCCCAGGCCACATCCGAGTACATCTCGTGTTTCGATATGCAACCGGTTGTGACCATGGCAATGACCCCGGCAATGGCGGTCAGCACAATTGGCATCGGCGTCAGTGTGGCCAGCAGAATAACGCCGGCGACAATGCCGCCGGCTATCAGCATTCTGAACGTATCGAACTCATCCTTGTATTGATCCAGTACCACCACATCAGAATTGCTCATCAACTCATCCAGCGCTTCGCGGGTGATTTCAAGCAGTGCAATCTCGCCCACGTGCAGCTTTTCCTGGGCCAGCCGGCGCTCACTGATTTCGTCAGTATCGAGTCCGATCAAGCGCCCGTGATAGCGCTTGTAGAAATCCACCGCCTTGGCGATGCGGCCATTAAACAGGGTACGGTCGCGCAGCAGCACCGGCACCAGCTGGCCCTCGCCGTGGGCCTTGCGCGGTTCGCCAAACTCCGACAGCACGTCGATGCTGTCGTCCTTGATCAGATCCATGATCTGGCGTATCGATGCGCGCACCATGATCACATCGCCTTCACGCACCTCGGTGCTCAATGCCCGCTTCACCCAGCTGAATTCATCGCGGGTCAGCTTGATCACCTTGGCACCGCTGTGCTCCTCGAAGCGGGCCTTGGCCAGCGTCTGCCCGCGCAATGGCGAATCGTCCGGCACGCACAGTTCGATGACAAAGGACTCTTCATCATCACGCTGCAACGGACGGGCATCCTCTTTGGGCAACAGCCAACGGCCGATGGTGAGGAAATACAGCACACCGGTGGCCAGCACGATCAGCCCCAGATGGGTGAACTCGAACATGCCCAGCTCACGTGACACGCTGGGGTCATCGGCCAGAATCGCTGAAGCGAGAATGTTGGTCGAAGTGCCGATCAGCGTCAGGGTGCCGCCCAGCATGCCGAAAAAACTCACCGGAATCAGCACGCGCGATGCTTTCACGCCACTGCGGTGCGCCATGTCCAGCACCAGTGGAATGGCTATCGCCACCGCCGCCGTGTTGTTGATAAACCCTGACACCAGGCCGACCATGACGCCGATGATGATGATCTGGCGCGTTTCCGATTTCCCCACCATCGGAAACAGCTTCTTGCCCAGCAGATGCACCAGCCCGGAACGCTGAATGCCGCCAGACAGAATGAACATGCACAACACTGTGACCGTGGCGGTGCTGGACAGACCGGAAAGGCTTTCCGATACGCTAGGAAACGCCGCCTGCAGATTGACGCCACGATCCAGCAGCCACTGCGAGTGAAACAGCACCGGAATCGCCATCACGGTGACCAGAATTCCCAGCGCGGTCACATCCACCGGCACTTTTTCGGTGGCAAACAGGTACAACGCCACCGCAATGATCAGGAACACCAGCAGGATTTCTACAGTCATGCAAACACATCGCTCGCCACAGGAACTGCCAAGCTTAACCGTTTTGCCAGCAAAATGCTTGGCCTCCAGACCGCTGATTCCGGGCCCGGCGAAGCGACGGCAAAAGGGCCAGACCGACCCACATTGCAGTATAATGATGTTCGAATACACCCCCGTTTGAACACACGAGGAAACCCACGATGCGCAAGACCATTGTTACCGCTGCCGCCATGGCAGCGCTGTTCATCAGCAGTGCCGGCCTGGCTGCCGACGGCAAAGCCGTGTATGACACCTACTGCATGGCCTGCCATGCCATGGGCGTGGCCGGTGCGCCCAAATACGGCGATGCCGATGCCTGGTCCGCACGCATTGCCCAGGGCAAGGCAACCCTGTACGAACATTCCCTGAACGGTTTTCAGGGTGAGGCCGGCATCATGCCTGCCAAGGGCGGCTTCACCAACCTGAGCGATGACGAAGTCAAGGCTGCGGTCGACCACATGGTTGCAGCTGCCGGCGGCGAATGAGCGACTCCCCGACTACGGTCTGATCTGCAAAAGAAAAAAGCCGCGACAGTGTCGCGGCTTTTTTGTGCATTACTGCTACCGATCAGGCAACGAAACTGGCGCGCATCTTCTTGATCGCGACCGACTCCAGCTGCCGGATACGTTCTGCCGAAACGCCATAGCGATCAGCCAGTTCCTGCAGCGTGGTCTTGTTGTCACTGAGCCAGCGACAGCTGATGATGTCACGGCTGCGGTCATCCAGATTGTCCATGCCCTGCAGCAGCAGTTCGTGGTGGTGATCGGTCAGATCATCGTGCTCAGCCTGCAACATCGGATCCAGTTCACTGTTCTGCAGATACGCCGCCGGTGCCACCCAGTCGTCCTCGTCGTCGTTGCTGCTGGACAGGTCAAACGACGTGTCCTGACCGGACAGGCGCTTTTCCATTTCCAGCACCACTTCCGGCTTCACGCCGAGGTCGCTGGCCACCTGGTTGACTTCCTTGTGCGAAAGCCAGCCCAGGCGCTTCTTGTTCTTGCGCAGATTGAAGAACAGCTTGCGCTGCGCCTTGGTCGTGGCGACCTTGACGATGCGCCAGTTGCGCAGAATGTACTCGTGCATTTCGGCACGAATCCAGTGCACGGCAAACGACACCAGACGCACACCAACGTCAGGGTCAAAACGCTTGACCGCCTTCATCAGGCCGATGTTGCCTTCCTGAATCAGATCCGCCAGCGGCAGACCATAGCCGGAATAGCCCTTGGCCACATGCACGACAAAGCGCAGATGCGCCATCACCATCCGGCGTGCCGCATCCAGATCCTCTTCGTCGCGGTAGCTCCGCGCCAGACTCTGTTCTTCATCCAGGGTCAGCACCGGAATCCGGTTGACTTCATAAATGTAGGCATCCAGATTGCCGACCGCGCTGGCGACCAGTTGCTGTTGAGCTGGAAGCAATGATTTGTTGGTCATGATCGAGCCTCCACAAATCTCATAATCATTTAGAAACGACTAATATTATAACAAATTCAGCCCTGCATTGCATCCCCGCCAGCCTGTTGCAATGGCTTGTACAACCCGCGACTGACGACTGCGAATGCCGGGAAACTGGCACTCAGACCAGCGTTCGCCACAGCGGTTCAATCCGGTTGCATCAGCTGCAGGCGGCGACTCACCGCCAGCCAGGCTCCGAGCAGACCCAGCACGCCGGCAGCCAGCACGATCAGCAGCAGCGTCGCCGCCGGCGGCCACTGCAGGGACAGACTGGTGGCGTAGGCACGCGCCATAGCCGCCAATGGCTCGCGCAGCAGCAGCAGTGTCATCACCAGCAGCAACAGTGCGCTCAGACCGCCCAGCGCTCCGTAGAGGAAGCCGGTGTACAGAAACGGCCGGCGAATGAAACCCGGGGTGGCGCCGGACAGCGCCAGCACATCGATTTCATCCTGCCGGTTCTGCACATCCAGGCGGATCGTGTTGCTGACCACCAGCAGCACCGCCACCGCCAGCAGCACGGCCAGCAGCTGGATCGCCGCAGCGGCAAAGTCCAGCATGCTCTGCAAGCGCCGGAGCCAGCCCAGATCGGCCTGCACCAGCTCCACCCAGGACTGCTGCTGCAGCCTGTCCAGCAGGGCCTGCACCGCGGCCGGTGTGTCCTCCACCGGTGTCACCGACAGCACCCAGGGCAATGGGTTGTCATCCAGAAGCGCCAGGGTGTCGCCAAATGCCGACTGCTCGCGCAACTGCCGCATGCCGTCCTGTGGAGAAATCGTCTGCACGGCGGCAACCTCGTCCCAGGCCAGCAGGTCTGTGGCCAGTGCCGCCACCGCAGCTTCTGGTGCCAGCTGCGCCGTGGTCTGCGGGCTGGTCTGCGCCGGATCGACAAACACCGAAATGCGCTCCACCTCGTTAAGCTGACGCAGCCCCTGCAGTTGCTCCAGGCCGGTCCACAACAGCAGCGGCAGCAGCATGGCCATGCCCAGTACCAGCACCGTCATCAGACTGGCCAACGGATGCCGCACCAGGTTGCCGATGCTGTACAGCAGCGAATAGCCATGCTGGCGCAGCCACCCGCGCAGACCATTGCGCATCGCCTCGGTGCGGTTCATGCTCCCCCCGGTTCGACATCGTCGATCAGCTGGCCTTCCTGCAACACCAGCACGCGCTGCGCCAGCTTGCGCACCAGATACAGGTCGTGGCTGGCGATGATCACGGTCATGCCACGCTCGTTGAAACTGCGAAACAGCGACATGATGTCATGGGACAGCTGCGGATCCAGGTTGCCGGTGGGTTCGTCGGCGAGCAGGATGTCCGGCTTGTTGACGATGGCGCGGGCAATGCCGACACGCTGCTGCTGACCGGCAGAAAGCATGCCGGGCATGGATTTTTCCCGCTCGCCCAGGCCCACCGAATCCAGTGCAGCACGCACGCGTCGGCCGATTTCACGGTAGCCGAGGCCGGCGATCACCAGTGGCAGGGCCACGTTGTCGAACACGCTTTTGTTCAACAGCAACTGGTGATCCTGAAACACCAGACCCAGATTGCGCCGGTGCGCCGGTATCTGCCGCGGCGGCAGGTTGCGCAGGTCGCGTCCGGCCACCTTGAGCTGACCGCGCGTGACCCGCTGCTGCATGCTGATCAGCTTCAGCAGCGAACTTTTGCCGGCCCCTGAGTGCCCGGTCAGAAACACCATTTCGCCCTGCTCGATGCTCAGCGTGATGTCATCCAGCGCGCGGATGCCGCCGGCAAAGCGCTTGCACACCTGACGGAACACAATCTGCGCATTGTCATTGAAAAAGTAGTCCAGCGAGGTCTGCCGCATCAGCCGCCCACCAGCGTGTTCATGTCCAGAATCGGCAGCATGATGGCAAGCACAATAAAGAGAACCATGACGCCGACCAGCAGAATCAGCACCGGCTGCGCCAGGTTGCTGAGCAGGGCGGTGGCGGCATCCAGTTCCTGCTCCTGAATGGCAGCGGCCTGATCCAGCAGATAGGGCAGATCACCGCTTTGCTCACCGCTGTGAATCAGCTGCAGCACCACCGCCGGCATCCAGTTGCCGTGCTCCAGCGCACGCGCCATGCTGCTGCCCTCGCGCACGCTGCGGGCGGCCTGCTCGATACTCCGGCGCACCGGCAACAGCACCGCCACCCTGGCACTGGCCTGCAGTGCCTCGGTTACCGGCACGGCACTGCCCAGCATGATCGCCAGCGTGCGGGTCAGGCGTGCCGATTCACTGGCGCGCAACAGTCGTCCCAGCAGCGGCAGCTGCAGCAGCGACTGCTGCAGACGCAGGCGATAAGCCGGTTGTTGCCACAGCCACCAGCCCAGCCCCGCCGCCAGCAGTGCCGCCAGCAGCAACAGCAGGCCATGATCTCGCAACAGATCGCTGACGCCCAGCAGCAATCGGGTCGGCCACGGCAGCTGCTGCTGGTAATTGCTGAACACCACCACCACGCGCGGCACCACGTAGGTGACCAGACCAGCCACGATGAGCACGGACAACACCGCCAGCAACACCGGGTAGAGCAGCGCCATCAACGCCGTGCTGCCGATGCGCGCACGGTTCTGGGTGTAATCAGCCAGCCTGAGCATGACCTCATTGAGGCGACCGGCGCGCTCGCCGGCAGCCACCGAAGCGGTCATCAGTTCGGAAAAATGATGCGGATAGCTGGCCATGGCCGCAGCCAGGCTGCGCCCCTCCAGCACCTGGGCCCGCAAGGCAGCCACCACGTTGCGCAGACGTGCCGGCTGTTCGCCGCGGGTGAGGGCCTGCAGTGCCTCGGCCAGCGGTTGTCCGGAACGCAGCAGCGTGGCCAGTTGCCGCAGCAGCAGGGCCTGCTCGGCCGGCTTGAATCCACGCCGCCAGCGCAGCGTGCGGCGCGCATCCGTTGCCTCGGTTACCGCTTCAACGGTCAGCGGCAGCAGCCCCTGGTCGCGCAGTCTGGCGCGCACCTGACGTGCGCTGTCGCCCTGCAGCACGCCCTTGTGCCGGCCACCCTGCTGGTCCATGGCGATGTAATCGAATGCCGCCATGACTGCTACTCGACCCGGGTGACGCGCAGCACTTCCTCCAGTGAGGTGCGCCCGGCCAGCGCCTTGTGCCAGCCGTCATCGGCCAGCGCCGGGGTCTGCTGGCGTGCTGCCGTGGTCATCGCCTGCTCGCCGGCCTGATCATGAATCAGCTGCCGCATGCCGTCGTCGATCTGCACCAGTTCATACAAACCCAGACGACCATGGTAGCCACTGACACCGGCCGGCAGGTCCGCCTGCGGCCGCCACAGCTCGGCGGGCTGATCGGCACTCAGGCCAAGTTGCTGCAATTCCTCGACACTGGCCTGCCAGCGCTCGCAATGCTGCGGCTCCAGCTGTCGCACCAGCCGCTGGGCCAGCACGCCGATCAGGCTGGCCGAGAGCAAAAACGGCTCAATGCCCATGTCCACCAGCCTGGTGATGGCACCGATGGCGGAGTTGGTATGCAGGGTGGACAGCACCAGATGGCCGGTCAGGCTGGCCTGCACGGCGATCCGGGCGGTTTCCAGATCACGGATTTCGCCGACCATGACCACATCCGGGTCCTGGCGCAGAATGGCGCGCAAGCCACGCGCGAAGGTGAGATCTATGCGTGCGTTGACCTGGGTCTGGGCGATGCCCTCAAGCTGGTATTCGACCGGGTCTTCCACGGTCATGATGTTGCGGCTGCGGTCGTTCAGCTCACTGAGCATGGCATACAGCGTGGTGGTCTTGCCGGAACCGGTGGGACCAGTGACCAGAATGATGCCGTGCGGGCGGGAAATCAGCCGGCGCGCCCGCTGCAGCGTGGTCGCGTCCATGCCCAGCTGCTGCAGATCCATGCGTCCGGCCTGCTTGTCGAGCAAGCGCAGCACCACGCGCTCGCCGCGACCGGCCGGCAGTGTGGACACGCGCACATCCACCGGTCGACCGGCAATGCGCAAACCGATGCGGCCATCCTGCGGCAATCGCTTTTCGGCAATGTCCAGTTCCGCCATGACCTTGATGCGTGACACGATCAGGCTGGCCAGACTGCGCGCCGGCCGCATCACTTCGTGCAACACGCCATCGACGCGGAAGCGCACCACCAGATGCTGTTCATCCGGCTCGATGTGCACATCAGAGGCCTGCTCCTTGACCGCCTGGGTGAGGATGGCATTGATCAGACGGATGATCGGCGCGTCATCCTCGCTTTCCAGCAGATCCTCGGGTTCCGGCAGGTTGTCAGCCAGTGCGTTCAGATCCAGATCGCCACTGACATCGGCGGCGATCTCGCTGGCGCTGCTGGTGCCCTCGGCATAGGTCTGTTCCAGCAGTTGATCGAACTGTTCGGCCGCCACCTTCTGCACCTCAATCGGTGCGCGCAGGTAGCGGCGTATTTCGCTCAGGGCGTGCAGCTCACCCGGCTGGCGCCAGGCCACCCTGGCCTTGCCGTCGTCGTTCCAGCCCAGCAGCAGGACACCATTGCGGCGGGCAAATGCATAGGCGGGACGCTGGCTGACCATCAGCGCTCAATCGCTGCCGCCGGATTCCTGCGGCTGTACCTGTTCCGGCGTGGATTGCAGGTACTGGTACAGTTCCGGCAGCAGCGGCATCTCGTCGCTGGGCGACAGGCCCTGGGCGCGATCGCGCATGTCCATCTGACTGGCGCGCATGAACTCGTACTTGCCAGCGCTGATGGCATTGCTGAGGTCGCGATCACGCAGGATGCGCGGACGGATGAACACCATCAGATTGCGCTTGATCTTGCGGTTGCTGCGGGTCTTGAACAGATAGCCCAGCACCGGCACGTCGCCCAGTCCCGGCACGCGATCCTCCACTTCCATGACGTCATCGGTGATCAGCCCGCCGAGCACCAGCACATCGTTGTCGTGCACCATCACCTGGGTGGACAGGGTGCGCTTGCTGGTGATCAGGTCGGAAGCACCCGCCGCCTGTCCCAGCAGCGCCGAGACTTCCTGCGAAATGGTCAGGATCACGGCATCGCCCTCGTTGATTTTCGGCGTCACCTTGAGCAGGATACCGACCTCCTCGCGGTTGATGGTCTGGAACGGATTGACCTGACCATCGGCGGAGTCCACCGAGGTGTTGGTGAACGAGCCGGTGATGAACGGGACTTCCTGGCCGACACTGATGCTGGCTTCGGCATTGTCCATGGTGACAATCGACGGCGTCGACAGAATGTTGCTGTTGCTGTCGCTGGACAAGGCGCGCAGCACCACGCCCAGCTCCAGCACTTCGGTGCCGAGGATGCTGGTGGTGCCGGACAGATAGCCGATGTTCAGACCGTTGCTGGGCAGCGCCAGATTGTCCGGATTGAAAAAAGTCTGATTGATGATGTTGTTGCCGCCGGTGCCGAAATTGGTGCCGCCGAGAAAGCCGCTGTCGAGGCCGATGACCTCGCCATCCGGCCCCAGAATCGGGTTCAGCGAGCCGGTCGCCTGCCACTGGATGCCCAGCTCGCGCGAGGTGTCGATGGTGACCTCGGCAATGATCGCCTCGACCAGAACCTGGGCACGCGGAATGTCCAGACTGCGAATGACGTTCTTCATGCTGCGCAGCTCATCTGGCTGCGCCGAGATGATCAGCGAGTTGGTCTGCTGATGGGCCTGGATTCTGGCCTGCATGCCGCTGCCGGCAGCATTGCCCTGGGCAGGCTCCGCAGTGGCCGCCTGCTGTTCCACCAGCCCCTGCAGAATCGGCACCATTTCCTGTGCATCGGCATAGTTCAGATGCACCACCTGGGTGTTGCCGCCCTGATCCAGTGGCGTGTCCAGATGCGAGACCAGTGTGCGCAGGCGCAGGCGTCCGGCCGGATCACCGCTGAGCAGCAGGCTGTTGGTGCGCTCGTCGGCCAGCACCTTGCTGGTGCCGGAACTGTTCATTTCGTCGATGATGCGCAGCAGGCTGGTGGCGGAGGCGTGCTCCAGGCGCATGATTTCAACTTCGCTCTGTTCGGCCTTGTCGATGCGCGCGATGATGCTGCGCAGGCGCTCGATGTTGCTGGCGCGATCGGCCGCAATCAGCGTGTTGCTGCCGTCATGGGCCACCAGGTGGGCACCCTGCGGCAGCAGCGGACGCAGCAGTGGCAATGCTTCGCTGGCGGAGATGTTGCTCAGCGGCAGAATCTGCGTGACGATGTTCTCCCCGCCCATGCTGTTGTTCTGGTTGCTGCCGGACTGCTGTCTGGCCACGGCATCCGGCACGATGCGCACCACACTGCCATCCTCGATCGCGGCATAGCCATGCACCTGCAGCACGTTGAGAAACACGCCATACATCTCATCCGGCTGCAGCGGCTTGCTGGAGATGACCGTGACCTGGCCCTGAACGCGCGGATCAATGACGAAGGTCTTGCCGGTGATCTCGCCCATGGTGGCAATCACCGACTGGATCTCGGCCTGGTTGAAGTTCAGTACCTGTGGCTGCGCCAGCAGCGCCATGCTGCAGCCTGCACACAGCGCAATCAGCAGCTGACGCAGCTGCCGGGCTGCTGGTGGACGCCGGAATAGTCTGTTGATGCTGACAAGCCCCATCGAAAAAGCCTCTGGAGAAATGTGTTTATTGCTGTTGCAGCGAACTCAGATCAGGCTGCAACTGCACCACCTGACCATTGCGTCTGACCGACAAGGTTACACTGTTTTGCGCACCCAGATTCTGGAATATCTGCATCGCCGTCTGCACGTTGGTCAGCGGCTGACCATTGACCGCAGTGATGACATCGTTGGCCTGCAGGCCCAACTGTCTGAATTGACTGGCATCGCGACCGGGGAACACCTGATAGCCGCCACCGGCGGCCGGGGTGACCTGCACCATCTGTGCCATGCGCGCCAGGTTGGTGCTATCCAGAGTGACGCCGCCGATACTGCCGGCGGAAGCGGTGATTGAGGGCATGCCCGCACGCATCGAGGTGAATCCCGGCATGGCCGCGCCCACCAGGGCATTGTTCTGCGTGCCACCGGCGACTGCCGGCTGATTGCGCGCTGGTGACCCCGAACGCACACCCGGTGTGCGCTGTTCCTCGGCGCGATTGGGCAGGGACAGGGTTTCGCGCTGGCCATTGCGCTGCAGCACCACCTGCTGGGCAGTGATGGCGACCACCTCGGTGTCGTCGGACAAGCGGTCGCCGACGCCATATACCCATTCCCGTCCGTCACTGCTGACGATGATCGCATGCCCCTGCTGATCTTCATCGGCGGCGGCAACAATGCCACGCAGGGCCAGATCCAGCGAGGTTTCCGGCAGCATCTCCAGCAGCAGCGGATTGGCGACACCGGCCTCACCGAAAAGATGCAGATCGGCAATGCTGCTGCCTCCTCCAGCTGCCTGCGAACTTGCCGCCGTGCCGGCCTGGGTGGGCAACTCGGGCATGCGCACGACCAGTTCCGGGCCGCTGATCAGCAGCAGCAGCCAGCGTACTGCCAGCCACATGGTCAACAGCAGCAACAGAATCAGACTCAGCCTGGCGGCGATGGTCTGCAGCCGGTGCGAATCCAGAGAGGTAAAAGTCAATGCCTGCATGAACGGAATTATAACGCCGACCACGGCCTCAGCAGCAATAGAGGCCCGGCATCATCTGCGCCGTGGTGGCCGACCGCGTCCGCCACCACCGCCACCGCGGCCGTCGCGACTGCTTTTACGCGGCCGCATGGCGGCAATCTGAATCTTCGGCAACTGCTCGGGATCATACTGCTGCAAGGGCAGCGCATGGCCGATGTATTCTTCGATTTCCGGCTGATGAAAAGCGTAATGCTCACAGGCGAAGCTGATCGCCACCCCGGTGGCGCCAAGTCTGGCGGTGCGCCCGACACGATGCACATAGTCCTCGGCACTTTGCGGCAGGTCGTAATTGATCACGTGTGACACCGCCGGAATATGCAAGCCGCGTGCCGCCACATCGGTGCCGACCAGCACCGCCACTTCACCGGCGCTGAATCGTGCCAGCAGTTTCTGCCGCCGCTGCTGCGGCACATTGCCCGACAGCAGCGCCGAGGAGATGTTGTTGGCGCGCAGCGTGTCGGCCACGCGCTGTGCCTGGTGCTTGGTGTTGACGAACACGATGGCGCGCTCGACCCCTGGTTGCTGCAGCTCCCTCACCAGCAGCGGCAGCTTGTCCTCATTGGCCGGGTAGTAGACGCGCTCCTCGATGTTGTCGGCGGTGACCTGTTCGGTCTCGATGGTGACCCGCTCCGGCTCGTTCATGTGCTCGTAGGCCAGCTCCATCACGCGATGCGAGATGGTGGCGGAAAACAGCAGCGTCTGGCGCTGATCCGGTGGCGGACAGCGGCGCAACAGATAGCGTATGTCCTTGATGAAACCCAGATCGAACATGCGATCAGCTTCATCGAGCACCAGCACCTGCAGATGCTTGAGCTTGAACACCCCCTGCTTGAAATAATCGATGATGCGGCCAGGCGTGCCGATCAGAATGTCGATGCCGGCATGGATGTCACTGCGCTGCTTGTCATAATCGATGCCACCATAGGCCAGCGCCATGCGCAGACCGGCGGCCTGATTCAGCATCTCGGCATCACGGTGAATCTGGATCGCCAGCTCGCGCGTTGGCGCCAGAATCAGCGCCGCCAGTTCATCCGGACGCCGCGTGCTGCTGTCGGCATCGGCAGACTGCGCCAGATCACGCTGCTGCAGCAGGCGCTGAAAGATCGCCAGCAGAAAGGCTGCGGTCTTGCCGGTGCCGGTCTGCGCCTGTCCGGTCACATCCAGACCGCGCAGTGCCAGCGGCAGGGTCTGCTGCTGGATCGGCGTACAGTGGGTGAAGCCGGCCTGATCCAGACCAGCCATGATCAGCGGATGCAGATCAAACTCGGCAAAGCGGGTGGCGGTCAGCGCCGTCGCCACGCCGGTTTCGGCAGCGACGTCGAGCTGTTCGTCGGAGGGTAGAGGTTGTTGACTCATATGATTGTCTTCGGTCCTTGATTGAATGCGATGGCGATGCAACGGGCTGGCTTGCCCGCGGCGGTTGGCCGCTGGCACCTGCAGCCGCCCGCCATTGCAGGCCACCAGTGCAGACGCGTGCGAACGCAGGTTTGTGGTGCCTGTGGCGCGACGAAGCTGGGGCGGAATAACCGGTGCGGCGATGGTGACGGCAACGCCAGCTGGCGCGGTCGGCCGGCTTGCGCTGGCCCTGAACCGGCAACCTGCAGTCGCTGGGACGTGACCTGCGCGCGAAACGCCAGACCTGTACTGCATCATATTAACACACACTATATATTGTCACCGCGGATTATTCATGAGCCAGGCTGCTGTGACGTTCGGGCCCTGGATCATCCGGGGACTCAGCGTTTTGCCACAGCGATGTGTTATTCTGGCCACAGCGACTTGAAATTATCGCCTGCAGCTTCAACAATACGTCTACTCCCAAACAGCAGCCAAAGGACAATCCCGTGAGCAACAATGTCATTCATGTATCCGAACAGGAATTCGAGGAGCAGGTGCTCAACTCCGAGCTTCCGGTGCTGGTGGATTACTGGGCTGAATGGTGCGGCCCGTGCAAGATGATCGAGCCAATCATCAATGAACTGGCAGACAACTACAACGGCCAGGTGCGCTTTGCCAAGGTCAACATCGACGAGAACCGCAGCACCGCGATGCAGTACAACGTGCGTGGCATTCCGACCCTGATGGTGTTCCGCGACGGCAAGGTGCAGGGCACAAAAGTCGGCGCGGTGACCAAAGGTCAGCTACAGGACTTCATCGACGACGCCGTCAAGGCCTGAAGCCTTCAACTGGCCGGGCTCTGCCCGGCTTGAACGACAGATCAAAGTCCGCAGGCCATTCCCGTTGCTGCAGGCAAATGAATTGCTGCTGGACGTGACCAGTATTTGATGCTAGATTATCGCCACGGTACTCCAGCCGTCACTCCACCATGACGTATCCGGAACTGACTGCCATTCCTGTGCAGACAGTTGTGCCGTAGAAAACATTCTCAATCCATTCGCTGTCACGCGATTTCATCAACTTCAAATCATCTAAACCCATGAACCTGACAGAACTCAAGTTAAAGTCCGTTGCGGAACTTATTGATATTGCTAATGAAATGGGGCTAAGCAATGTTGGGAGGTCGCGCAAACAAGCACTGATTTTCGCCATCCTCAAGGCACACGCACGCAGCGGTGAAGCCATTTATGGCGATGGCGTACTGGAAATTCTGCAGGACGGGTTCGGCTTTCTGCGCGCCGCCGACAGCTCCTATCTGGCCGGGCCGGACGACATCTACGTCTCCCCCAGCCAGATCCGCCGCTTTGATCTGCGCACCGGTGACATGATCTCCGGCAAAATCCGCCCACCCAAGGAGTCCGAGCGCTACTTCGCCCTGCTCAAGGTGCAGGAACTAAATTACGAGCCGCCGGAAGCCTCCAAGAACAAGATTCTGTTTGAAAACCTCACTGCCGAATTTCCCCGTGTACAGATTCCGCTGGAACGCGGCAATGGCAGCACCGAAGACATCACCACGCGCATCATTGATCTGATTGCGCCGATCGGCAAAGGCCAGCGCGGCCTGATCGTGTCGCCGCCCAAGGCCGGCAAGACCATGCTGCTGCAGAACATTGCCACCAGCATCCGACACAACTCCCCGGATGCAAAAATGATCATCCTGCTCATTGATGAGCGCCCCGAGGAAGTGACCTAAATGCAGCGCACGGTGGATGCGGAAGTCATTTCCAGTACATTTGACGAGCCCGCCACACGCCACGTGCAGGCGGCTGAAATGGTCATCGAACGCGCCAAGCGCCTGGTTGAACACAAGCATGACGTGGTCATTCTGCTGGATTCCATCACCCGCCTGGCGCGCGCCTACAACACCGTGGCACCGTCCTCGGGCAAGGTGCTGACCGGTGGTGTGGATGCCAACGCACTGCAGAAACCGAAGCGCTTCTTCGGTGCCGCGCGCAACGTGACCGAAGGCGGCAGCATGACCATCATCGCCACCGCCCTGGTGGACACCGGCAGCAAGATGGACGAAGTCATCTACGAGGAATTCAAAGGCACTGGCAACCTGGAAATCCACCTCAGCCGCAGAATCGCCGAAAAGCGCGTGTTCCCGGCACTGGACATCAACCGCTCCGGCACCCGTCGTGAAGAGCTCATGGTCGACGCCGACGACCTGCAGCGCATCTGGATTCTGCGCAAGATCCTGCATCCGATGGACGAGATCCAGGCCATCGAGTTCATGCTCGACAAGATGAAAGCCACCAAGACCAACGACGAATTCTTCAAGTCCATGAAGCGCTGAGTGACATCGCCATTGGTGTTACCACCATTGGAAAGGCCTGCGGTTGAGTTGCCACTTACTAATACCTGCACGAGTATTAGTAAGGCTTGATACGCTCCAGCAGGGCGGAGACGATGCCCTGCAGAATGCTCACTTCACGCTGCTCCAGCCGCGCCCGCACGATGAGTCGACGCAGCCTTTGCAGCAGCATCTGCGGCTGCGTGGGGTGCAGAAAGCGAATCTCTTCCAGCAACTGTTCACTGCGCTGGATCAGACTCTCCACGCTGCGCTGATCGGCCGGCAGCAGGCCCTCATCAGTGCCCGGCAGCGCGTCGCTGGCGACCGCAGTTGCCGTCAGCGCCATGCGCAACTCGTAGCACACCACCTGCACCGCCTGCGACAGGTTCAGCGAACTGTACTCAGCGCTGGTTGGAATCTCGATGCGATAATGACACTGCTGCAACTGTTCATTGCTGAGGCCGACGCTTTCGGTGCCAAACAGCATCGCCGTCTCCAGCTCTTCAGTGCCAGACTGCAGCTCGGCGGCGACGTGGTCAGCGGCCTCGCGCACCATCAGCGCCGGCCAGCGCAGGGTTCTGGGGCGCGCACTGGCTCCCATGATCAGTCTACAGTCGCCGATGGCGGCAGCCAGATCCTCGCACACCACCGCCTGTTCCAGCAGATCGGCCGCACCCGAGGCCATGGCGGTGGCCTTGGCGTCAGGAAAATGCCTGGGCCGCACCAGGTACAGCCGGGTCAGACCCATCACCTTCATCGCCCTGGCGGTGGCGCCGATGTTGCCGGGATGGGTGGTGTCAACGAGGACGATACGAATCTGTTGCAGCTTGGTGATCATGTCGCATGGAGCCGGAAAATGGACATAGTTTGGCACAGTGTGCGGTCGGATTCTTTGCTATTGCGCTGCACTGTGGTATGTTTTCGTCTGCCCTGATAAGCACGGAATATGATCTTGAACCCAACAACTGGCATTGATGCCCTGGCCTTTGCCGGCCCGGCTGGCTATGTGGACATGACCGAACTCGCCCAGGCGCGCGGCGTGGACCCGGCCAAGTACCTGCTCGGGCTGGGACAGAACAGCATGGCCATCGCCGCGCCCTGCGAAGACACCGTGACCATGGCGGTGGCTGCCGGGCAGCAGGCGCTGCAACAGTTTGACATTGATCCCGACGACATCGGCACACTCATCGTCGGTACCGAAACCGGCATCGACCACAGCAAACCGGTGGCGGTGTACGCGCACGAACTGCTGGGACTGAGCCAGAACTGTCGCACCTTCGAAACCAAACACGCCTGCTACGGCGCCATGGCCGGACTCACCGCTTCGATGGACTGGATTGCATCCGGTCGTGCCCGGGGCCGCAAGGCCATGGTGATCGCCTCCGACATCGCCCGCTACGGCCTCAACACTGCCGGCGAACCGACCCAGGGTGCCGGCGCCGTGGCCATGGTGGTGGCACCCGAGCCGCGCCTGCTCAGCATCGACCCTATGCACATCGGCGACTACACCCGGCAGGTGATGGACTTCTGGCGGCCGCTGTATTCCAAATATGCCTTTGCCGACGGACACTATTCCATCCAGTGCTATCTGGATGCACTCAGCGGTGCCCACAACGATGCCCTCAACGGTTCCAGCGATGCGCTGCTGGATCGCCTGGCGGCCAGTCTTTACCACGTGCCGTTCGTGAAGATGGCATTCAAGGCGCACCAGCGGCTGCTGGAAATCGAAACCGGCAACAGCTACAGCAAGGAGCAGGCGGACGGCTGGCAGCAGCTGCAGGAACACTTTGGCGAGAAAGTCGCGCCGTGGCTGAAACTGAATGCGGAAATCGGCAACATCTATACCGGCTCGCTGTTTTTGTCCCTGATTGATCTGTTGCGCCAGGCCGGCACCAGCCTGGCCGGAGAAACCATCAGCCTGTTCTCCTACGGCAGCGGCTGCGGGGCCACTTTCTGTCTGGGACAGATCGCGGCCCAGGCCGGCGACTGGTCCGCGCAGCTGGATCCTGCCACCCAGCTGCAGCAGCGGCGGCGCCTCAGCATTGACGAGTACGAGCAACTGATCAACGCCAGCGAAAACGCCGACACCGAGGCGCAGCTCAATCCTGCCGATTATGGACTGGACAGCGGCCTGTTTTACACCGGCACGCGCGATCACATCCGTCACTACGAGCATTTTTGATTGACCTGCAGTCGCCGGAAGCCGCTGCCCGGCACTGTCAAGCTGCTGCGCTGCAAACTTGCATCACAATCCGCATGGCCCACTAGCCAGCTTCAGCAACAAACCGGGATGACGCTGCGATCAGCCTGCAATGCGATAATGCAGCGAAAGGAGACCACATGAGCGCATCAGCACCCCTGCCAACCGCGACTGCAGACGACCAGGCCAAGGCCGACGGGCTGCTGCAACTGATCGCCATCATGCGTCAGCTGCGCAACCCCGATGGCGGCTGTCCGTGGGACCTGGCGCAGAACTTTGCCAGCATCGCCCCCTACACCATCGAGGAGGCCTATGAGGTGGCCGACGTCATCGAGCGGCAGGACTGGCCGGCCCTGCCCGGCGAGCTTGGCGATCTGCTGCTGCAGGTGGTGTTCCATGCCCAGTTGGCCGCGGAACAGCGCTGGTTCGATTTCACCGATGTCTGCAACGCCATCAACGACAAGCTGGTGCGCAGACATCCGCATGTGTTCCCGCCGGCAGGCGAGTCGGCACCGGACTTTGACGCCGCCGGGCAGACCGAGAACTGGGAGCAGTTGAAACAGCAGGAACGGGCGCAGCGCGGTCAAACCTCCATCCTCGACGATGTGCCCGGCAACCTGCCGGAGCTGAGCCGGGCGCTGAAACTGCAAAAACGCGCCGCGCGCACTGGCTTTGACTGGCCCGATGCCGATGCCGTCATGAGCAAGCTGGACGAGGAACTGGAAGAGCTGGCCGAGGCACGCCAGGGCGGCGATCCCGCGCGCATCGAGGACGAGTTGGGTGATGTGCTGTTTGTGCTGGTCAACCTGGCGCGCAAGCTGGACATTGATGCCGCCGCCGCCCTGCGCCATGCCAACGCCAAATTCGAACAGCGCTTTCGTGGCATGGAGCAGTTGGCGACACAGCAACAGACAGCGCTGCAGCAGCTGGACCTGGACGCCATGGAAGCTTTATGGCAGCAGTGCAAGCGACAGCAGTCGGCGGCAGCAAAGCCGCAAGAACATGACTGACATGACTGACATGACTGACATGACTGACATGACTGACATGACTGACATGACTGACATGGCGCAGCTGTGGCAACAGCTGAGCCAGCAGCCGCTGCTGCTGCTGGCACTGACATTGCTAGTGCTGCTGTTTCTGCTGCTGGGCTGGTGGCTGGGTTGGTGGCGCAGCCGGAGCAAACAGCATGTCCTGCAGCAGCAACTGCAACAGGCCGAACGGGCACAGCTGACCAGCAGCACCGAGTTGCAGCATGTGCGGGAATCGCAGCAGCAACTGCAGCAGCAGTACCAGCAGCAGCAGGAAAAGCTGGAGGCGTTGCAGGTGCAGCACAACAGCCTGCGGGAACAGTACGCCAGCCTGCAGGCCTCCAGCAGCAGCGATCAGCGCAATCTGCAACAGCAGATCGAAAAGCTGGAGGCCGCCGAGCAGCGTCTGGCCGACACCTTCAAGCGGCTCGCCGGCGAGGTGTTCGAGGAAAAGACCCGCGCCTTCAAACTCACCAGCAACGAGCAGATCAGCGGGCTGATTCATCCGCTGCAATCACAGCTCAAGGATTTCCGCGAGCAGGTGCAGGAAATGAGCCATCGCGGCATCAGCCAGCACAGCCAGTTGCTGCAGACCCTGTCCGACCTCAAGACCATGAACCAGAGCCTCGGTGAGGAGGCCTCGCAGCTTAGCCAGGCATTGCGCGGCAGCAACAAGCTGATGGGCAATCTTGGCGAAACCCGGCTGGAGCGTCTGTTGCAAAGCGCCGGCCTGCAGCGCGACAGCGAGTTCCGGCTGCAGGTAACGCTGCGCAACGACAAGGGTGAGATGCTGCGCCCGGATGCCGTCATCTACCTGCCCGACGACAAGGCCATCGTCATCGATGCCAAGATGTCGCTGGAACACTACGCCCGCGCATTCAACGCCGACACGCCAGAGCAGCGCGCCCAAAGCCTGCAGCAGCACTGCCAGTCGTTGCGCGCGCACATCGCCAGTCTGGCAAAGAAAGGCTACACCCGCACCGAAGAGCTGCAGACGCCGGATTTCGTGCTCATGTTTGTGCCCATCGAGGCCGCCCTGATCGAAGCGGTACAACTGCAACCGGAACTGATGGACTACGCCATGGAAAATGGCGTCGCCATGATCGGCCCGACCAACCTGCTGGCCACGGTGCGCACCATCGGCAGTCTGTGGCAGGCCTGGCGCCAGAACGTCAACGCGCAGAAAATCGCCAGTCGCGGCGGCAAGCTGTATGACAAATTTGCCAACTTTGTCGATGACCTCAACGAAATCGGCGAACGCATCGGTCAGACCGATCGCGCCTGGCATGCCGCCATGAACAAGCTCAAGGATGGCAACGGCAACCTGCTGCGGCAGGCAGAAATGCTCAAGGAACTCGGCGCCAAGACCAGCAAAAGCCTGAGCATCCGCAGCACGCAGGCGCTGGTGGATGACGACGATGACAGCAGTTCAGACACCGATGAGAAAACTCCGCCGGTTGAGGATTAACCTCCCTTAACTGTGACGTCTAGCTTTGGGTTCAGCACTGCAGCGCCGAGTCAATGCCAGCGGGGACGCTGGCGCTCCAGGCAAGGTTCAGACCACGATACTGCTTCGCAGCGCCTCGCTCCCGCATAGCTCGGTAACCACGTAAGACGGATAAGCGCAGCGCATCCGGCAGTATTTATGCACATTGAACATTGCCGGATGCGCCATGCTTATCCGGCCTAACCTGGGTGCTGATGCAGATTTCTGCCTGGCATCATCCATCACAGCAATCCATGTTCCAGTTCCCAGGCTCCGATGCCTGGATGCCTGTGCCTTGCCGCCCCTGAAATCTGCAACATATTCACAAGTACCCAACAAGGCGCTCATCCCGGGCGAGCGCAGCGAGCCGAGGGATCTCACCTCACAAAACTCAGAAACCACCAAACACTCCCGGCCAACACAAACGCCGATCGAAGCCAACCCCCTCCCCTGCAAAGCGGGGGAGGGTCGGGGTGGGGGCACATTTGCTAAGCCGTTAACCCGCAAAGACAGCAACAGCTAAAACTCCAACACCACCTCGAGCCCGCCCAGCGAACTGGTGCGGCTGTACAAGCGGGCCTGATAGGCCTCGGCAATTTCGGCCACGATCGCCAGTCCCAGACCATCGCCGTCAACGCGCTCATCACCGCGCCGACCGCGCTGCAGCAGCTTCTCGAATCGCTCCGCAGTCAACGGCTGGCCACTGTTGCCAACGCTGATCACCAGGCCCGGCTTGCGCTTGCCGTCACGACGCTGCTGCACGCGTAACAGCACCTTTCCGCTGCCATATTTGCAGGCATTTTCCAGCAGGTTGCCCAGCACTTCCAGCAGATCGCGCTGCTCACCGAAGAAGCGGCTCTCAGGTTCAATCTCGGCGCTGATCTCCACCTGCGGATAAATCTTGTGCAGGCTGCGCAACAGCCGCTCCGCCTGCTCTGCCACCGCCACCGGCTGTATCATGGTGCGCCGCGCAGCCGAGGCGGCACGTTCGATCTGAAAGCGGATCACGCTGTGCAGCTCACGCACGGCATTGCCGGCCTGCTCCCTATCCTCATCGCTGATGTGCTGCTGCTGCACAATGCTGCTGAGCACGGCCAGCGGTGTTTTCATGGCATGCCCCAGATTGCCCAGTGCCTTGCGGTATTGACGCTGGCCGATCTGTTCACTGGCCAGCAAGGCATTGAGGTTGTCGGTCAGTGCCGCCAGTTCTGCCGGATAGACTCCGTCCAGCGACTGCTTCTCGCCTTTTTCTATGGCCTGGATTTCGCGCTCGACCCGACGCATGGGTTTCATGCCCAGCCAGCCGGTGAGCAACTGCACCAGCACCAGCAAGGCACCAACCATGGCCAGCCAGCGCCAGGTGCCGCGTCTGAAGGTGGACAGTGGCTGGCGCAATTCGTCGATGTCGGCGGCGGCCCACAAATGCAATGGCAGCACGGCACCGTCCTCGGTCTCCCAGCCGAGTTCCCAGCTCATCACATACTGTGGATTGCTGTCGGCAAAGAAGTTGTCGATGCGGCGCAATACCTGCTCGCCCACCGGGCCATGCGGCCACTGTTCCGGCGGCACCTGCAGCGTCGATTCGGACAACCAGGTGCCATCGTCGGTGCGCATGCCGGCAGTCAGATTGCTGCCCGGTTGCTGCAGACGTGAGTCCGGTGGCTGACTGATGGCAAGCCGGCCATCGGTTTCCTCGATGCTGGATACCAGCAGGTTCAGCGTTGAGGTCAGGCGCTCGCTTATGCTGGCCTGAATGGACTGCGCATACATGCGATCAATCGACCAGCCAATGCCCCCCAGACCGATGATCAGCACCAGGCTGACCGTGACCAGCACCCGGAAGCGGATCGAGAAGGTCTTGTTGCCGGCATGGGTGGGTGCAGTCATGGCTGCTCAGTGCACAGGCATGACCGACTGGCGACGCAGTTGCTGCGTACTGCAGTCAGGCACTGTTTTCGGCGAGAAGGTTGAAGCGGTAGCCACGTCCGCGCAGCGTCTCAATGGGTTTGCGCGAGCCATCCGGATCGATCTTGCGGCGCAACCTGCCCAGCACCACCTCCAGCACATTGCTGTCGGGATCGGCGTCCTCGTTGTACAGGTGTTCATTCAACTGCGCCTTGGTGACCACGGTGCGGGGATGCAGCACGAAGTATTCCAGCATCTTGTATTCGAAGCTGGTCAGAGACAACGGCTGACCGGCCAACTCCACCAGCTGGCTGCTGAGATTGATCTGCAGGTCAGCAAACCGCAGCACCGGTGATGAGTGTCCGGCACTGCGCCGTAACAGGGCCTGCAAGCGAGCCAGCAGTTCCTGCATGTGAAAGGGTTTGGTCAGATAGTCGTCGGCACCGGCTTCAAGGCCTTCGACCTTTTCCTGCCACTCACTGCGGGCGGTCAGGATCAGTACCGGATAATCTTTCTGCGCGGCACGCAATGCGCGGATCACTTCCAGCCCGGACATCTCCGGCAGACCAAGGTCGACAATGGCCAGATCCACCGGATATTCACGCGCCATGTAGTCACCCTCGACACCGTCGGCGCAGACATCCACCGCGTAACCGGCTGCCTGCAACTGATCGGCAATCTGCTTTTGCAGCCGCAGGTCATCTTCTATCACCAGGATGCGCATGGCTGGCTTACTCCGGTATGCGCACAGTTTTCACCACGCCCTGTTTGGTCACCACGCGGATGACATGAATGCGACGGCCATTCTGCTCAATGGTGCGGGCAGCGACGACCTTGCCGTCGTATTGTCTGGCCACCTGCCGTGCCGCCTGTTTCAGGGTGATGGCCTCGGCGGTCAGTGCAAACAACAACAATGCGGTGCACAGCACGACGCTGAACAGACGTGCTGGACGCCGGCCTGATCGCTGGACAGGGATGCGCTGGTGCGGTTTCATGATGTGCGTATTCTAGCGCAGATGTCTAAACCGTGGCTGAATTGCGAAAGCCGATAGGAGCTCATACTTCGAGTAGTCCGCCGCGATCAGCACGGTGCCTGTAGTCCGGCTCATTGCCTGCCAACACTCCATCGTAGGCCGGAAAAGCGCAGCGCATCCGGCAATGTTCTGCGCCATGTTAGCTGCCGGATGCGCTGCGCTTATCCGGCCTACGTAAACACCATAGCCAGGCAGGAGACTGGCGCTCCTGAGCAGTGTCGTGTCCTGTTACGGCTGTGAGTTGATAAGCCGTATGGCCATCACCGCACGTTATGGTTGGCGGCAAAAATAGGATCGCCCACAAAAAAGCCGCCCCAGTGGGGCGGCCAGTATTCATTGGTCAGAAACCGTATCAGTTCTGACGCAGACGGAAGCCGATGAAGCCGACTGCCATCAGCGCCATGATCATGGCCAGCAGACCGAGGCGTGACAAGGTCGGTACTTCGACAGCCTGGCCTGAGCAGATCAGGTCATAGTTCAGCGGGATCAGCGTGCCCTGAACATCGCTTGCCTCACAGGCCAGCGTACCGGTGAAGGTACCCGGTGAACCTGGGGTGCAGTTCAGTACGATGTCGGTGCTGGCACCCGGAGCAATGGCAACCGGGAAGGCCACCGGGCTGACCAGGGTGATTTCCGGATCGGCCGTCAAGGTGCATGAATCCAGCGAGATGTCATCGGTGGTGCCGGTGTTGGTCAGCGTGATGGTGGTATCCGCTGAACCACCCGGGCCAATGATGCCAAGGCTTACCGTACCCGGAACCGGATCAGAAACCAGTGCTGCATCGCTGTCACCATCGCAGGTCAGCGGATAGGTGGCGTCACCATCCGGATCGTTGGATGAAATGGTCAGCGTGGCAGTGAAGGTGCTGAAGCCGTCGGTCGGGGTACAGGTTACTTCGGCGTTGTCGGTGCCATCCGGAGCCTGACCAGCAGGAATCACGTCACCGGTAGGGTCGGTCAGCAGAGTAAACACTGCGGCATCCGGGCCGGTGATGGTGGCAGCTGAGATGGTCAGATCAGCGTTCGGGGTGGCGTCGGTGTTGGAGTTACCGATGTCCACACCCAGCGGCGCAGAGGTGTCACCATTCAGTACGGCACCGAAGTCCAGAGTGGAGCCAGCGGGCGGTACGGATTCGTACTCGGCCACTTCGTCTATCACGGTACAGTTGACATCAATGGTGTCATTGAGCGTGCCACCGGATACCGGATCGTCCCAGGTGATGGTGATGGTAGAGGTAAAGTTGCCTGCCGCAGTGTTGTCACAGGAAGCGGTAAAGGTCTGTGAGCCAGCGGTGGCGATGGTCAGCGGACCAGCCGGTGCTACGGTGATTTCCGCATCACCCACGGCCGCAGCGGTTACGTTCAGAGCGTCAGAGGTAAAATCATCGTCTGGATTGGTAACATCGAATGTACCTGTCAGCGGGTTCGGGTCAATGGTCAGACCATTGATGGCAACCGGGCCGGCTGGCACAACAACATTGGGGGAGAGACCGGCACAGGTCAGGTCATACACCGGAGCCGGTGCATTCACTGAGTTGTTGGTCAGTTCTACTGTTGCAGTCAGAAAGCCGCGCGAACTCGGTGTACAACTGACGTCAACGATAGCGTCTGCACCACCATCTGCAATCGAGAAAGGTGCCACGGTGGTAGAGAAATCAGCAGCGTCTGGACCCGCAAAAGTGATCGCCGTTATATCCAGTTGCTGGTCACCGATTTCGCTGACGGTGATGTTCTGTGGCGAAAGGCCACTGACAGTGCCAACTTCCGATTCACCGAGGGCAATGGTTGCGCCCGGAGCGGGTGATGAGGCGAAGCCTGCATTGCCTACGATGGCTCCAGTGATGGAAGCATCGTTACCGGTGATAGGCACATTGGCACCAGTAATGTCACCACCAACGCCGTTGGTGAAGGTCAATGTATGCGTGCCCGGCTGGTTGATCGTAAAGGTCAACTCACCAAAGTTTGCGATGTTGAAAGGAGTGATTTCATCGGTAGGCGGAGTGAAATCGGCGATCAGCGTGCGCACAGTACCATTGCCTGCGCCACCCGGTTCCGTACAACTGGCGTTGTGTGAAGCCGGACGATTCAAGCCACAATCAGCGATGTTGCTGGGTGTGAGAGCAGCAGGGTCGTAGGTCAGATCAAACTGGAAACCACCGACATCGTCTGCATCCAGGGCAGCATAGTCGAAATCAATGGTAACGGTTCCGCCTACGTTGCCTGAACCACCATTCACAGTGATGGCAATGTCAGCAAAAGCTTGGCCTGTGGCCAACATACCCACTCCCGCCAGCAGGGCGATCAGCGGTTTTTTCGACAAAATCATAATAGACTCCTTTTCGATACGGTTGATTACGTTATTCGTTTATTTGCCAAGATGGCTGGAGGTGATGTTCCTTCCCTGGTTGTCGGAAAAAATCACGCCTTTGAGCGACGGCGCTGCGGCGCGGGCGCTGTATTTGCTGCCGCCACCGTTGCTGTTGATGGCAACCACGGTGGAATCCGGCACCATGGCATTGTCCATGGAGAACACGATCACGCGCAGGAAACCTTTTTCAGCGTGCAGGGTGCAGGCCACCTGGAAGTGTGCGTCCATGCCGGCACCACAGCTGTAGTTGTCGGCATTGATGCTTTTGTCGTGCAGATCGAACTGGAAGCCGGCAATTTCGCCACCGTTGACAAACTCAACCGCATAGCCGCCTTTGCCATTCTGCACCCAAAGGTCACCAGCTGAAGGCGCTGCTTCAACGGCTTCTTTGCTGAACTGCTGGGCAGAGACCGTTCCGCTAACAATCGCCAATAACATAAAAATGCTGATTATTTTGTTCATTGTCTAGTCCTCGAGATGATTGTGAATATTGATTGGTGTTAATGCATTAAAGCAGGCAAGAACCAGCACCACCAGCGATATTGCTTGTAGTAATGATATCCTGAACGTTAATGCTTCCATCTTCGTTACAATCAGGTGTTCCTGAAGCCAAGGCTCCACCACCTGCTTCACCAACCAGTACAATAATATCCTGAACATTTACTGCATCATCAGCACTGCCATTGGCATTGCAGTTACAAATGCGACCCACTGGAGTGCTCAGATGAGCTTCATAGCCATCGAATGACAAGCTGCCACCGGACGCACCGTTGACGTTGCCAAGCTGAACGTTGGCCAGCGCGCCGGCTGCCACAGCACCGCTCAGCGCTACCGGCGCACCGCCGTTAACGATCAGGTTGCCGGTTCCGCCAGCACTGTCCCAATCGATTTCGATGGAGTTCCAGCCCGTCTGGGTGGCTGCTGAAGCAGACGCTGCACCCGCATTGAATGTCGCGTTGCCGCCGTTGAGGGTCACGTTGAACAGTTCGCCACCGCCAGAGTTGTTGCCACGGTAAACCACGGCATTGGTGGCACCGCCGTTGAGCACGTAGAAACGAGCGATGATGCGATCAATGCCACCCGGGCGATTGTCCTGCACAAAGCTTACCGCGCCTGCTGGTGCAGTGCTGCCGCACAGACCGGCATAGCGTGTAGATGCGGGTGAACCGCCTGGATCGCCACCGGTGCCGTCCGGCTGGCTGGCGAAAATGCCGCCGCTGGTGGCGGACCAGTTTTGCAGCGAACAGGCCACGGCTGAACCGGTGCCCAGCGCGATGGCCAGGCCACCAATCAGGGCCGCACGACCGGTGATCTTCATCAGTGAATTCATTGCTAAGGTGCTCATTGTTCTGTTACCTCTCATAATACAAGATGTTACGCCCGAAATGCAAAATGTTTCTTAAGCCCTGACCCAAAGCCGGAACTCAATCTCTGGACGTGATGTCCGATCGTTAACGCCAGACTCGTGCCATTCAACTTACGAATCATACGTCAAGTTGTGCCCCATTGTCCAACGATTGCCGCAAATGTCATGCAACTGTCATGCTGCGATGCACCGCGACCGGCGTTGTCAATAGATCTCACCGATGCTGCACCTGACACTGCCGCCGGCCTTTTCCACTTCGTCGTAGGCGACGGCATGCAGTTGCAGACCCCGATCTTCCAGCTTGCGCCGGGTGCCTGCTGTAAGTGCCTGCAGCCCGGTGGCGCTGATGATCACGTCTTTTGATGTTACCGCCAGACAATTGCCGGTGAAGCTTGCCTTCTCTTCCGGGCTGATTTGCAGAACCCGGTCGGGATAGGCGATGGCAATGGCTTTTGGAACCTCGTTATCTATAAACGCAGACGGGCACAGAATGATGTCACGATCGGCCAAAATCGTCATCACCACGTTCAGATGGTACTCGTCGGGTTGCAGCTCGAACTGCCAGCTCAGGGCGAAGCCGAAGGCCTCGTGCATGGCCTCCACGCCGGCTGCATTGAGCCGCTGTGACAGACCGCAGTAGTTGACCTGGCGGCGACGGTCGATCACCGAGGACCCGGTCAGCTCGCACACGGCGCCGGGAATGACGCTGAGATCGTGCTGGGCATAGCCGAGCAGATCGGTAAAGAACTGCCTGATGTCACGGCGCTGGCTTTCCTGCTGTCGCAGCGGATGGCGCATGGCACCCAGCACCAGCCGTCCGGGCGTGGTGGCAAACACATTGTTGGGAAACACGTCATCGGGCGTGTCGGCATTGCCGGGAAAGCGGATCACCGGCACGCCACAGGCATTGATCACCCGCGCCAGTTCGCGGTGCTGGGCCAGGGCGCGCTCGGGATCGGCCTTGCTGGCCACATCCATGTAGACGTTGTCGGCGGTGGTTTCGGTGCTGACGCTGAAATGGTCCGGTTCGATCATGAACACAGCACGCAACGGGCGCGGCGGCGGGTCGGGCGGCAACTGTTGGAATGCTTGCAGAAACTGTGCTGGCGTGGTGGCGATCAAGGTTGTGATCCGGTGGTGATGGACGGGCTGATCAGTATAACAATGTGCATGCACTCGCGGGAACGCGGCAATGGCAACTGATCTGGCTCGGCGCTTTTGTAGGCCGGACAAGCATGGCGCATCTGGCGATGATCGTGAACGTTGAGGCTTGCCGGATGCGCTGCGCTTATCGTGCCTCCATGGTCACCAGAGCTATGTGTGTGCGTGGCGCTCCGAAGCAGCATCGTGGTCTGAACCTTGCCTGGAGCGCCAGCGTCCCCGCTGGCATTGTTCCAGCAGTGGCTGATTATCATGATCATTGCCGGATGCGCTGCGCTTATCCGGCCTACATCTGGGCTTGAGCTTGCTGGTAGGCATGACATCATCGTCTGTTCGGTGCGCTAAACAAAGCCGTCATTCCGGCCGCAGCGCAGCGGAGAGCCGGAATCCATCGTTCCTGTGGCTTTACCGGCTTTGCAGCACCAGCGTCCCAGCGGGCAATTTTAGGCATGGATTCCGGATATCGCTGCCGC
>Ga0180009_10001110_pt1 | contig 33710 bp, 28 predicted proteins | sample OS_PC_MetaG_FD_123537 | JGI IMG/M metagenome (GOLD analysis project Ga0180009, IMG submission 123537) | Groundwater microbial communities from the Aspo Hard Rock Laboratory (HRL) deep subsurface site, Sweden - OS_PC_MetaG | ecosystem: Environmental > Aquatic > Deep subsurface > Groundwater...
ACCATATTATTCCGGACATTGTGCTTTTCTTAAATGGCCTGCCGGTTGTGGTGATCGAGTGCAAGTCGCCCAAAGCCAAGGAGCCCATGGCCGAGGCCATCGACCAGATGCTGCGTTACAGCGAGCAGCGCGGGGCCAAGGGCGAGGGCAGTGCGCCGCTGTTTTATTACAACCAGTTCGTCGTCGCCACCTGCCGCCAGGAAGCCAAGTTCGGCACCATCACCACCCACAGCGAGCGGCTGTTTTTCCGCTGGGCCGATCCCTATCCCCGCACCGTGGAGGATCTGGAGCACGGCGCTAGTGGTCCCAACGACCAGCAACGCCTGGTAGCCGGCATGCTCGACCGCGACAACCTGCTCGATCTGATCCGCACCTTTACCCTCTTTTCCACCAACGACAAAGGCGAGACCGTCAAGATTGTCGGCCGCTACCAGCAGTTCCGGGCGGTGAAGCTGGGGGTGCTGCGCCTGCTGGAAGGCCGCAACCCCCGGGAACGCAGCGGCATTATCTGGCACACTCAAGGGTCGGGCAAATCGCTGACCATGATGTTTATGGTGCGCGAGATGTATCGCCATCCTACCCTTTCCAAGTGGAAGGTAGTGTTCGTCACCGACCGCACCCAGCTGGAGCAGCAGCTTTCGGAAACCAGCCGGAGCATTGGTTTTAGCGTCAAGGTGGCCGACAACATCCGTACCCTGAAAGAACTTTTGCGCACGGATTCTTCGGACCTGGTCATGGCCATGATCCATAAGTTCCGCGAGACGGACTTGCAGCAAACCTTTCCGGAACTCAATGCCAACCCGCACATCCTGGTGATGACAGACGAAGCTCATCGATCCCAATATGCCATGCTGGGGGCCAATCTGGACAAGGGGATTCCCAATGCGGCCCGCATCGGCTACACCGGCACCCCCATCGACAAGACCGAGCGGGTCTTTGGCGACTATATCGACAAATACACCATGCGCCAGTCCATCGAGGACGGTGTAACCCTGGAGATTGTTTACGAAGGCCGCACCCACAATGCCGAAGTGGCCGACCAGACGGGTATGGACACCGCCTTTGCCGATGTGTTCAGCGAATATAACCTGCAAGAGCGCATGGAGATCCTCGGCTACGGCTCCCGTGACGCCTATCTGGAAGCCAAATCCACCATCAAGGCCAAGGCCGGAGATATGGTGGAACACTACCTGACCCACGTCTTTCCAAACGGTTACAAGGCCCAGGTGGTGGCCGTCTCACGGGAAGCGGCCGTGCGATACAAGACCTACATCGATGCGGCTATAGTCGAGGCCATCGCCGCCCTTGAAAAAGACAATCCGAACAGCATTGATCTGGACCGGCTTAAAAAACTGCAAACCGATGTGATCATATCGGGAGGGTATAACGATCTGCCGCACATAAAGGCGTATGCGGATAAGTCAAGGCACGAAACGAGCATCAAGAGCTTCAAGCTTCCTTTTGACGGCGAAGATGAGGGGGTCACCGGCGACATGGGTATCGTCATCGTCCGGGATATGCTGCTCACGGGATTTGACGCACCGGTGGAGCAGGTGATGTATCTTGACAAGGTGGTAGTTGCCCACAACCTGCTGCAGGCCATCGCTCGGGTGAACCGGGTCGGCGGCGAGGGCAAGGACAAGGGGTTTGTGGTCGATTACGTCGGCATCGGCCACCATTTAAAAAAGGCCATTGAAATCTCCGACGAGCGCGAGCAGAAGGACGTTCTCGATGCCTTTAGCTTTCCGGAAAAAGAGCTGAGTGATTTGCGGGATGCTCATCGGTCGATTATGGCATTTTTTGAAAAGCATGGCCTGAACGAGCTCAACGACCATGACGCCTTTTTCGACCTTTTTTACGATGAAGATATGCGCTTTGAATACCTGCTGGCATTTAAGGGATTCACCAAGAGCCTCAATCTTCTTTTTCCGGCCAAGGAAGCTCTCGAATTCATGCTGGATTATCAGCAGCTCTCCGAAATCAACGTACTGGCGGGGAAACATTTCTGCGACGAACGCCTGAGCATGAAAGGGATTCCGCCCAAGCTCAGGGGAATTACTGATGCATATCTGGAATCCAAGGGCATCGACCTCAAAGTCGCCCCGATCTCGATTCTGGACCAAGACTTTGAAAACCAGGTCGGAAAACGAAAACGGACGAAAACCAAGGCTGCTGAGGTCGAGCACGCTATCCGTCACCATCTTGATGTGGACCTGGATGACGACCCTGACCTGCAAGCCTCCTTTGCCGAGGCCCTGAAGAAAATCCTGGAGGGTTTTCAAAAAAACTGGAAAAAGATTTACGAAGAACTGGAAAAACTGCGTCAACGCATCATCAATGCTCGAAAAGAGCCGACATACGGCCTGCACCGGAAAAAACAGATGCCGCTGTTTCGCATGTTCATGCGGGAAATTTTCGGGGATAGTGACGATAGCATATCTCAAGCATTGCCGTCAGCAGCTGGTGAACCCCCTCATCCCATTTGGATGGCCGAAGAAGATAAAATCAGTTACATGGTGGATTTGACCCAGAAAACCTTTCTGGTAGTGGAACGGGAATTAAAACTCACCGGCTTCTGGGGAAGCATTCCGGCCCGCAACAAACTCAAAGCGGACCTTCAGAGAATTTTACTGGCACCCGAATTTGCTAAAGTTCACGATCTTATTAAAAACCGCGCCCATATCATTTCCCGGATTATGGAGATTGCGGAAAAGAACAACGACACCATCCTGTACGCGGATTGATATGGATCTTGATTACACCATCGTAAGGTCGCCCAAGCGCCGCAAACTGACCATCACCGTCGAACGGGACCGTTCCGTAGTCGTGCATGCACCGGGATCGACACCGGAGGAAAAGATCCATCAATTGGTGAAGGCAAAGCGGAAATGGATTTACGAAAAAATGCATCACCCCCAGAAATACCGGGATCTGTCCCATCCTCCAGGAAAGGAGCTCGTCAACGGTGAATCCGCCCTTTACCTTGGACGGCACTACCGCATTGAGGTGATCAAAACGGGGCTTTCTGTGATTCGATTCAACCAGCGCTTTTATATCCCTGCCGCCCACGCCGGAAAACGGCAGGAGGTCTTGCGGGAATGGTATATACAGCGGGCCGAGGCCAAGATCATCCCCAGGGTGAAACAGCACGCCCGCGTGCTCGGTGTAGCCTATTCAAAAGTCAAAATAGTCGACAACCTGTATCGCTGGGGTTCCTGCACCGTGAACAACAATGTCAATTTCAACTGGCGCCTGATCAAAGCGCCTATGTTTGTTATTGACTATGCCATCGTTCATGAACTGGCCCATCTTATCGAGGCCAACCACACCCCCAGATTCTGGAACATCATCCGCGCCCAGGCCCCGACCATGGAAAAGGCAAAGGCTTGGTTGAAAGAAAACGGACAGTTGCTGGAACAGATGATATAAATGGAGACGCTGGTAAAAAAGTAAGTTATGTAGGTAAAGGAAAATAATTTATGATATTGGGCGGTAAAAGAGTACAGAGTACAGCGTATGGGGGTCTGCCCTTGACATAGGACATATTTGGGTTAGAAAAAAGATTGATCTGGACGATTACATTTCAAGGCTTGAGACTGAAGGAAAGGAAGATAATCTTGAAGAATTAAAAGGGCTCCAGGATGAAGGCATAGAAACCCTGATCAAGGTAGTGGAAATTAAGTCGGATGAAGAGCAGAACGAGGGGACCCCTTCAAAAGAGGAATATGCCAGGGCACATTTTGAAAGGGTGAACGAGGAATTGAGCACATTAAATTTGGCAGATCTTGAGGGCCAATATCGAGGTGATGCAAAACAGTGTTATACCTTTGCTTTGCTTCAGCCCAAACAATATCAAAGCTGGATTGCAGACTTGAAAAAAGGAAAAAATTAGGAATATGGGGAAGCATTCCTCAAATGTAGAAGAATTAAATCATAAGATCACAGAAGGCAGTGTGCCGGAACATCCAGGCTGGGAAGATTTGATTGAGATCAAAAACATTGAAGAGGAAATTAACGAGATAAAGAATGATATCAAAGTATTATAAGTAAAAAAGGAAACAGCATTATGGAGCAAGACGTCACTGTTAAAATACCACGCACATGGATAAAGGGATTGCCTGAAGATGAGTTAACTCTTAAACAGATTATTCGTCTGGGCATTTATCTGTATAAGATGGAGCGTGCAATTAAGTTGTATCGGGATGGTGTGGGTTCTTTGGGTTATGTTGCGGAACAAATGGGACTTAATAAACAGGATCTGATCCGTGAAGCTCGTCATCATGATATCGATCCAGAATATTCCGAACAAACGATCAGAGAGGAACTTTCAGAATGGCAATAAACGTGGTTTCAAACGCTGGTCCACTTAGCGAAAGAGAAGATATCTGGATCAGTCCTGATCTTTGTAAGGGTTTTCTTAAAGATGAGAACAAATAATTATCGACTATTGGGTAGAAAAGGCCAGGGAAGACCTTGCGTCAGCTCGGGATAACCTTAAATCGGGCAGGATTTTAAGAGGTTTGATTTGCACAAAAAAGGCAAGAACTTTCTTGGCTGCACAATAAAGCTCTATAAGAAGGTCAGATATTTCGGCCCTGGCAAAGGAGCGTCATTGTGAGCCGGGGATTGTATGAATATTCTGTGCGTGAAAGTCCTCGGGCAAAGCACATTGGTCTTAAGGTAAGCCTGCAAAAAAGGCTTGAGGTAATCGTACCTGTTGGCTTTGACCGCAAGCTCATCCCTGAAATACTGAAAAAAAAGAAACGTTGGATTCGAGCAGCTCAAGGAAAAATTGAACGGCAGGCAAAATTTGTGATTCGTGACTCGGAAGCTATTTTGCCCGATTACATATCACTCCCCTCTATGGGAGAAAACTGGAGCCTGCAATACAGGATCGGGAAAGCGGAGTGGGCCGTAGTATATGAGGACGGAAACGGTCAGCTATTGATTCGAGGTAATATACGGGACAAAACGGCATGTAAGGCAGCCTTGAAACGATGGCTTTCGCGCAAGGCACGGGCAACGCTTATTCCGTGGCTTCAAGAGGTTGGTGCGGATAACTCCCTCAAATTCAATCGAGTCTTTGTGAAATGCCAGAGAACGAGGTGGGCGAGCTGTTCTCGTCACAAAGCGATTAGCTTAAACCTGAAACTTTTATTTCTGCCCATGCATCTTGTCCGTTATGTTTTCATCCACGAACTCTGCCACACCATACACATGAACCACTCACAGAAATACTGGGCGTTTCTGGCTTCCAGGGAACCCGAATATGTTAGTCTTGATAAGGAATTAAGAGGCGCCTGGCGGCTTGTGCCTCCGTGGGTTGGATAACACGCCATTTATGTGTCCTGTGGGTTCACTTGACGGCTATCTTTGATTGGAAAATCAACTGAAAATTCTGTCGAAATCCAAAACCTGTTTTGACATGAATGAAATATGGTATAAAATGACTCCAAAGAGAAGTTGTTTTAAGTCTAAGGAGGGAGCCAGGAAATGCGGACTTTAAGGATTGCGATGGCCCAGATCAACACAACTGTGGGAGACCTGGAAGGAAATACAAAAAAAATATTGCAATACATTGAGCAGGCAAGAAACCTCGGGGTAGATCTAATCACTTTTCCGGAACTGGCTATAACCGGTTATCCACCGGAGGATCTGCTTCTTATGCCCCAGTTTGTTAACGAAAACCTGGATTACCTGAAAGAGATAATAAAAGCCACCTCTGGTATTTGTGTCATTGTCGGTTTCGTGGATAAGAAAGATGATCTCTACAATGCCGCGGCCATAATTAATAACGGAACATTAGCCGGGGTCTATCACAAAATATATCTCCCCAATTATGGAGTGTTTGATGAAAACAGATATTTTCAGGGAGGAAACGAAATTCCTGTATTTAACCTCGGGGAAACCGCGATTGGGCTAAACATCTGCGAAGACATGTGGTATCCGGAAGGCCCTACGACCACCCAAACCCTTAAAGGGGGCGCGGAATTGATTGTAAACATTTCTGCTTCTCCCTATCATGCAGAAAAAGGCAACAGCAGGAAAAGGATGTTGGCCACCAGGGCAGCGGATAACATAGTAATCGTGGCTTTCAACAATCTCGTGGGAGGGCAGGATGAGCTTATCTTCGATGGGGGCAGTATGATATTGGATCAAAAAGGAGACCTGCTTTGCCAGGGAAAACAATTTGAGGAGGACTTTATCGTTACTGACCTGAACTTAGACGCGGTCTTTCTCCAACGGATTCATGACCCCCGCCGGAGAAAGGATAAATTTGCCCCTTCAGACCACGAAGATAATCTAAAAAAAATAGACCTGAAGATGGCCAAAACACAAAAAAAGCCGGCCCTGCCCAAAAGAGATATAGAAGATGTTTCGCGGCTTGAAGAGGTCTACCGCGCTCTTGTATTAGGGGTTTCTGATTATGTGAAAAAAAACGGTTTCAAAAAGGTAGCCCTCGGCCTGAGTGGAGGCATAGATTCATCTCTGGCAGCAGCCATTGCTGCTGATGCCCTGGGAAGAGAAAATGTCATCGGAGTGGCTATGCCTTCCCCTTACACATCTTCGGAAAGCCAGGAAGATGCGGAAAACCTTGCCTCCAATTTCAAGATAAAATTTAAGTCCATCCCCATCGTCGATGCTATTAAGGCCTATGAGAGGATGCTGTCTTCCGAGTTCCAGGGATTAACTCCTGATGTAACAGAGGAGAACCTCCAGGCCAGGATAAGGGCCAATATCCTCATGGCACTGTCCAATAAATTTGGCTGGTTAGTCCTGACAACAGGAAATAAAAGCGAGAGCAGTGTAGGCTACTGCACCCTTTATGGAGACATGGCCGGCGGATTCGGCGTTATCAAGGATGTGCCCAAAACCTTGGTTTACGAATTGGCCAGATATCGAAACAGCATAGAAGAAACAGAAGTTATTCCTCGAAGGGTGCTTATCAAACCCCCGTCTGCCGAACTGAGACCCGAACAAAAGGATACTGATTCACTTCCCCCTTATTCCATTCTGGATCCCATCCTTCAGGCATATGTGGAGGAAGACAAAAGCCTGGAGGAAATCCTTAGCATGGGGTTTGAGGAAGAGATAGTAAAAGAGGTAATACGTTTAGTGAACAGAAATGAGTATAAGCGCAGGCAATCCCCCCCAGGGATCAAGATAACTCCACGAGGCCTGGGGAAAGACAGAAGACTTCCTATTTCAAATAAATACCGGGTGAGATAACTTCAGGACTCACCTTTCTATGCCACCCATACTGATTCCAGGAACGTGCCTGAGAAATCAACTATCAATTTGGGCTGATTTTTCTTTAGATCCCATGAAACAAAAATGGTCAACAGGTTAGTTACCGTTTCTTTTTCCACTCCCAGGTGCTCAGCAATTTTTTCATTGGCCTCCCGCACAGTGGCAATAACCAGCCTGTCAATTTTCATAGAAGCGTTCAGGCTTTTCAAGTGGGGAGAGCCCTGGAGCTGCTCAGCAGCTTCTTCCCAGTGAATGCCGGCCACCTTGCGGCGCAGCACATAGGCATTGCCCCTGTCCCTAATCGCCAGCAGTGGAGGATTGGCTCTCAACTGAGCATACCTGACTTTTATGCCGCGGACCTCTGATGTCAGGCGCTCCAGTATTTCTTTCTTTTTCTCCAGGGCAGGAAGTTGTCTTGCCTGGATTCTTTCGAATATGAAATCCTCATGGTTTAGGGTGATTTCCTTGAGACGCGTTGGATCAAAGCCCAGATCCATGAGATCACCTATGGTCAGGGTGTCTTTCGCAGTGATTCCTCTTTCCTTCAACCAGTTGACAAAGCTTGGTCTGTTGTAATTGGGCAGCGATTCAATGCTGCGGGCGGGATGGGTTTTTATTGTCCTCGGAAGACGCAAATATAATCCCCTGTCTCCGCTCACGAAAGATGGCTTGCTGGCCAACTCGTCAGGAGGATAGGATTGTACCGGCAGTGCTGCGATCTCAGGAGCCAGCACGATCTGTTCCAGGGAATCCCCGCCCGTATAACCTATCAGATCTCCTATGCGGCGCCTGAACGCAATGAGTTTGGTGACGAAACGAGTGAACATAAACCGCATAAACGTCGCGGGCTCTTTTTTACGGATTTCCGGCTCAAAGTAGGTGAGTAGCGCCAAGTGGAGTCCTTTGAACTCGGCAATGGTTCGTTGGACCATCACCTGGTTGTCCCTCATATCTATTTCAGCGCGTTTTCTTTTCAAGTGGTACACCAGCTTCAGAATAGACCCGCTTAGGTTTTTGCCTTGAAACGAGGGCGGAAGGTAGATCATGTAATTGTCGCCCGGATCTATGATGCCCTCACCAATAATCGCTTCAATGGGTTCCCAGCCCTGCTTGAAATAAATACTGTAGCTCGAATCATCTTCTGGAATGATGTTATCCAGGATCCCCACCGCAGATTTTTTGATTAAAATGTCTCTAAAATATTCCAGTATGCGATTGCCCAGCCCTTTTCTCCTGAAGGGTGCTGCCACCTCAACATAGACCAGGTAATAGCAGGGGATGGGTTTCTTAAGGTATAACATATTGAGACTACCCAGATTTTCCCCTGTTTCAGCATTGATCTCAAATACCTTGAAACCGTTGTTCGATTCTTCAGGTTTCAGGTTAGTGATCTTGCTCCCGGATACGGTTGCATTCACAAGGTCCCAAAGGTCATTGAAAAGGTCTGCAATAATAGGGCACCCGGCAGAACCCAACCGCATCTCTTCGTCAATAAGACTGATCAGGCCCAGCCTTTCATTAAGTCCAATCCGTTTGTTTGATGAAATGATACGGTTAGTTGACATGTTTCCCAATCTTATCTCATTAAGGGAGAAGGAATCAGTAAAGTCTAAAGGTCATAATTAGAATTGCTGCATGGAGAAGGAATTTTTTGACTTTTTGAGATTATCAATGTTATGAAAAAAAAAGCGGAGCATGTGCTCCGCTTTTTTGATACTAAAATATTTGCGTCGTCACACACTAAGGCATACCGGTCCTCCGGCTAAAATAAAAATAGAAATAAAAGCTGTCAGCGAGGTGTGTAACGGTCATATTCCTTTTCCTTTTTTAAAGATTTCATATTACTCTCCAATGAAAGCATTGTCAATACCTTTTTGGCTAACAATTCTAAATTTTGAAAGGAAGGGCAATCCATGAAAGGCAGTCAGGCTGTAGTCCGCATGTTAGAACAGGTAGGTGTGGAGGTGGTTTTCGGATTGTGCGGCGATACCAGCCTTCCCCTTTACGAGGCATTTTGGGAAATAAAACCGGGCGTAAAGCACATACTGACCCGTGATGAGCGCTCAGCCTCCTTTATGGCCGATGCATATGCTAGATTTAGCGGCCGTGTCGGGGTATGCGAGGGGCCAAGCGGAGGCGGAGTTATCTACATTATGCCGGGAGTGGCAGAGGCAAATCAATCCTCGGTCCCGCTGGTGTCAATAACCTCTGATATTGACCTGCGCGATCGGGATCGGGGTACGCTGACCGAACTTGACCAGGATGCCCTGTTCAGGCCGATTACTGTGTGGACCAAGACACCGGTTGAGGGCAGGCAACTTCCTGGGGTTGTTCGTGAGGCCTTTCGCCAGGCGAACTCTGGCCGGTTGGGGGCTACCCACATCTGTCTGCCTCTCAATGTACAGGAAGCGGATGTGGCTGATGGGGATGTCTACATTAACCCCCGCTACGCGGCTTATCCTGCTGACCGCACCGCTCCGGAGCCGGGTCCGGTGGGCCGAATGGCTGATCTGCTTTTGGAGAGTAAAAGCCCGGTGGTGGTGGCCGGTGCCGGGGTGATCCGGTCTGAGGCATGGCCCGAGCTTAAGCAGCTGGCAGAACTGTTAGGCTGCCCGGTCGCAACATCCATCAGTGGAAAGGGCGCCCTGGCTGAGATCCACCCTTACAGCCTTGGCGTCATTGGCAGCAACGGCGGGCTTGCCTATCGCCATGAGTTTATAAAATCGGCGGATCTGGTATTTTACGTCGGTTGCCATACTGGCTCTGTAACCACCAGCAAGTGGACCCTGCCGGCCGATAGGTCGGTCAAGGTTATTCAATTAGACGTAGATCCGAACCACATCGGTATCAATTTCCAGCTTGTGGAGGGCGTCGTCGCAGACGCCAAGCTGGGCCTGGCTGCCTTGGTCGAAGAGATTGCCGACCGGTTGGGGGGCGGCAAAGCAGACAAGATCGACCCCAACTTGATCTCCCGCAAGCGACAGGCCCACATGTTGGCCGTGGAGGATTTTACGTCCAATGTGATGCCAATAAGACCGGAGAGGTTCGTGACTGAGCTGGTCAACGTCTTGCCCGTAAATACATTGGTTATCACCGATCCAGGCACACCAACTCCTTATATGGCCGCCTACTATCGCCTGCCCAAAGCCGGCCGGTGGTTTGTAGCCCCCCGGGCCCACGGTGCCCTTGGCTATTCCCTGCCGGCCGTGGTTGGGGCCCATTTTGCCCGAACAGGCCACCGGGTTGTGGGCATCATGGGTGACGGCAGTTTCGCTATCTCCGCAGGGGAACTGGAGACTATAGCCCGGCTCAATATTCCTGTAGTTCTGATCGTGCTAACAAACTCAGGCTTTGGATGGGTCAAGGCAGGTCAGAAGGCGACGGGAGAGCATTATTTCGGGGTAGACTTTTCGACTACAGATCACGCCAAAGTGGCCCTGGCTTACGGCATTAAAGCAGAGCGGGTGGAAGACCCGGCAGACCTGAATCGCGTGCTCGGCCGGGCAATGAGTTCCCAGGGGCCAGTGTTGGTGGACGTGGTCGTTCAACCCCTCGAGGAGGCCAACGCCCCTGTCTCAAAGTGGGTAGCCTGACAAAGGATTTGGGTAAGCGTTCACAGGTTCAGAGTTCACCGTTCAAGGTTATCTTTCTTGCGTTGACCTTGCTCGTAGGCCAGTCCCGCCCCGGGCGGGATTCAGATTTGCGGTAAACCTACAACCCCTAAACCTTGAACTCTGAACCCGTGAACGGTTACGGATTTGGTGAGGTTTTATTTCCAGTCCGGACTGGGATGTTACGTTTACGCCTTATCATAGTGACTGAATTGCATGGTGAATGTCCCCCGACCCTGAGACGCGGATCGGAGAGCGGTGGAATACCCGAACATTTTGGAAAGAGGGACACTGCCTGTGAGAACCTGGAGCGTCCCTGTGCTGGTAATCCGCGTAATTTTTCCATGCCTGGCATTGAAATCACTGATGACATCACCTGTAAATTCTTCCGGAATTCGGACCTCGGTTTTCATGATCGGTTCGAGGAGCAAGGGGGCAGCCCCCTGGCAGGCATTTTTAAATGCCATGGTAGCAGCCACCTTAAATGCCATCACGTCAGATGTTTCCTTTATGTGGACATCCAGGAGGCATGTCTGCACGTCAAGTACGGGATAGCCTGAAAGAACGCCACTGGCCTCTCCTTCAGCAATCCCTTGTTTTATGGCCTGAAGGCAGTCTTCAGTAAGGTCCGAATTTTCGCACCGGTCAACAAAACGGTTCCCGCTACCCCTCGGCAAGGGTGAAGTCTCGATTTTCACGCCTGCATAATGCTGCTGCCCGGCGATCTCCCGATCGAAAAATTCCTCATGCTCCACGGTCTTTGTCACGGTCTCCCGGTAAACGACTTGAGGTTTTCCCTGGTTCGTTTCTACGAAAAATTCACGTTTTAGCCTTCCTGCAATGATTTCCAGGTGGAGCTCACCCATGCCGGATATGACAGTTTGACCGGTTTCTTCATCTATCTTGAACTTGAATGTGGGATCTTCGTCTGAAAGTTTACTCAGGGCATCCAAAAGCCTATCATTATCACCGACCTTTTTGGGTTCCACAGCCATACTGATGACAGGTTCGTTGAATTGAATCGGTTCAAGGAGGATTGGTTTCTCTTTTGAGCACAGGGTGTCGCCGGTAGTCGCTATCTTCAGACCCATGGCAGCAACGATATCGCCTGCCGAAGCGCTATTGATCCGTTCTCTTTTGTTGGAATGCATCTTAAGGAGTCGCGACAGTTTTTCGTTGATATCCTTGCCCGGGTTGTAGACAGAGTCACCCATTTTAGCTGTACCAGAGTAAACCCGCAAATAGGTCATTCTCCTCCCCTGATCCATGATTACCTTGAAGACAAGGGCAGAAAATGGCCCTTTTATCTCTGCCGGACGGGACTCTTTTTTTTCTGACGAGGGGATATGTCCTACAATTGGTGGAATATCCAAAGGCGAGGGGAGGTAGTCAACAATTCCATCCAAAAGTGGCTGTATGCCTTTATTCCGCAGGGCGGCGCCACAAAAAATCGGTACAAGTTCCAGGTTAATGGTGGCGTTTCGTATGGCCTGTTTTATCTCATTAATTTCGAGTTTTTCTTCTGAGAGGTACTTCTCCATTATCAGATCATCTTTATCAGCCAGGGTTTCCAGGAGATGTTCTCTATGCTTTAAGGCCTCTTCCAGCATGTCAGCGGGAATAGGGACTTCACTGAGCTGGGCCCCAAGCGTTTCCTCTTCCCACAGAATACCTTTCATCTTAACAAGATCGATCACACCATTGAAATCATCCTCGATACCCCATGGTATTTGGAGAACAAGAGGAACGGCCCCAAGCCGATCCCTGATCATCAGTATGGCCTTAAAAAAGTCGGCTCCGACGCGATCCAGCTTGTTGATAAAGGCAATTTTAGGGACTTTGTACCTGTCTGCCTGGTGCCAGACTGTTTCAGATTGAGGCTCCACGCCGCCCACTGCGCAGAAAACCCCTATGGCGCCGTCCAGGACACGAAGTGAGCGTTCCACCTCGATGGTGAAATCTACATGACCGGGGGTGTCAATAATGTTTATGGCATGGCCCTGCCAATTGCAGGAGGTTACGGCAGAGGTTATGGTGATGCCCCGTTCCCTTTCCTCCACCATCCAGTCCATGGTGGCCTCGCCATTGTGGACCTCCCCCATCTTGTGAACGCGGCCTGAGTAAAAGAGGACACGTTCTGTCACTGTGGTCTTCCCCGCGTCTATATGCGCGATAATTCCTATGTTGCGTGTTTTGGTGAGTTTTGGTTCCGGTGGCATTTAAATAAAATCTCGCCTCCCAATATCGTATTTTATCAGTCTTTTGATGAGGCCTTCAGCCCTTCACTATTCGCATCAGTCTACTTCAATTGCTGTTGAAAAAGCAGGACAAAGTCAAAATTGCATTTAACATAATGATTTTAATATGAAATGTCTTTGATTTCAAAATCCCCCCTAACCCCCCTTTCAAAGGGGGGAAAATCTTAAGTCCCCCTTTATTAAAGGGGGATTGAGGCCCGCCCTCCAGCCAAGCGGAGTGAGGCGGACGGGGGGATTTTATAGACCGGATTCCGTCTGACTTTGACGTTTCCCTAGTTGAAAAAGCCGCTTCATTGACACGAAGCGTAAATCTAAGGTATCCTGCGTAGCCTGTCAAGGCAATAAGATCCGTGTTTAGCCAGGCATTACGGGGCGCCTGATTGGTTTTCGGGCATCCAGAATTCAAGGGAGGAGATGTCTTCTTAAAATGTGTTCTCATACTTTAGCTGGACAGCGCCTGATGGAGATATTTGAGCTTTTGTCGAACCACTTCGGTCCTCAAAACTGGTGGCCGGCTGAGACAGAGCTGGAAATGATAGTTGGGGCTGTTCTTACCCAAAATACAAACTGGAAAAATGTGGAAAAGGCCATTGAAAACTTAAAAGGCAAGGGTCTGCTTTCACTGGCAGGCCTTCGTTCCCTTGCTGTTACAGAGCTTGCGCAAGAGATTCGGCCGGCCGGCTATTTTAATATCAAGGCTAAACGATTAATGAACTTGATCGATTTTATCGTTGCGTACTACCAGGCAGACCTCTCTTTGTTCCTGGAAGATGAGACTCAAAACCTTAGACAAGGCCTTCTTTCTGTCAAAGGGGTTGGCCCGGAGACCGCTGACAGCATCCTGCTTTACGCGGCACATCGCCCCGTATTCGTCATTGATACCTATACTCACCGCATTCTAAGCCGCCATGGCATGACTGAGGAACAGACGACCTATGATGAGCTGCAGAAATTGTTTATGGACCATCTGAGCGAAGACACGTCTGTTTTCAATGAATTTCACGCTTTGATTGTGCAAACAGGAAAAACTTATTGCCGCAGAAAGCCGCTTTGCACCCGTTGCCCCCTTGAGGGATGGGGACCGTTTGATTGAGTAACTCTAACTAGCCGTCTCTATAGGCCAAAATCGTGAATTTTGAGCCGAGTTTCAATATATTGTGGTGCAAATAATGTAAAGATACTGGATACTGGTTTCTGGATACTTGTTGTAGCGAAGCGGAAATCCCGTCTTTAGCGGGAATGAAATAAGAAATTTTATCACTTTTTTATCTTTCGAAAAGGACCGTACAACAAATTGATAATATTTCCGGGCGCTGTAAATGGGAAAGTCTTTATCCCCGCTGAAGACGGGATCTTCGGCCAGCAACGAGCATCCAGCAACGAGCATCTCTACGCTTCAAGCAAAATATTTGATAAACGCACACAAACTCGTCGGTTTAAGGCCTTGGCTTCGCTTGACTAAAGGTTCAAGGCGCAAGGAATTAAATTGAAATAAAATTACTGTTTTGGTACATCAAACTTGATGGCCCTGTAAAAAGTCCGAATTTATATTTGTGACGCCCATAACTATTTGATATTCCAATATGTATAAGGCATTTCAAGCATGAATGTGTATATAAAGGCCCTAAGGGCACCTTTCCTGGCTGGCTCTTTGATTCCGGTCATCATAGGCACTGCCTATGGTTTCATTGATAAGCATTTTTCTCTCCTGCTTTTTTTAATCACTGCTCTTGGAGTTGCAGCCCTGCATCTGGCCGCTAACCTGCTTAATGATTATTACGATGCCAAAGGCAGTGATCCGATCAATGTGCGTTTGACGCCTTTTAGTGGCGGAAGCCGGGTCATTCAAAATAGACAGGTTGCGCCCTGGTGCGTGCTGTCAATCGCTGTATTTTTTTATGTGCTCAGTCTATCTGCTGCTATCTGGCTGGTTTTCCTGGGGAGACCCCTTGTGCTTCCAATCGGTCTTTTAGGGGTAGCTGCAGGGTGGGCCTATTCAGCCCGTCCCCTTCAGCTCATGTCGCGTGGATGGGGTGAAATTTGCATATTTTTCGCATTCGGCCCGTTTATCACCCTGGGAGCTTACTATGTAATGTCTGGCTCTCTCAGCTGGTCCGCCTTCGCTCTTGGGTTTCCCCAGGGCTTCTTTATTGCGGCCGTAATATGGATCAATCAATTCCCCGATTACGAGGCAGATCGTGATGCCGGGAAGAAAAACCTGGTAGTCAGATTGGGGCCGAAGCTCTCCAGGTATCCTTATTGCATCATTATGTTAGCGGCATTTATTGCCGTTATTTTTCTTGTCGGTATTGTAGGATTGACCTACCTGACCATGCTGTCTTTTATTGCATTTCCACTCGCATTCAAGGCGATGAAAATTCTATGGAGAGAATATCTCTCATATGAGGGGCTGATACCGGCACAGGCTCTTACCATTCAGACTCTGATAGCCCATGGGGTTCTCCTTTCCCTTGGTCTGGTCTTGAGCCGGTTGGTATAATGGTAACCGTTCACGGGTTCAAAGGTTCAGGGTTCAAAGGTTAGATTTCATCGGAACCTGTGAACGCTTACGTATAATGTGTCGTGATTGTATAACTTATTCCAATTGCAGAGCGAAGCGGAGCTAAGTTCGTTCTCGGGAGGCTACAAAATGATCAGTAGATACACGCGACCTGAGATGGGTCGGATCTGGGAACCTGAAAATTTATATGCAAAGTGGCTTGAAGTTGAAATTGCAGCTTGCGAGGCCATGGCACAAGAGGGCCTTGTACCTGAGGAGGCCCTTGAAAACATCAAGAAAAAGGCCGCCTTTTCTGTAGGGCGCATCCTGGAGATCGAAGAGGAAACCAAACACGATGTCATTGCATTTTTGACGAACGTGGCAGAACACGTGGGCCCTGATTCACGATATATCCATTTGGGCCTCACCTCTTCCGACATCCTGGACACGAGCTTTGCGCTTCTTTTGAAACAGGCCATGGACATAATCGTTCAGGATCTCCAGGAGCTTATGGATGTCATTCGGACCAGGGCAATGGAGCATAAATATACGGCCATGATCGGGCGCTCCCACGGAATTCATGCAGAACCAATAACCTTTGGCCTGAAACTGGCCGTATGGTACTCTGAAATGAAACGGAACTTGAAAAGGCTGGTTGAGGCGCGTGATGTCATAAGCTACGGAAAGCTTTCCGGGGCCGTTGGTACATTTGCCAATACTTCCCCAAAGATCGAAGCTCTTGTATGTAAAAAACTTGGGCTAAGGCCTGAAGAAATATCCACTCAGATTATCCAGCGCGATCGACATGCCCAGTATTTTTCAAGTCTTGCAATTCTCGCCGGGACCCTGGAAAAGATAGCTGTCGAGATACGACATCTTCAGAGGACAGAAGTCCTTGAGGTAGAGGAGCCCTTTGCAAAGGGACAAAAGGGCTCTTCCGCCATGCCCCACAAGAAAAACCCCATTGGCTGTGAAAACATTTCAGGCCTTGCTCGCCTTGTGCGATCCAATTCCCTGGCCGCCATGGAGAACATGCCCTTGTGGCATGAGAGGGATATCAGCCATTCCTCTGTGGAAAGGGTAATCGCGCCGGACAGCACCATTCTCATTGACTATATGCTTCATCGTTTAACCGGAATTCTAAGAGGCCTGGTGGTCCATGCTGACCGGATGGCTGAGAACCTAAAAAAAATGAAAGGGCTTATATTTTCTCAGCAATTACTTCTGAAACTGGCCGGAAAGGGCCTTGAAAGGCAGACTGCCTATGTTATGGTGCAAAGGAATGCCATGAAGGTTTGGGAGACCGGGCAGGAATTCAAAGATCTTATCATGGAAGATCAAGAGATTGGCGGATATTTGAGTAAGTCAGAGATCGAAGAAATATTTGACCTGGACTATCATGTGAAACATGTAGACGATATCTTTGAGAGGGTGTTTTAGTAGCAACTAGAATTATTGTGGGGAAAAATATATTTGCATTTAAGGCTATTGCTGCTATTCTGATTATTTTAGGATTGATTATTGATGATTCCCTGCATTATTGACAAGCGCCGAATTCCTTTTGCGAACTGCGGTTTTATTTTCATTTTCAGCACAGCAGTATTTTTTTTTCTTGGCTGCGGTCTCGTTGAGCAGGAAGAGAACAGTGTAGTCATCGTTGTTGGCTCCAGGCAAATCACCGCTGATGAGCTAAAGAAGGATATGGAATTAATAGGTGCCGGAATGAATGTTCTGGAGAAGCACCAGGACCAGTATCGGAACCAGCTTGCTGAACAGTTGATATGCCATTATCTGATCATGGAATATGGCAGGGAAAAGGGCATTGCTATCCCGGAAAGGGAACTGCAAAGCGCCCTGAATGACATAAGGCGGGAATATGGGGAAGATGCCTTTAAGGAAGCGTTACTTCGGGAATATGTGGATTTTGATCAGTGGAAAGATCAATTCGGAGAGCAACTCCTTGTAAGCAGAATTTTAGAGAAGGTTTCAGAAAATATTGTCCCGCCTACCTACAGGGAAATTGAGCAGTATTTTGAAAATAATCCTGATGAATTCAGGTGTCCCCGGATGGTAAGATTCAGACAAATTGTTACCAGGACCAAAGGAGAGGCCGAAAGTCTCCTCAAACGAATACAAAACGGGGAAGACATGAGCGAACTGGCCCGTGAATATTCAATAGCGCCTGAGGCTAACAATGGCGGTGAGGTCGGCTGGATTGCCCGTGACCATCTGGAAGAGTCAATGGGAAAAGTTCTTTTTTCAACGCCGCAGGGTAAACTGAGCCCGGTCGTGGAGACGCCTTATGGATACCATATTTTTAGAGTGCTTTCCATTCGACCCGATACTGTGAAAGAACTTCCTGATGTCATTCAGCAAATAGAAACAAGGCTTCTTCACCAAAAACGTGAAATATTCCTTAAGGAATGGATAGAAAGCCTGGGGACTCATTTTGAAGTCAGGATTAATCAGAAACTGTTGAATAAATTGGAATTGAATTGAATGAAAGGATTTAAGATTTTCTCAATAATCATTTGGACGGCGGTTCTGGCCCTGATATTTCGTCCCGTAGTATTGGCTGAAATATGTAACAGGGTGGTGGCACAAGTGAATAACGATGTGATCACACTCTACGAACTGGATAATAAGATCAAAGAGCTTACCGGTTATGATTCAGGTGAGCTTAAAATGAAAGATGAAAAAAAATATATAGAAACCCGGCGCAAGGTTTTAGATCTTCTGGTCGATGAAAAAATTGCCTTCGAGAAAATCCGGGAAATGGGAATCGAGGTTACGCCCGGGGAGATTGATGAAGCTATTGAAAGGATAAAGGAAAGTAACCAGTTGACCCAGGAAGGCATGATTGCCAGACTTAAAAAGCAAGAAGTGAGTTTTGAGTCGTACCGGGAAGAAATCAAAAGGCAACTGGAACGGAACAGACTTATCAATTACGAAGTAAAGTCTAAGATAGTCATAAGAGAGGAAGAGATCAAAGACTATTACAGCAATAACAAGGATAAATTCAGCATCATAGCAAAAGTGCATCTTGCAACCATCTTCCTGAAGCAGGAAGACCCGTCAAATCAAGAAGAAACGGTTGCTCTTTTACGGAAAGCCGAAGAGATCGTCTTCAGACTGAAAAAGGGTGAGGATTTCGGTAAAATGGCCAGGGAGTTCTCTCAAGGCCCCGGCGCCAAAGAGGGCGGGGATCTGGGGTTTTTCAAGACGGCCCAGCTTGATCCGGATCTTCTGGAAGTTCTAAAAGGCATGTCAACGGGAGACGTTACCAGGCCGATCATAAGACAGGCCGGGATACAGATTGTTAAGCTTCTTGAAAAGCAGGACAGCGGAGTGAAGCCCTTTGAAGAGGTAAGAGATGCCATTTTTGAAATTCTTTACAAGGAAGAAATAGACAAAAGATATTCCTCCTGGATCAAAGAGTTAAGAGAAAAGGCATATACAAAAATCATTTTTTAAAACTGGGCAAATATGAACCACCTTGAATATCGGCACCCTACCGGTCAAAAGGCCTTTTCCTTCGAGTCAGACACTCTTTCGGAGCATAGCCCGGGACGGAGACCAGATGTGGAGGATGGAGAAACAGGGTCAATTATGGAAAGTGGTGTAGGGGCCCTTTTGAAGGATGAAAGGCAAAGAAAAGGACTCGATTTTGGTCAGGTCTCAGAAATGACCAGGATCCAGCCTCACATCCTTCAGGCTATAGAAAGCGAAGACTGGCCCAGTCTCCCTTCGCCGATTTTTGTGAAGGGATTTGTCCGTTCTTACGCCCATGCTGTGGGATTGGATGCGGGGGAGATTGTAGCTCTTTATCAGAAGACTGCCCCCATTGAATCTACAACTCCCAAGCCTCTTGGAGAGCCTGTGGGGAGCAGGAAAACCCTCTCGGTTGTGTTGATCCTTCTATTGGTTACAATGGCATTAGCCTATTTTTTGTGGAAGGGGTATCTACCTGGAAAGGACGTCTCGGAGCGCTCTCAGACAATTCATTCAGTTGACAGCAGCATGGTGAATTCAGAGCCTGTTCAGGAAACTTTCAGCAAAACCCAGGAACTGCCTTTGAAGAAGCAGAAAGAACCTGTATCGGGCAAGGTCTCTGAATCGGTGGAACAGGTACCCCGGATGGAGAAGGCTTTAATCCTAACGGCTTCTGCACCGGAGCCGTCTCCTGAACTTGTTGACGTTAAGCCTCCCAACAACCCCTTGGAGGAAAAGGCGGCAACATCATTTTCAGCAGGACCGTTGTTAGCCTATGAGCCTGAAACAAGCCCCGAAACTGAAATCCGGGAACTGATTCTTAAGGCAAATGTTAGAGAAAAGACCTGGGTCAGGATCTTTGTGGATGATCAGGATCCCAAAGAATATATCTTCACTCCTGGAAGTCACCCTGAGTGGAAAGCCAAAGAGGGTATGGAATTGCTTATCGGCAACGCGGGGGGTATTAGTTTTGAGTTTAATGGCGTACAGGTCGAAAATATTGGAAACCCCGGGCAGGTGGTTCGTTTGAGCCTGCCTGAAGGATACAAAAGAAAGAAATTGCTGGATTAAAATGAAAAACGTTTTCCATATCTTTGAAGATAGGGGTTTTATTGAACAGGTAACTGACAGGAAACTCGTGCGTGAGCTCCTTGAAAACCCTACAACCTGCTACATCGGGTTTGATCCAACCGCAAAAAGCTTACATGTGGGGAGCCTTCTCCCCATCATGTCGCTCGTCCATATGCAGAGAGCAGGACACAGGCCGATCGGTGTCGTTGGAGGCGGGACCGGTCTTGTGGGAGACCCCAGCGGAAAAACGGAAATGCGCAGTATTTTAACACTGGAAGAAATCAATGAAAACGCTGAGGCACTAAAGAAGCAGTTGTCTCGTTTCATTGATTTCAGCGATGGAAAGGCTATAATGGTCAATAACGCTGACTGGCTCACGGATCTCCGCTATATAGAATTTCTTCGAGATATTGGGCGGCATTTTAGTGTGAACAGGATGCTTGCAGCGGAAAGTTACAGGGCAAGGCTGGAAACCGGGCTGAGCTTCATAGAGTTTAACTATATGCTGCTCCAGGCATATGACTTCTGGTATCTGTTCAAACATTACGACTGCCACCTCCAGATGGGCGGAAATGATCAGTGGGGCAACATCCTGGCCGGTGCAGATCTCACGAGACGCCTTGAAGGGGAAGTCATCCACGGCCTGACTTTCCCTCTCTTGATCACATCCTCAGGGATTAAAATGGGTAAAACCCACAAAGGGGCAGTCTGGCTTGACGCTTCATTGACGTCGCCTTATGACTATTACCAATATTGGATTAACCAGGACGACGGTGATGTGGAACGTTTTTTGGGCCTTTTCACATTTCTTCCCATGGAGGAAGTCCGTCAGCTTGGACGTTTAAAAGGGGCTGACATGCGAACAGCAAAAGAAGTGCTGGCTTACGAGGCCACAAAACTGTGCCATGGCCAGGAAGAGGCAGACCATGCACATGAAGCTTCTCAACAGCTATTTGGCCCTGACAGAGCAAAGTCTCCCGAGGCTGCCCCTACATACAGCATTGGTCAAGAAGAACTTGATCAGGGTATCCCGGCTTATATACTTTTTGAAAAAGCAGGCCTTTGTAAGACTCGTAGTGAGGCCCGCCGGCTCATTTCTCAGGGCGGTGGATATATAAACGGCCAAAGGGTTAAAACGTTTGACCAGGCAATCAACATCAATGATTTGCAACAGGACTTCTTGCTGCTGAGGGCAGGTAAAAAGAGGTATGTAAGGATTACACAGGAATAACCCCTGCGCCTTGCTGAGCAGGGCGGGGCTTTCAAGATCTGCCCCGATAGCGCATGTGATGATTATGAAAGATACAGAAGGCAAACCAGTCCAGGAAGGGGATGAAAAACCGGAAGAAAGGCATTCTGTTGACCCCAGCGAATTTCGCCTTGCCCCTGTCGCCCAGTCAGAAAGGAACTTAGTACCTTATGATCCGCTTCAGATGTACCTCTTTGAGATAAAGAGGTATAATCTGCTGACCAGGGAGGAGGAGATAGAACTGGGCAAAAGGGTCAGAGAGAAAAAGGACCAGAAGGCCGCCTACAGGCTGGCTACTTCCAACCTGAGATTGGTAGTGAAAATTGCCATGGATTTCCACCGGTACTGGACAAAAAATCTGTTAGACTTGATCCAGGAAGGAAACCTGGGTCTCTTACAGGCTGTCAAGAAATTTGATCCTTATCGGGGCATAAAATTTTCATACTATGCGTCATTTTGGATTAAGGCGTATATGTTGAAATTCGTAATGGATAACTGGAAACTGGTCAAAATTGGAACAACTCAGAGCCAACGCAAGCTGTTCTTCAATTTGGCTAAGGAGCGAGACAAGCTGATAGCCGAAGGGTTTAGTCCTGAACCCAGGCTTTTGGCTGAGCGGCTTGCTGTCAAAGAAGAGGAAGTTGTTGAGATGAGCCAGCGTCTTGGAGGATGGGAGATTTCCCTTAGCGCTCCTGTTGGCGATGATTCGAGAGAAGCCTATGGTGCTCTTCTGCCAGACCCGGGTATGAGCACAGATGAGCAGCTTTCTAAAAATCAAAGGCGGCAGATCTTAACACAGAAGCTCAGGGAGTTTCGCAGGACACTTTCCGGGAATAAAGCTGATATTTTTGATAACCGGATTATGGCAGAAAAGCCCTTGACCCTCCAGGAGCTTGGAGACAAATATCATATATCACGGGAGAGAGTTCGCCAAATCCAGGAAAAAATTACTAAAAATATCAGAAAGTGGCTCAAAGAACAGATCCCGGATTTTGAAGAAGAGTATTCTGACTTTATAAAATGAAAAAAGAACCCGCAATCCGTAACTCGCAACCCGTAACCCGCAATGAGTTAACCTCATGCGGATACTGGAGACTTACAGGCGTTCTATCACTTTTCCTTATAATAGGACTCGTCTCAGGATGTGTTGGGCTTGCACCCCGGGTCACACCTTTGGAGTCCGTGTCGCCTGAAGCTGGAAGAAGAGTATCCCCCCCTAAAGAAATGGACAATGTTCAGGAGGCTTACAAAAATTTTGCATTGGCCTCCATTGCCGTGACGCATGGCAACCCCCAGGATGCGCGGACATATCTTTCCAGGGCCATCGAAAAAGACCCGGAATCCGCTTATCTCTGCACAAAAATGGCTTTGCTTCTCAAAAGCATGAAAGACTACCCGGGTGCCCTAAAATATGCTCTCAGATGTGAAGACCTGGAGCCTGAAAATGTGAGAAGCAAGATACTTCTTGCCGAACTTTATGCCCTCATGGGTGACGATGACATTGCCATAGAACAGTACCGCAAGGCCGTGGACCTTGATCCGGAAAATGACAGGATAAGACTTCTTCTAACTACCATTCTAATCAAAAAGGAACAATCCGACGAGGCGCTCAACCAGTTGGAAATAATATTAGAACGGAATCCCGAACTTGTCATCGCTCATTATTACCGGGGAAGGATTAACTTGGAGAAAAGTCGTCATGCAGAGGCTGAACAGGCATTCCTTGAGGCACTGAGACTAAACGAAACCCTGGAACCCGCCCTGTTTGATCTGGGAACGCTCTATCAGATGACTGACAGAAACGTGGATGCGGTTGAGATCTATGAGAAATTGCTGGAGCTTTATCCTGACAATATGGGGGCCAGGAAAAGGCTGGTGGATCTATACATCGAGCTCGGTCAGAATGAGAAAGCTGAGCAGCAAACAGAAGAAATCAAAGAGCATTCAAAGCCTGGTGAACCGGGAAGGCAGGCCCTTGGCCTAATCTATCTCAGACAGGGAAAGCTCGATGAATCCATAGAGGAATTAAACCTGATTGTTTCCGCCTGGCCGGGTGATTACAAATCCAGGTACTATCTCGGTACAGCCTATGAAGAAAAAGGGGATATTGATAAAGCCCTGGAACACTTCGGCCAGATCAAGCCAGAGTCAAAGTATTTTTTAAGTGCTCAAATGCATATGGGGTATCTCCTCAGTGAGCAGAAAAAATATGACGAAGCCATCAGGGTCATCGAAAAAGCCATTACGCTGAAAAAAGAAAAGATTGAGCTCTATTTGATGCTGGCGTCAGTTTATGAAGCAAAGGAGGAATACGAGAAAGCCATCGAGGTTGTTAAAAACGGGCTAAGTCAGGACGAAAAAAACATTGATCTTATATTCCGTCTCGGCGTACTTCTCGATAAGTCCGGCGATAAGGCGTCATGTCTAAAGCAGATGAAGCGGATTTTGGAAATAGATCCCGAACACGCGGACTCATTAAACTACATAGGGTATACATACGCAGACAAGGGGATAAAGCTGGATGAGGCTATGGAACTGATCCAGAAGGCCTTAAAACTAAAGCCTGAAAGCGGTTACATAATAGATAGCCTGGGATGGGTCTATTTCAGGAAAGGTTTGTATAATGAAGCACTCCGTTACTTAGAAAAGGCTGCAAAGCTGACCCCTGAAGACCCAACTATTAATGAACATCTTGGCGACGTCTACTTTAAAAAGAAAGACTTCAAGAAGGCCCTCGAATATTACAAAAAGGCCCTTTCGCTGAAACATCCCGAAGAAAAGAAGATAAAACAAAAAATAATTGAGGTTGAACTGCTTCTTAAAGGAAAAAATTGAATCTCAATAAACAAATTCCCCTGGGTGCAATCTTTCTTTTGCTTTTTGCTTCTTTTTTTTTCCAATGCTGCGCCCCTGTCTCCGTTCAGCAACCATCTCGCCCTTTTGACCACAAAAAAATCACCGATCTTATTTCCATGAGCCGGGAACAGGAAAGTCGGGTCCACGCACTCTTCTCTTCAGGTCGCATAACGATCAAAGGGCGCGGTTCGGAACCCGAACTGAATATTCTAATCGCTGGTGTTAGGGATTCAGGTAAAATCAAAATTGAAATCACACATCCCTGGGGTCGCCCACTTCTTCATATCCTCCTCAATGAAAAGAGATTCCAAATCCTTTCCTTCAGCGAGAAGAGATATTATTCCGGGTACCTTGGGCCTTTTGATCCATCGGGGTTTTTCCCGGGCATGTTAGACCCCGATCAGATATGGACCTTTGTAAGGGGATATCCTGTTATACGGAAACATAATCGCGCTGTTTCCTTGAAAGAAAATCAGGCCACACTTCTAAACACAAATGGGGAATTTGTGCAGGTCATTGATTTTCATCCGCAAAGCAGTACCCCATGTTCGATGTTTTTTCCCGGGCAGGACATAAAAATTACGTTTTCAAACTTTCAAAATGAGGATGGCATTTATTATGCACGGAAAGTAGGGTTAAACGATCCTCGAACTGGCAGTCAACTGACATTTGACCTGAAACAGGTGGTTTTCAATAAGGTTATACCGAAAGAAATCTTCCAACTTGAAAAACCAGCGGGCTTTGAAACCATGTTACCCCAGGGCACCGAGGAGAGGTAACTCACTCCTGATACCTTGCGGCATCCTTGACACAACATAAATCGTTCCCTATAGTGCCAACATTTCGTAGGCGTTCACAAGTTCAGGGGTCACCGTTTAAACTCACGAATCAACAGCGCAGGTTTTTGGTGAACCCGTGAACGGTTACCATCTTTCACGAAAGCAGATACTATGGAGTTTATAAACAAGGTCTTTAATCACCCCGGACTACGAAAAGCACTGGTAAAAAGCAGGGTTTTTCTGGTGATTGTGTTTCTTATTCTCATATTGATTTACGGCCGACTGGAGCTGTATTTTCTTGCCTTTGCTGTTTCTATTTCCGGGGAATTGATCCAAATATGGTCATCAGGCAGCCTGGAAAAGAACAAGTTACTTACTGTGAGAGGCCCCTATAGCCTGGTCAGGAATCCAATGTATTTAGGAAGGTTCCTGGTTGTTTTAGGTGGTATGTTTTTATTAGGTAATATTTATTTTGTTTTAGCCTATGTGGTGATATACTATTTTTATATGGCTAACCGTGTAAAAAGGGAAGAGAAGCATCTGGGAAAGATTTTTGGAGAACCCTACAGAATATATTGCAGTGAGGTGAATAGATTTATTCCGAATTTCAGGGTTTATGAAAAAGGGGAGTTGGTCTTTTTCCGATTCAATATCTTATTTCACAATAATGAACACTTCAATTTTTTGGCTGTGATAGGCTTTTATATTATCTTCTATGTTTGTAACCCAATGATAAATTCGTTTCTTTGAACAGTCTTAGCTTATAATAGAACGATTATAACGCAGGTATTTATTTACAGGATTATTATAATAAGGTCTTGTTTATGACTTAAAAATAGATTCCTGTTTATCCTGTTATCCTGTCTAAAAAAGAGATACTTGAAAAGTAATTAACGATTTGCCGGAGTAATGACCAATTGAGGGTGCTGACAAGATATTTCTGCAAAGAGTTTTTCAAGCTTCTATCGCTGGTCCTGACTATCTCTCTGTCCATATATCTGATAATAGAATTTGTCCAAAAGCTATATGATTTCCTGGATGTGCACGTACCGATGAGGGTGATGTTTTTATTCCTCCTTTACAAAACCCCCTTCATAATAACTCAGATGCTACCTGTGTCCACATTGATCGCGATTATTGTCATGTTCTCCCTCATGAAAAAGAACAACGAGATCACAGCAATGAAAGCGTGTGGAATAAATATCTTCGAGATCTCAAAGCCGGTTGTTTTTGTTTCCATACTTGTTGCAGCCATCATGTTTCTGTTTTCCGAGCTAATTGTCCCATATGCCAGTTCCAGGAGTAATGAGATATGGAATGTAGAAGTGAAGAAAAAGGACCCGACACGGTTTTATGGACATGATCATATTTGGTACAGGGGAACTGATGCCTTCTATCTCATCAGGCGCTTTGACAGCAAAAGGAATGTGATGGCTGATCTCAGTTTGTATTTCTTTGACAAATCGTTTCAGCTAATCAAAAGAATAGATGCACGCAAAGGAACCTGGACCGGGCATAATTGGAAAATACAGGAAGGCATTGTGCAGGAGGCAAAAGACGAAGGTGGATACAGCCTCATGAAATTTGACGAAATTCAAATAGAACTCCCGGAAGGGCCTGAGGTTTTTGTAAGACCTGTCAGAAAGCCAGAGGAGATGAGTTATTGGCAACTGAAGCGATATGCTGAAAGGGTTCGGCTTGAAGGCTATGATGATACTGAATACCTGGTTGATATGAATATTAAATTAGCGCTCCCTTTGGTTAATCTTTTAATGGTATTGATAGGGATTCCGGTTGCCCTGGGGATAAAGAGAGGTGGGACTCCACTCGCCGTATCCCTTGGCGTAGGGCTCTGTTTCCTCTATTTGATCAATCTTGGTTTTTTACGGTCGTTAGGCCTTTCAGGGATGTTGCCACCAGTTCTTGCGGCCTGGTCAGCCAATGTGATTTTTTTCTTTTTAGGTATCTATCTGATGATGCGTCTAAAGGCATAGTTAGAATTGCTGGAGATTTCTAAATCGTATGAGAAAAAAGTCTAACAAATGGTATCGTGTTGTTTATTTTCTGGGAATATTTGGCTCTTATCTTTTTCGAATTTTCCCCTTAAAGACATGGTTGTTTCTGGGGAGGTGTTTCGGTCTTCTTTTTTATTTCCTGGCTTTTCAGCAAAGAAGGATTGCATTGAGAAATCTAAGATTTGTCTTTGGAAAGGAAAAGAATGAAGATGAAATAGTCTCTCTGGCCAGAAAGAATTTTCAGCAATTTGGTATGATTGCATGTGAATGGGCACGGTTGAAATATATCACTAAGGAAGAATTGCAAAGGCTTGTTGACATCGAAGGGAAGGAACATCTGCTTGCCGCCAGGAAAAAAAGTCCGTCTGTCATTCTTTTGGGTGCCCATTTTGGGAATTGGGAATATGCCCATCTTCTCTATGCAAGTACAATAAACCGTCTCAACTTTATAGTCCGAGCAATAGACATACCGTTTATTGAAAAAGAAAGAGTCGCATTCAATGAAAATTTTGGAGTGGGGATACTGTATCAAAAGAATGGACTTCGACCGGCAATTAGAAAACTAAAAAAGGGGGAAGATCTGGTTCTCTTTGCTGATCGACAGGCAGGTTCAAAAGAGGGAATCACATGCCAGTTTTTTGGCAAGGAGACATCGACCCTCACACTGGTCCCTGCGTTAGCTCAAAGATTTCATGTTCCCATAGTTCCCATGTTCATAATCCGCTCAAAAGATATGGTGCATCATCGCATTGTTTTTTCCCCTGAACTCAAGATTGAACCCAGCGACAAGGAGGAAAGCATTCGTGAAGGAACGCAAAGACAAAGTGATATTATTGAAAAGGTAATCAGAGAATACCCCGATCACTGGGTGTGGCTCCACAAGCGATGGAAAGCGCACCATCGATATCTTTACGCAGAATCCCTGGCAAAAAGAAAACGTCGCAGGGAAAAAAGGAAGGCGCGACATTGTGCAAATATGTGATCTATGTAAGTTCTCAATAGATTCGGGCTGCGTTAAAAAAAATCCCCCTCAATCCCCCTTTGCAAAAGGGGGAAGCAGTCGGAATGCCCGGACTTATTGAGATGTTGCTGATCTATTACTCAAACTCTTCAGATTCCTCCGAGGGATGGAATAGAAAAAGCGTTTCATCCCTTATCTTTTCAGGTGCCTCGCGGAGAAGATACTCCTCAGTATCCCTTCGGAAAATCTTTGCCCGCTTTTCAAGATCATTGAGCTTATCAGCTACCCCCGTCTGAAGTAGCATTGCCTTAACATCTCTGAAGAGATCCTCACTGCCGTGCAGCAGCGTACCTTCATGGAGGATCTTACAGGCAACCATATGTTTGAATGTTTCGAACCTGATCTGCTCCTTAACCAGCACAACTTTCTTTACAATATAGTCGACCTCTTCTTTAACGTGGGGAGAAATTAGAAGCCTGTATTTTTCCTGGTAGATAGCGTCGTCCAGTCTTTTCATCAGGTCATCAGGGGTTTGATCGTCGGCGATAACAACCAGATCTATATCCGAGCCTTTGACAAGTTTCCCTGTACTTCTCTCCGGACGCGGTACATCGTGAGCCATGTTATAGACAATGTCCCCGGCAATAATGAAACAGAGCCGGTGTTCAAGAAGAAAAAGGCTTTCGATCTGGCCTGTAAGGCCGGAAACGACATGGTAGGCCAGTTTTAGTTTAGCCCTGCTGACCGCTTCAATGTGGGAGGTCAATTCCATGACCCTGCTTTCAAGTGGATTTGGGTCCCCGGAAATGCCTACGACAGAGTAAGTCAAAAATTCCCGCCAGATTGATGGCGACAGCTTTGCGAATCCTTCCACCCGACGGTCCAGCCGTAAGTACCGTGTGCCCACGGTTCGGATTGCCAGGTTTTTGGACCCTTTGCATATCTGCCACAGGATGATCCCATCGCCACCAAAAGTTTCCCATATCTCTGACCCCGTCAAGGGTCCTTTATGTTCTATGAGTTTAATAATCTCTTTTTCCATTCAGATATTCTTACTGCCTTCCGAATTCCGAATTGTCATTTTTCGACGTTGTCTGGCGAGTTCTCGCTTATCGACCACTTCATCCGACTCATCGATGATCTCCCTACCAAGGATTTCCTCCAGGATATCTTCCAGCGTGATCAGACCTGCAAGTCCTCCATATTCATCAAGAACCACAAAGAGGTGCTGCCTTAAATCCAGAAACTCCATCAACACCCTGTTTAATATGGCCGTTTCAACCACAAAATGAACGGGTCGCATGAGTTCCGTAAGGCGCATATCTACCTCGCCTTCCGCAAGTGCCATGGAAAGTTCTTTTGTGAGTACAATACCCACCACATCCTCTGTATCCTGATCGTAAACAGGAAACCGGCTGTGTTCCCATTTTTTTGGTATTTTGATGGCTTCCTGCAGTGAAAGATGTTCGCTCAGCGAAAAGACCACGGTTCTGGGTGTCATGACATTTTTGACTTTCTTATCTTGGAGGGTCAGAATATTCTCAATGGCCTGTTCCTGATACGGCTTGATGCCACCTGTCCTAAGGCTCATTTCGGCCATGATTCTAATCTCTTTGGCGGTTACCGATTCTTTGGTTTTACCCCTGTAAACCAGTTGCGTGATCAGTCCGCTTAACCAAATGGCCGGCGTCATAAGCCAGACAAGCAATTTCAATGGATAGGCAACAAAAGGTGCCAGTTCCCTTCCATAGACCACTCCTGCTGTCTTGGGGATGATCTCGGAAAAGACCAAAATTACCAGGATGAAGAACACGGAAAAATACACAAGCCACTCATGTCCGAAAACCGCAGTTGCCGCTGCACCTGCAAAAGCGGCCCCTGCGGTGTTGGCGACGGTATTCAGTGACAGTATGGCTGCTATGGGTCGGTCTACATTCTCCCGCATTTTTTTAAAGATTTTCCCTCCCGGTTTTCCTGCCTTGGCCATTACCTCAATATGCCTTCTGGGTAGAGCGTATAGAACCGCCTCAAAAAGCGAGCATCCGGCGGATATGAAAACGGCAAAACTTACTGCGAGAATTAGTTCTAACATCTTTTATCAAGCCTCCTCGGTAACATCTCAAAAAGTTCGGGCATTCCGCCCGCTTCCCCCTTTGGCAAAGGGGGATTGAGGCCCGCCCTCCAGCCAAGCGGAGCGAGGCGGACGGGGAGATTTTTCTAATTCAGCCCGGATTTATTGAGAACTTACCATTCTTAATTACATCCGGTTTGTTGATATTAAAAAAGGACTCCAATTGCGGATCAAAGCGTCGAATTTCGTTTTCATCAACGTAGCGGACCGATACCTTGGGGAACAATCGGAAAATCTGGTATTGGCTGGAATCAATCAAGCGTTTTATTGGCGGAAGGCAACGCTTGCCATAGAGCGCATGCAGTGCCTCGGTACCCGCCTGTGTCCTGGGAACCACCGCATCAAAATCGTACCGGACCTCCACCATATAATGAATCAGCTCCCGGTTAAGATGAGGCATATCACAGGCCACAAAAAAGCCTGCTTGATTTCTGATAGTCATCAACGCCGTAAAGATCCCGCCTAAGGGTCCCAGGCCCTTAATGAGATCTTCATGCATCGGGAGTTTAAGGTAGGAGTATTCATCCGGGGTATTGGTGATGAGGATCAGATGTCTAAATAGAGACCCCATAACATTGATAGTTCTTTCAATCAATGGAATGCCGTCAATTTTCACCAGGGCCTTGTTCCTGCCATAGCGGAGGCTCTTGCCGCCCGCAAGGATAACCCCTGTAACATCTTTAATCTTCTTCATATCACCCTACTCCCCTTCGAATCCTGCAATACGACGGGCATGGCTATAGATTCTGTTGGAGTGCTGGGCCATGTCAATTAAGGTGATATTATAAAACTTGGCTGCCTCAACTGCGCTGGAGGTGGGCCTGGACATGGCCACAAAGACAGGGAACCCGATTCTTGTGGTTTTAAGAATCATTTCCAGGCTGGCCCGACCGCTCGAAACCAATATCTTGTCATCGCTGGAAACTCCATTGATCAGGGTCAATCCAATGACCTTGTCCAGCGCGTTATGACGTCCCATGTCTTCACAGTGAAAAACGGTTTTACCGGCGGAATCAAAAAGTATAGCAGCATGAGCCCCACCTGTTTCCCTGTATAGTGGTTGAAGCATTTCAAGCTTAGCGGGAAGTTCTTTTAAGATTTCCATAGAAAATCGGTGTCGGCTTTTCACTCGATTCAATCCTCGACTTAAATCATAGTAGTTTTCCTTTCCACAAATGCCGCAGCTTGAATAGGAAATCCTCTTTGACGACTTATTAGATAAGAGGTCTGAATTTTGCGAAGAAATCGAAACTTTAGCCTCAATAACCTGGCCACCATCCTCCTTTTGGGCCTGAGAAATAATGCATTCTTCAATTTCAGAGATATCGCTGACGAGACCATCAGTGAAAATAAAACCGATTACCAGCTCTCTCGTCATTTCAGGTGTGAACATGATGAGAATATGTTTTTCGCGATTAATGACAATTTCAAGGGGAGACTCGACGAGAAGGTTGCTGGTTTGTGGCAAAAAAGTGTCTTTTGAATAGGTAAAAGTCCTGAAAGCCTTTGAGAGTTCATTGGGTGGCATAGTTAAGGATATAGTTGAGGATATTTTTACTTGTATCGTTTGATTGTTAGGATATTTGCAAAGCTAAACTTTTACAAGGTTTGTAACCGTTCATAGGTTCATCAACTATGTCAAGAAATATGAAGAGGCCAAAGCGACCAACCGTGAACCCAGAACCTGAGTTACAATTTTTATATTAATGATACAATAACAAAAACCGAACGTCACGAAAAAACCTGTTGAACACGGCAGAACGGTCAGATGCCATTGCCGGGCCATGGCGGCATTTTCACCCCTGCCCGCCCTCTTTAAGGAGGAGGGTATTTATTGTAATGAATTCAATGCGTTAATTCCATATCATAAGTGAGAGAAGGACAGGGTGAGGGGGAAAGCATGCGTCACCGCTCAAAATGCGACCATTTAGTTGACATTATTCCATAAAATGATATGGTTGAAAAAAATTCGATCAGGCTGTAGAGTTTAGAAAGGAGTATTTTGAGTAGAAAAGATCTAATACAATTGGAGGGTGTGGTCAAAAAGGTACTTGGTGGAGGCAACATGAGCATTGAATGTGATAATGACATCACTGTACGGGGCGTACTTTCCGGGAGAATGAAGAAACACCGTATTAAGGTCATGGTTGGGGACCGCGTCCAGGTCAGCGTTTCACCTTATGACACATCCCATGGACTCATAACCTACCGCTTCTAAAATTCTTCTTCCTGCTTTTTCTTTACCTGGAAAAATGAAAGCCAATAAAAACCCCAGAATAAGAAGGGATCTGGAATTTTTTCCAATTAACCAGGGTAATCGCCAGTTCGTTCTTGTCAGAGACCACCTTGGCCTGGTTGAAGAAGGCAAAGCCGTGCCCTGGTCACTTTACGAGTTCATGACCCTTCTGGATGGAACCAATACCGTCCGGGATATTCAGATGGCCCTTATAAGGCAAAAGGGTGGTGTCCTGGTTGGGACGGGCGAGGTGGAAGCCCTGCTGGCCCATCTGGATGAATCATTTCTCCTTGATACGAAAAAATATGAACACGCCAGGGAGAATATTGTGGCCCAGTTTGCTGCAAAACCCGCCAGGCCATGTTCCCATTCCGGACGCTCATATCCTGATAAACCCGCGGACCTGAAAAGCAGGCTGGATGAGATCCTTAAGGCCCAAGCCCCTGCCCCAAAACCGGAGGCAAGGGTGGTTGCCCTGGTTGCACCTCACATTGATCTTTCAGTGGGCTCACGGGTTTACGCAAGCGGCTATCAGTGGCTTAAATACACGTCACCATCAAGGGTTGTTGTGCTGGGCGTAGGCCATCAGATGATGGGCGATCTGTTCTGTCTGACGGAAAAGGATTTCGAAACCCCACTCGGTGTGGTCAAAAACGACAGAAACATGGTCAAAGAATTGTGGGATGCCGGGCGGGCAATCATTTCTAAAAATGACTTTGGCCACAGGGCCGAACACTCCGTGGAATTTCAGGTGATCTTCTTACAGCATCTCCTGCCGGAGGATTCGTTCACAATCATCCCTATTCTGTGCGGCCCGTTAATGCCATCTCTATCCGGTTACAGTCGATCTGCCTACATGGAAACTGCCGGGCCTTTTCTAAAAGCTCTTTCAGGCATTTTAAGCCATGGAGACGATGAAACCCTGGTTGTGGCAGGTGTTGATTTCTCACACATCGGGCCCAAATTCGGCCACGACATGCCTGCCACTCACCTCCAGAGCCAATCTGAAATGCACGATCAAAACCTTTTAAAGGCGTTTTCAAATATGCAGACAGACGTGTTCTGGGAAGAATCCGTAAGGGTCAAGGACCAATTCAACGTGTGTGGTTTTTCCGCCATGGCTTGCCTCATGGAGGTATTACCACCGTCCAGGGGGCAGGTCCTCGGTTATGAGGTGTGGCATGAACAGCCCACAAGATCTGCTGTGAGTTTTGCAGCAGTGGGTTTCACCGCCCCTTAGACTAATGATTTCCATAATCATACCTACATTTAATGAAGCTGATAACATCAAGCTTATCGT
>Ga0180009_10001111_pt1 | contig 33682 bp, 18 predicted proteins | sample OS_PC_MetaG_FD_123537 | JGI IMG/M metagenome (GOLD analysis project Ga0180009, IMG submission 123537) | Groundwater microbial communities from the Aspo Hard Rock Laboratory (HRL) deep subsurface site, Sweden - OS_PC_MetaG | ecosystem: Environmental > Aquatic > Deep subsurface > Groundwater...
ACAGGATACAAGATCATGCCCTACCAAACACCTTCAAAAGATATCAAGGGTGGGCAACCTGAAGGCTTTGATTATGATGCTGAATTTTACCGGGCCCAGGGTAACTATCCTGAAACCAACCTCCTGATGGGACAACCTGGCATCTGGAGGGATGTTAAGATATCCGGTCTTATTTTTGTCCCATTCTCCTATACACCCGCCAAACAGGAACTTCAGGTAATAACCAAAGCCAGGTTAAAAGTTGAGTTTTATGGCCAGGATACTGAAAATCTACCATCCGGAAATAAAATCGTATCTCCTGTTTTTTACAAAATGTATGAGTCCAAAATCCTGAACTTTTCTTCATTGGGTTTCTTGAAAGGAAACAGGAACAATGATGATATCAAGTACCTTATCATTACCAATACCAATCCCCTTGCAACCATCCAGCCATTGGTCGACTGGAAGAATCAGCAGGGATTCAAAGTCGAAGTGAAAACTATGGAGGCCGGTTTCAATACACCTGAAGATTTTAAAGATTACATCTCACAACTTTATGTCTCCGATGGTCTTGAATATGTTCTGATGGTGGGTGATGCCTATCCCAATGGGGGAAACACAGGTGATCCCGATGATGTTCCAATGTATTGGTGGGATCCTGCCGGGGAGGATCCTTCATATTCTGATTCCTGGTACACTTGTTTGGATGGCCCCGATGATCATTACGCTGATCTTGCCATCGGACGGTTTACCTATGACAATCTCAGCGAATTGGACCTGCAGATACAGAAAACCATTGATCATTACAGAAATCCTGATGCAAGCACCAACTGGGCTGAAAATACTATTCTGGTTGCACATGAAGAGCAATACCCCCAGAAATACACCCAGTGCAAAAATGAAATTGAAACTTATCCATACACACTTCAAATACCCATATTTGAAGAATGTTACGGAGGAGCAGGAGCTTCCAACGACGATATAGTCAACTATATCAATGCCAATTCCTGCGGAATCTTCAATTACCGGGGCCACGGAAGTGCAACAGAGTTCTGGGAATGGTGCAGCTACGGAAGTTTCACAGCATCTCATATTGCACAATTCACTAATAACGACAGGCTTTTTGTATTGTTCGACGTATGCTGCGACAACATGGATATCGTGGCCCATCCGGGTGATTGCCTCTGCGAATCCTTCATGAAATCACCCGTGGCTTCTGTTGCTATTAACGGAGCCATTATCCCATCCTATACCATTCCGAACCACGATTATGATAAGGAAATGTACAAGGCAGTCTTTGAGGAAGGTATCTGGAATATAGGGTATGTAACCAATTTTGCCAATGTAACCGTTCTCAATGTCCATGGAACAATCGGTCGGTCCAATGTTCGCACATACCTATGGCTGGGAGATGCATCCCTTGAACCCTGGACCTTGCAGCCCGACAACCTGACGGTTACTCATGATCCTTATCTGTTCCTGGGATTTGATCAGTATTCTGTAAACGTTTCAGGAAGTAACGGCCCCATTGAGGATGCCCGTGTCTGTATCATGAAGAGCGATATGTCGCTTTATGCCGTAGCGTTTACTGATGCCTCCGGTGATGCAGTTCTTCAGTTCGGTGGCCCCATCGTGGATCCGGGTGAAGCTATTCTCACAGTTTCTTATCACAATTATTTACCCTATCAGGTAACCCTTCCCATCATACCCCTTGATGGTTCCTTCCTCGTCCTCAATGATGTGGATATCGATGATGCAACAGGAAACAATAACGGTTATGCCGACTTTGGAGAACATGTGAAACTGGATGTAACTATTGAAAATATTGGAAACGACAGCGCCATCAATGTCATCGGAAAGATTTTCTCCTCCGACACCATGATCACCATCACTGACAGCATTCACGAATGGGGAATCATACCCGGACAAAGTTTATCGTTCGGTGACAGTGCTTTCGCCCTGAGTGTTTCACCGGCTGCACCCGATCAATATATCGCCCTCATCAATTTTGAATTTGAAGACGATTCCGAAGCACTTTTCACTGATACCTATGAATTGCTGCTTAGCGCTCCTGTCCTCAACATCCTGGAAATGGTTATTGACGATAATACATACGGTAATGGCAACGGCAGACTGGATCCGGGTGAATCAGCCACACTGAAAATAAAAAACAAAAACCTGGGCCATTGCCCGGCTGAAAACTCTGTTGGAACTCTTACCACCATATCGCAATACATTACGATGAGCAACACAACCTGTGACCTCGGGACACTAGGTTTACTGGGATATAAATGGGCGGAATATGAAGTAGTAGTCGACCCGGATGCCCCGGATGGATGTGTTTTTGCGGATTTTGACTATCAGCTTAACTCCGGCCAGTTCCTGGAAGAAAAAACATTCCGGAGAAAAATCGGACTCCTCCTCGAAGATTTTGAAACAGGAAACTTTACTAAATGGGATTGGGTACAGGGTGGAAACAGTCCATGGACCATCATTTCCCAATACCCCTATGAAGGCGTTTACAGTGCAAAATCCGGGACCATCACCCATAGCCAGACAAGCCAGATCCAAATCACCCTCGAGATCATGACTGCCGACACACTGTATTTTATTCGTAAAATCTCCTCAGAACCTCAAGATAAGCTTAAGTTTTACATTAATAACGTGCTTACAGACGATTGGGCTGGTGCAGGCGAAGGATGGAATCAGGAAAAATATTATGTCGGAACCGGAATGAAAACGTTCAAATGGATCTATCAGAAAGATAACAGCGGATCCGGAGGTAGCGACTGTGCCTGGCTGGATTATATTATCTTCCCTCCCATCATGACCCTTACCTGCTATGCCGGTCAGGATAACAAAATTTGTGCAGGAGAAGATTATCAATGTCAGGGTGAAGCAACCGACTGGATATCGGTAGAATGGACAAGCTCAGGCAGCGGAACATTTGACGATCCGACCCTTCTGAACCCACTTTATACTCCCAGTGCTGATGACATTAGCACGGGATCGGTAGTACTTACCATTTCTGCTGAAAATGCCGAAGGAGATATTGCTGATGATGAAATGACCCTTAGCATCATTTCCGCACCCCAGATACCGGCAATGCCTGAGGGACCAGATTACGTGGATCTCTTCCTGGTGCTGACTTCTGAATATACAACCGGAACCGTCAATGGAGCACAAAGTTACTATTGGCGCCTTGATCCGCCGGAAGCCGGAAGCATATCCGGATATCAAACTACCGGATCAGTCCTGTGGAATGAGGAGTTTCTGGGATCTGCCGAAGTTTCCGTAATGGCCATCAACGACTGCGGGCAAAGTGATTATTCCGATGCTTTTGAGGTAAACGTTGACAATACCGTCGGTATGTTTGAAAATAACAACAAGGAAACCGTGCGGGTTTATCCTAATCCCAATAACGGAAACTTTGTGGTTGAACTGAATTATCCTGCCTCGGGTAAAGCCGATATTTCCATTTATAATACAGTAGGCACCAAAATCCTCGAAGAAAATGGGATAAGCTTTACCGGAATGTACATCCATTCAATTGACCTGAAAGACCAACCGGAAGGGCTATATTTCCTGCAAATTGTTTCAGGGTCCGAAAAATTTACCAAAAAGATTATCGTAAACAAATAACCCTATTTGAAATATAAGAAAAATGCAGGAAAAGGCTGCCCCCAAATAACCCGGGCAGCCTTTTTCCGTATAAATATAAAAGCCAATTAATTTAAAGCAATTCTAAATAAGCTGTTGTACAACCAATTATCATTTAACTATGTCTGAATTGAACAAAATTGTTATTAATTTTGAACTAATTTGGAGTAGTTATATTTAAGTCGATTACGATCCTGAAAACCAAAACCCAATCTAACCATAAATACTGGTTGTTTAGATACCATGAGTGGTTTTTATAGCATTTTTTCCATAGTAAATAATTAAAATAATATATAATTTCAAGATATCACAAATTCAAACAATAAGCTTAGCAATGAAAACGAATTTTACTTTGTTAGTCCTGGCCCTCGGCCTTCTGCTCATTACCTTTAACGGATTCTCGCAAATCCGGCAAAACACAGGAAACCCGCAAGCAGGACTGGAACTTGTCTATTCCGATATGGACAGGACAGTGATCAAGCTATCAGTCAACCAGTTCACTCTGGATCCCGTTGAAACAATTTATGGAAAAGAATGGAAGGTACTAATTCAGGATGCTACACCTATCCTGGAAAAAGGAGCACCTGACCTGCCAAAAATGACAACTTCCATACTCATACCCGATCGGGCAAAAATGGAAGTTAAAGTATTGGAAGGAACCTATAAAGAATACACAGGTCACACCATTGCCCCATCTAAAGGCAACCTATACCGTGATACAGATCCATCTACGGTTCCTTTTACCTACGGAGAAGTTTACCAGAAGAATGCTTTTTATCCCGGGGAGCTGGCTGCACTAAGACAGCCTCATATCATCCGGGACTTCAGGGGACAGACAGTCATCATTTATCCAATTCAGTATAATCCTGTTACACAAACCCTAAGGGTTTATGATGAATTGACCCTGGAGATTTCGAAAATCGGTGAAAATGGTGAGAATCCTCTGATCAGAAGCAAATCCGTTGACAGGGTTGTTAAAGAATTCGGGGACATTTACAGCAATCACTTCATCAATTACAGTTCAGCCGCAGGACGTTACACACCGGTTGATGAGCACGGTAACATGCTGATTATTTCTTATGGAAGTTTCATCCCGAATATACAGCCCCTCGTGGAATGGAAAAAACAAACCGGGATGCCGGTTGAGGTTGTTGATGTTGCCACCATTGGTGGTTCATCCCAGATTAAAACATACATTGCCAATTATTACAACACCAATGGATTAACCTTTGTTCTCCTGGTAGGTGATGCGGCACAGGTGCCTACCTCCTATGCCAGCGGTGACTCCGATAACGATTATACTTATGTTGTTGGTAATGACCATTACCCTGATCTTTTCATCGGCCGCTTTTCAGCCGAAAACACTACCCATGTAGACATTCAGGTAACCCGCACCATAGAGTATGAAAAAAATCCCGACCTGAATTTCGACTGGTTTACACGGGGTATAGGCATTGCCTCCGACCAGGGACCCGGAGATGACGGGGAGTACGACTATGAGCATATCCGAAACATTAATACTGACCTGCTGAATTTCACATACACTTTCTGTGCTGAACTTTTCGATGGTAGCCAGGGTGGCAACGATGCACCAGGCAATCCATCCCCTTCACAGGTTGCCGCTGAGATAAATACAGGAGCTTCCATCATAAATTACACCGGACATGGAAGCAATACATCCTGGGGCACCTCCGGCTTCTCCAATAGCGATGTTAACAACCTGGTGAATGAACATATGTGGCCGTTCATTTGGTCTGTTGCCTGTGTAAATGGCAATTTTGTACCGACTACCTGCTTCGCCGAAGCATGGCTCAGATCTGAAAATAATGGAAATCCGGCCGGAGCCGTCGCCACGCTCATGTCAACCATCAACCAAAGCTGGAACCCACCTATGTGTGGACAGGATGAAATGGTTGATATACTTGTGGAATCCTATCCTAACAATATCAAACGCACCTTCGCCGCTTTATCCATGCACGGCTGTATGCAGATGAACGATGAATACGGTTCCGGAGGTGATGAAATGACAGATACCTGGACAGTTTTCGGTGACCCATCGGTAATGGTCAGGACTGCCTTCCCTCAAACTATGACAGTTAGCTATAACCCGAATATTTTCATAGGATCCAATTCATTCACTTTGCAAAGCAATGCTGAAGGCGGAGTCGCCTGTCTTACGGAAAACGGTCAGATTCTGGCCACCGCGTTTATCACAGGAGGATCGGCTACACTTACTTTCCCGGCTCTCAATCAGCCTACAACACTTACCCTGACTATCACAGGATTTAATTTCCTGCCCCATATTGCACCCATATCCGTGATACCCGCCAATATTCCTTACCTGATGTATGAATCGCACGATGTAAATGACCCACAGGGAAATAATAACGGTTATCTTGATTACGATGAAACTGTATTCCTCTCTATTGCCCTTGAAAACCTGGGTGGTGTGGATGCAGAAGGCGTGAGTGTTGTAATCCGGACGAATGATTCTTATGCTTCAATATCTGATTCAACTGAAACCTACGGTACTATACCGGCTAATACTATTATTTCCATGCCGGACGCCTTTGTCATCTCAGTTGCTAACAATGTTCCCGATGAGCATCAGATACCAATAGAAGTTATTGCCACTGACAGCCAAAATGAAACCTGGACATTGAATTTCATCCTTGAGGCTTATGCCCCCATCCTGCATATCGCAGAAATGGTAATTGACGACAACCAGGGTGGTAATGGTAATGGCATGCTGGATCCGGGTGAAAGCGCCATAATAAAAATTAAAAACCAGAACCAGGGTCATTGCCCGGCCGATAATTGTGTTGGAACCTTGTTTACCGATTGCCACTACCTCACTCTGAACAATAATATCGACAGTTTGGGAACCATGGGACTTATCGGTGCCAAATGGGCTGAATTCAGCGTGGTTGTTGACCCGGAGGCACCAAACGGTGTGATTCTGGCTGATTTTGATTATGAGCTCGTTTCCGGTGGCTTTGATGCTCAGAAATCCTGGAGACAAAAAATCGGCTTGCTGGTGGAAGACTTTGAAACCGGCAACTTTAACAAATTCGAGTGGGCACATGCCGGAAACATGCCCTGGACCATCTCCAGTGTTTATCCCTATGAAGGTATTTACAGTGCCAAATCAGGCAGCATCACACACGGAGAAACCTCTGAGCTTAAAATTACCCTGGAGATTATGACTGCCGATACCATTTACTTTACGAGGAAAGTCTCTTCACAGGCAAATATGGATAAGCTGAAATTCTATATTGATAACACTATGAAGGGCGAATGGTCGGGAACCAGCCAGGGCTGGATAGACCATGCATTCTACGTCTCTACAGGTTACCATACATTCCGCTGGGTTTATCAGAAAGACGGGCAGGGTAGCTCAGGTAGCGACTGTGCATGGCTCGATTATATTATCCTTCCTCCGGTCATGACACTTACCTGTTATGCCGGTCCGGATGCAGAAAGCTGCGGCACCAATGAACACCAGTGCCACGGTGAAGCTACCGACTGGGTTGCTGTTGAATGGACAACCACCGGAAGTGGTACTTTTGATGATTTCACAATTCTTAATCCCATTTATACACCCAGCAATGAGGATGTTCAGAATGGATCCGTAATACTCGCGCTTGCTGCCATCAATGGTGAAGGATCAGTAATCGATGACGAAATGACTCTGAGCTTTATCGAACTTCCTGATGCTCCATCAACCCCGTCTGGCCCCGAGTATGTCGACATCCTGGTAACACCGGAAAGCGAATACACTATTCAGCCGGTTGAATTTGCCTCCGTATACGAATGGTTGCTTGAACCTGCCGAAGCCGGAACCATCGAAGGTATGGGCCTTACCGGCACTGTAACATGGAATGTAAACTATGTCGGATCAGCCACCGTTTCTGTGAAAGCAATCAATTATTGCGGTGAAAGCGACTATTCACCCGGGCTGAATGTTGCGGTTGATAATACCGTCGCCGTTGCTGAGATACCCTTCGGATGGGGAGTGGAAGCATATCCTAATCCAAGCTCAGGGAACCTTTTTATCCATGTTAAAGGGTTTGACAACCATACAGTCAACATGAAACTGGTAAGCATGATCGGTCAGGCATTCCACCAGGAATCCATCACTACGCAGCAGGGTTCCATGGATATGCAGCTTGACCTCAGTGCCTTGCCCAATGGAATTTACTTCCTCATCCTTGAAGGTGACAACCTTATGATTACACGGAAGATACTGATAAATAAATAGCACTTAATAACAATAAAATGAAACCACAAATCAACATGTCGGAGTTAATGGCTCTAGCATGTTGATTTGTGTTATAAAAAAATACAATATCATGAAGACGCAAGGGAATTTTTGGAGATTGTTTAGCATAATTGCCTTGGTGGCAGTTGCTTTTCCGGCCACAAGTCAGGAAATAATTGTCAACCCGGCCCTGGAAAACCGCTTAAATATTACCTCCAGCGACTATAACCGCATGGAAGCAATCAATACTATTGGTGAAGCCAAAGCCTTTCCGGTGTTAACCGACAGAGGTCAATTCACAAGAGTGATCATGACGGGTTACAGTCCAAGTTTGACAAAAGGATGGCCGGAGTTGCCAGTTAAAAGAGAATTGATTGAAATCCCTGCGGGTGCCATCCCGGAAATCCGAATCCTGGAATCAACCTTCACCGAAATAGACCTAGCTCTTCAGGGTTATCCCGATTATATTTATCCTTCCCAACCTCCCAGGATTAAAAGCCAGGATGAACATGAACTATTTATTCAGGAGCAGGCATACCTGGAAGACCGGTTCTTCAGCGAGGAGCTGGTCTCCGTTGATATACTTGGTTACCTTAGAAGCGTCAGAGTGGCAAGGTTGAATATCGCTCCCGTTCAATACAATCCGGTAACCGGTATTCTGAGAGTATATGATAAGGTTCATTTTGAAATCATCTTCAGAAATGCTGATTTGCAGGCAACTCAGGAAATCAAAAACAGGTTGGCCTCCCCGTTCTTTGAAAGCATTTATGGAATGCTTCCCAACTACAAACCTGCTCAGAACAGGGAAAACCTCACCAAATACCCGGTTAAATATGTTTTTATCTCCGACAGGATGTTTGAAGCCCAGTTACAGCCATTGATCGAGTGGAAGACTAAAAAAGGATTTACTGTTATTGAAGCTTATACCGACAATCCTGCTGTTGGAAACTCCACAGCATCTATCAAAAATTACATCCAGGGATTATACAATGCAGGAACCCCCGAAGATCCGGCTCCATCCTTCATTGTTTTTGTCGGGGACATACAACAGATCCCTGCCTGGAGCAACGGAAACGGCGCCACTGATCGCAATTATTGCGAATTTACCGGTGACCTGCTTCCGGAAATCTTTTATGGCAGATTTTCCGCCCAGAACACCAACCAATTGCAGCCTTACATTGATAAAACCCTGCAATATGAAATGTACACCATGCCTGATCCATCTTACCTTGATGAGGTTGTAATGGTCGCAGGTATGGACTCGGGCCATGGTCATGACTGGGCCAACGGCCAGATCAACTATGGTACCATCAATTATTTTAATGAAGCTCATAACCTTTTGTCTCATACATATTTATATCCTGAATCAGGAAGTCATAGCGCCGATATCATCCAGAACATAAGCGACGGTGTTAGCTATGGAAACTACACCGCTCATTGCAGTCCGGCCGGTTGGTCAGACCCTTCTTTTGAAATTCCCGATATTGCTACTCTTCAGAACCAGGACCAGTACTGCCTGCTGGTTGGAAATTGCTGCCAATCCAGTCAATATGATGATAATGAATGTTTCGCTGAAGCTATCGTCCGTGCAGCTAATAAAGGAGCTGTGGGCTATATCGGAGGATCGAACAGCACTTACTGGGATGAAGATTATTACTGGGGTGTAGGCGTCGGTGAGATATCTGAAAATCCTCCTCCCTATGAGGAAACAACCCTTGGTATGTACGACAGGGCATTTCACGACCATGGAGAACCCTTCGGTGATTGGTTTGTGACCGGAAGTCAGATGATCTTCGCCGGCAACCTCGCCGTGCAGGAAGGTGTCCCCGGATCAGCCGAATATTACTGGGATATCTATAACATGATGGGCGATCCTTCACTGACCGTTTATTTCTCAGAACCCCCATTAGTCGAAGTAGAATATATCGAAATGCTCCCCCTTTCATCCACAACTTTTGTGGTAAACACAGAACCATACGCCTACGTGGCCATTTCCCGCGATGGTGTGCTTCATGGCGCCAAACTTGCTGATGAAGACGGACTCGCCGAGATGGAGATACTTCCTTTCCAAACTCCCGGTGATGCCGATGTTATTGTCACCCTTCAAAACAGGGAACCTTTCATCGGAACCGTATTGGTCGCCAATCCTGAAGGAGCTTACCTCCTCCTGAATGACTACATCATTGAAGATTCCCTCGGAAACAATAATCATGTCGCTGACTACGACGAACTGGTATGCCTCACCGTTGCCCTCGAAAACCTCGGTAACTCAGATGCCCTTAATGCCAGTGCAACCATTACCAGCAGCGACCCAAACATCATCCTTACCGATAATTTCCAGGAATGGGGCTCCGTTCCCGCACATGGCATTTCATGGCAGGATAATGCGTTTACCTTCATGGTTCAGGAAGTTATTGAAGACCAACATGTAGTAGAGTTTGAAATGACTATGGAGGCCGGTGCCAAAGAAACCTGGACAACAGACTTGTCGATAATACTTAATGCCCCGGTTCTAAGTATACTTGAAATGGCTATTGATGATAGCCAGTATGGTAACGGTAACGGAAGACTGGATCCGGGTGAAACCGCCAATATAAAAATTAAAAACAAAAATACCGGTCATTGTAGCTCCTCAAATGCCATAGGCACGCTGGTTGTGAACAGTCCTTACATGACTTTCGACAACCTCTCATACGATCTGGGAGTACTTGGATTGCTTGGGCATAAATATGCCATCTTTACCGTTCATGTAGATCCCGAAGCTCCCAATGGTGTTATTATTGCAAATTTTGACTATACGGTAACAGCAGGTCCTTATCAGGCCAGTAAAAATTTCAGGCAAAAGATAGGTTTGATATACGATGATTTTGAAACAGGGAATTTCAATAAGTTCCCCTGGCAATTGTCGGGCAATGCACCCTGGACCATTACTTCTGAATTCCCCTATGAAGGAATATACAGCGCTAAATCAGGTTTGATCGGCGATGGTCAGACAAGTGTTTTATCCCTGCAGCTTAATGTGATGACGGCAGATACCATCTATTTTGTCAGGAAGGTATCCAGCCAGGCCAATCAGGACAAGCTGAAGTTTTATGTAGACAATACCATGCAGGCAGAATGGTCGGGTACTACCCAGGGATGGAAGAATACAAGTATTGCAGCCCCTGCCGGTGTACATACTTTCAAATGGATTTACCAGAAAGACGGACAGGGAAGCGCAGGCAGCGACTGTGCATGGCTCGATTTCGTGGTGATGCCCCCGATCATGACCCTGACCTGCTATGCCGGTCCTGATGGCCTCAATTGCGAAACCGCGGGATATCAGTGTTCCGGACAAGCTACCATGTGGCAGACTGTGGAATGGACTACCTCCGGTAGCGGAACCTTTAGCGACCCAACCATGCTGAACCCCGTGTATTCCCCCAGTGAAGACGATGTAAATGCCGGTTCGGTCATCCTCACCCTCACCGCAAACGGAACATCCGGTGGAACAACTCAGGATAAAATGACACTTACCTTTATTTCAACCCCTGAAGTACCCTCTAAACCAGCCGGTCCGGATGTTATCGATTGGGTCAGCATGCCTGCTTGCCACTATGAAACCCAGGCAGTCGCTTTTGCCTCTTTATACGAATGGTCGTTATCACCGGCTGAAGCCGGCACGATCTCCGGAAACGGATCCATTTGCCGGGTAGAATGGAGCCAGGTTTATTCCGGATTGGCTACCATCAAAGTCAAGGCCATCAACCAATGCGGCGAAAGTGAATATTCAGAAGGACTTACGGTGACAGTCAATAATCCGGTCGGAATATCGACACCTGATGATGAATATCAAGTTAGCATTTCCCCAAATCCAAACAATGGGAACTTCACTATTGAATTTTCATCTGACAGGAAAGAGACCATCAACGTGATGCTTTTCAATTCATTAGGTGTGAAATTATACCACTTCAACTACAAAACTGAAACCGGTGCAAATACCTTGTCGCTTGGATTGGGTAATTTACCTGCAGGATTGTATTTCATGACTTTGGAAAGCAGACGTGGAAAATCCGTCGAAAAACTGATTATAAAGAAATAAAACCAATATAAGGTGCCATGAAAAAATATGTTTTACTTGCTGTCATGATGATGGCAGTGACTGGGTTATTATCACAATCGATAATCAAAACCTGGCATTTTCCTCAACCTGTTCTCCATACTTCTGATGACGGTTTCACGGAAATCTTTTATGAGGATTGTTACAACTATGGGCCTGAAGGTCACCCCCTTATGCCTCACAAAGGAGTAAGCCTTTTATTGCCCCAGGAAGAATCCATCCTGGAAATCAGAATAGTGTCAGAGAAATATTATTCCGGTTCGCAAAACCTGACAATTAAACCGGCAGCAAGACAGTTTCCTCTATCGCAAACCATACAGGATTATTCGGTTAAACCCGATGCCAGCGTTTATGGATCTGACGTTCCCTATCCTGCCGAATTAATTGCGGATCAGAGTACACATTTCCTTTCGGGACATGGCATGGGAGCATTTACTATTTGCCCCGTAAAGTATATTCCCCTGAGAAATGAAGTTGCTTTCCTGGAATCCATAACCCTTGAAATCATCACCGAAAAAACTGCAGAAGCTTCAGAAGCACAGAGATTCCTGAAAGATGATGACATAATAAAAACCAGGATAAACAGGATTGCAGATAATCCAGGACAGATTAAGGACTATTCTTATCCCACGAAACGATCAAGCACGGAGGCCGACATTTTATTGATCTCAAACCAGGCTTTGTTGGCCCAATTCGATTCCTATATAAGTTTCAAGGAATCCACAGGGTACATTGTGGTGACCGAGACAACAGAAAACATCTATGCATCCTTTTCCGGTGATGATTCACAGGATAAGATCAGGAATTGCATCATCGATTATGTGCAGAACTATGGGATAAGTTGGGTGATCCTGGGCGGGGATGCTGATGCCGGTAACGCAGCAGAAAATATTATTCCCCACAGAGGCTTTTATTGCAATGCATACAGCACTCCTGAAGATGACCTTCCTGCAGATCTTTATTACTCCAACCTGGATGGAACCTGGGATAACGACAACGACAACCGCTACGGGGAGCCCGGGGAAGAAGATCTTTACGCGGAAGTTGCCATTGGCCGTTTCTGTGTTGACAACAACGACGAGATCAACAATATGATCCAGAAACATATCCGTTACCAGGATGCACCCGTCCTGGATGATATTGAAAAATCCCTCTTCCTGGGTGAAATGCTTTGGCCTGAACCGACCTGGGGCGGTGATTACAAGGATGAAGTTGCTTTTGGCAGCTCCAACCACGGATACACGACCGTTGGACTTTCCCCAAATTTCAATATCACATTTTTATATGAACGCGATGGGTACTGGGATAAATACGATGTATTTGATCAGTATAGCAACGTAGGGGTCAATCTTCGCAATCACCTCGGACATTCAAGTACAACCTATAATATGCTGATGTATACCTCCGACCTGACCACAACAAACTTTTCCAATGATGGGATCAACCGTGGACTGGCGATAGGCTATTCACAAGGTTGTTACAACGGTGCCTTTGATAACCGGGAAACCAGTCCGGGATATTATGTGGAAGATTGTTTTTCGGAAAAGATCACCAGCATTGAAACCGCTGAAGTTGCCAACATCGGGAACTCACGCTATGGATGGGGGCAACATATGAGTACCGACGGGGCCTCCCAGTATTTCGACCGGCAATTCTTCGATGCCATTTTTGGTGAAGAGATCACCATGATAGGTGAAGCAAACCGGGATTCCAAGGAAGATAATATCGGATACATTAATGGCCACGATGGCGCCATACGCTGGTGTTACTATGAACTTAACCTTTTCGGTGATCCAACCATGGATATCTGGACTGCCATGCCTCTTCCCATTGTTGCTAGTTATCCGATGGCTATACCTGTCGGAGCTCAATATATCAACTTCTCTACCGATGCTCCCGGCGCCCGTATTGGTTTGATGCAGAATGGAATCCTTATCGGCAGAGGACTGACTGACAACAATGGAGAACTGAACCTGGTGTTATTTGACCCGCTTTCCAATCAGGAACCTATCCAGGTATCCATCATTGCACACAACAGAGTACGCCATATAGGCAATATCATTGTTATCACCGATGAACCCTTTGTTGTCTATGACCAGCACATTGTACATGACACCGCAGGAAACAACAACGGCAAAATGGATTTCGGCGAATTCGTTACACTTGAAATGACCGTTAAAAATGCCGGCCTGGTCGATGCAAATAATGTAATTGTTAAACTCAGAAGTATTGATCCCTATATTACAATAATTGATTCATCGGAAAATTTCGGAGATATTGCCTCAGGAGCAACCAAAACCATTGACGGAGCCTTCTCAGTTACCATTGCTGACAATGTCCCCGACAATCATCTTCTCAATTTTGATGTAGTTGCATCTGCAGACACCACCTGGATCAGTTATTTCAGTAACCTTGCCTTTGGCCCCGAACTGACTATCATGGAAATGGTTATTGATGATAGTCAGGGAAACAACAACGGAAGGCTTGACCCGGGTGAAAATGCTATCATTAAAGTGAAAAATAAAAATACCGGTCACTGCGTGGCTGACGACTGCTATGCTACATTGTCCACCAATTGTTATTACCTGGAGCTGATGAATACCGAAGACTCCATAGGTACACTATCGCAACTCGGATACAAGTGGGCAGAATTTGAGGTTAATGTTGATCCGGAAGCACCCAATGGAGTGATCATTGCCAATCTGAACTATCACTTGAATTCCTGTGCCTATAGTAAATCCAAAACCTTTAAGAGAAAACTGGGACTACTGGTTGAAGATTTTGAAACAGGCAACTTTACCAAGTTCAACTGGCAGATGTCAGGGAACACCCCCTGGCAGATCACAACCAATTATCCCTACGAAGGGTTTTATAGTGCCAAATCCGGTTTGATTGGTAACGGGCAGAGTTCAGAAATCTCTCTTACCATGAAAACCATGACGGCCGATACCATTTCGTTTGTGAAAAAAGTATCATCGGAGCAGGATATGGATAAACTTAAGTTCTTTATGAACGGGAACCTGGTTGCAGAATGGTCAGGAACATACCAGGGATGGACAACGGAGAAGTTTTATGTTCCCGTTGGAAACCATAATTTTAAATGGGTATACCAGAAAGACGGCACCGGCAGTGCCGGTGCCGACCAGGCATGGCTCGATTATATCATCCTTCCGCCCAAGGCAACACTAACCTGTTATGCAGGTCCCGACGACTTTGTTTGCGATGAAAACCCATTCCAATGCCTGGGACAGGCAACTGCCTGGACATCAATAACCTGGTCGACATCCGGAAGCGGATCCTTCAGCAATCCCAATATCCTGCAACCACAGTATTATCCCTCCCAGGACGATATTCTGTCGGGGAACATCACACTTACCATCTCAGTCACCGGTGAAGGCACAAGCGACGATGATGCTATGAACCTTACATTTCATGAATCTCTTACTGCACCGGCTAAACCTGATGGGCCTGATTATATCGATGTGTATATCACTCCTTACAGTGATTATACAACACAGGAAATATCAGGTGCATGGTATTACGAATGGTTGCTTAATCCGGCCGAAGCCGGCACCATTGACGGAAATGGACTCACAGTTACGGTAAACTGGAACAGCGATTACCTGGGACAGGCACAAATCAGTGCAGCAGCTATAAATGAATGCGGAGCAGGATTATATTCGGAAACCCTGGATATTACAATTGATAATACTGTTGGTATCCCAGGAAACGAGCAAACAGCATCCACCCTGAGGATCATTCCCAATCCGAACCAGGGAATTTTCAAACTGGAATGGGATTTAGCCGGAAATGAAACGGCCACCCGTCTTCAGATCACAAACATCCTGGGAGAAGTTATTTACACTGTTGAGGCACTTCCCGGTGAATCCTTTACAGAACTGGATCTTTCATCGATGAAAGGCGGATTGTATTTCGCGGTGATCAGCAACGGTAAAGACAGGATCGTCAGAAAACTGCTGATAACAAAATAAAGCTAAGCAAACAACAAACTGCATCCCCGGATATCGCTTGCATCGGTGCGCCCCAGCACTTCAAAGCCACCTCCGGGATGCAGCTTGCCTATATCCTGTGTAGCTAAAAAACTGCAGGAATAAACGTTTGCAAGATCTATAACATTAATGGCACCGCTGCGGCCTTCCGGTAGCATTGTGATCGGATCCTGCAGATCTCTGACCTTCACTTTCATCCAGGGAGGACTTGAAAATATCCCATCACCCATTGAATAAGCCTGGGATAACAATTCCGTCATCCCATATTCGCTGTAAATCCTTTCCGTTCCAAAGGCATTCTTAAGCAAACCATGTAGCTCCTCCCGGATCATTTCCTCCCTCCTTCCTTTCATGCCACCGGTTTCAATAATTATCAGTGAAGGGAAATCTATGGGGTTTTTCTCAGCCAGATCCAATAATGCAAAAGTCACCCCAAAAAGCACCACCGGAACCCCTGCATCCCTTTTCCTCCGCAATATTCCTGTCAAACCCCTGGTATCATGAAGGAAGAACCCGCTGTCGGTGTCACTGCTTTCCCTGATCAGGCCATCAACCATGTAAACCAGGGATGAACCTTCCCGCTCAAGATAAGAAGGTAATAAACCCAAAATACATTGGTGGGCCGGTTCTCCAAAAAAAATGCGAAAGCACGACCGGAAGCTTTTCAGGTATACCGCTTCACTTACCAGGAAATGCCTGCTGAACTCCATCCCGCTTGTCCCGCTCGATTGAAATACCCTTTCCCAGGAAGAAGAGCCGGTGATAACTCTTTCGCTCTTGTAAACCTCAACAGGAAGATAGGGAATCTCACTGACGTCGCTGATCTTTCCGAGATGATCGCAAAATTCACGGTATACAGCATTATATCTATACTGAAACAGAAATATATCCCATGCGATTTCGTTAAATTCATACTCCGTACCAACGGAAAAAACTATTTCCGCTAATTGCTCAGGAGTGAATTTCGAAAGATCCCGCATACGGTTTTTTTGTAATTTTATGATGATGAAAATCATATCAAAAATAAGCTTAATTCTTGTCCTGATCCTGATCTTTGGATCATCGTCCTGTAAAAAAAAGGAATCCTTTCCGGATATTCCGGAAATCACTTTCCTTGGTATGCAAAAGATATATAATCCCTCTCTTAACATTTACGACCGGGGCATCCTGAAGATTTCCTATAAAGATGGAAACGGAGACATCGGATTGTCACAAGGAGATACGTTTGTACCCTATAATCCGGGAAGCCGGTACTATTATAACCTGATTATCAATTACTACGAATTGCAAAACGGAGTTCTGACCCTCGTACCCATTGTTGTATACAATCCTCAAACCGAAAAATTCGATACTCTGTCACTCAGCGCCCGTGTTCCGGTTCTGACCCCCAGCGGCAAAAACAAAGCCATTCAGGGAACCATTACCGACACGATCTATATTTATAATTTCAATTCCACTTTCGATACCATCGGGTTCGACGTAACCCTTGTCGACCGGGCCCTGAATGAAAGCAATACCGTCAGCACACCCCTGTTCATCCGTTAGCTATTAACAATTTCTTAACACAACCTTAACAGAATCTTAATCGTATTTTCGTGCTGCCTGATTTTACAGGATGTAAATTTGCCGCTGTAGAAAAAGTATATATGCGGATAAAATTTATAATTTCTTTTCTCTTGATCTTTGTCACTTCAGGAACTGTATTTGCTGAAGGTATTGAAAGCACGGAAAATGCCGGTGAATCCAGGTCCGTTATCACAGGAAAAGTGACAGACAAGTTATCGGGTGAGGAATTGGTTTGTGCCAATATTTTCATTGATGGCCTCGACATGAAAGTATGCACAGATGTTGAAGGAAAATTCTCCATCTCAAATTTAGAACCGGGTAATTATACCATCAAGGTTAGCTATATCTCTTACAAGGAAACTGTTGTTGAAAATGTAAGGATCAAAAAAAATAAATCCAACGAGTTGGAAATACTCCTTGAGCCAATCTCATTCCAATAATTCCTCCTTCACCTTTAGGGAAATCTCAAATCATTGAATCTCATTAGTTTTAAATTAAGGAGGTTCTTTTTATCTAATCAAAATTCCCGATTCTCATTTCCGCAATCCCGCATACCATCGGAAATGATTTATTTATATATGTCTATTTGATTGACCTAAAGCTACTTATAGGTTGTTCATAAAATATTTTGCCCAAACTATTGCTTTAATGTTAATTTTATGTTAATTTTGTGTTAAGTTAATATTATCCTAAATGAGATACAGTTGACAGTAAATTAATCTAAGTATTTGAAAACTAAAAAGAAAGGGAGGGCGCTATGAAAAAGCTCATTTTAACTGTAACGATCGCCATGATGGCAAGTTTTGTCTTCGGACAGGAAGTCGTTTTGAAAGACGGCAAGTATTATACCGGAGACGAGCCCTTCACAGGACAATGTACCCAGTACTTTGACAACGGGAAAATCAAATGTGAAGCCTATATCCAGAAAGGCATCCCCGACGGGATCATGTACCTTTACCACGATAATGGTAAACTAAAGGAACAACGCGTTTACAAGAACGGCAAGAAAGACGGTACATGGATACAATGGGATGAAAACCAGAATAAAATAGCCGAAGCGAATTACAAGAACGATCAGAAGCACGGATATTGGTACATGTGGGATACTAACGGTAACAAGACCTATGAATTATATTACGTAAACGGCGAAAAACAAGGTAATTGGTATATGTGGGACAGCAATGGAAACCTTGCTATGGAAAAAAACTTTTGATTCATTGCTTTGTCATAACTTCATATAAAACGGGGCTAATGCCCCGTTTTTTTTATTATTCTCCGTTTAACTATTCTTAACAATTGCCTAATGAATTTATTAGTAATTTTGACCCCTTAAAATCATCTTTGTTTACTGTAATATTTCATGAAAATCATCATTCCCATGGCAGGTATGGGCAAACGAATGAGACCCCATACGCTTACCATCCCCAAACCCCTGATATCCCTTGCAGGTAAATCAATAGTACAAAGGCTTGTTGAAGAAATTGCCGGGGTTATCCCTGATAAAATCGATGAAATCGGATTTGTCATCGGTAATTTCGGGAGGGAAACCGAAGAAGAGCTTTTAAGTATTGCCGCCCGTACCGGTGCAAAAGGAAAAATTTTCTACCAGCATCAACCTCTCGGTACCGCCCATGCCATATTATGTGCTGATGAAATGCTGTCAGGCAAGGTCATTATTGCTTATGCAGATACTCTGTTCAAAGCTGATTTTGAGATGGACGACTCGAAGGATGGAATTATCTGGGTGCAAAAAGTAGATAATCCTGAGTCCTTCGGGGTAGTAGAACTCAACCAGGAAGGGAATATCACGGCTTTTCATGAAAAACCCAGGCAGTTTATTTCCGACATGGCCATCATTGGTATTTATTACTTCCGGGATGGAGACTATCTGAAAAATGAGCTTCAATATTTGATCGACAAAGGCATTAAGACCGGAGGAGAATTCGGCATCACCGATGCCCTTCAAAACATGATGCACAAAGGTACAAGGTTCTCAACAGATACTGTCACCGAATGGCTCGACTGCGGGAACAAAGACGCCACTGTGTTTACGCATCAACGCATCCTGGAATACCACAGGAATGAAAAACTGATTGCCGGCAATGTGGAAATACACGATTCCATCATTATTGAACCTTGTTATATCGGACCAAATGCCAAACTCCTTAATTCCGTGATCGGTCCTTATGTTTCAATCGGCGACAATTCAATCATAGATCATTGTGTTATTGAAAACTCTGTTGTCCAGAAGCACACTTCAATGAAAAACATGGTTGTAAACAATTCTATGATCGGCCATCACGTTGATATCCAAAGAAATCCCGAAGACTTAAGTGTCGGCGATTTCAATCAAATCAGATAACTTATGAGAATCAAAAGAATATCTTTTTATAAATCTGTATTATTGTCACTGGCTTTGGCCATAATGGCAAGTTCAGGAATTCTGGGTCAGGGAAGAAATACAAAAAACAACACGGGCACGGATAATACCCAGATTTTTCTTGAAGCAAAAAAGCAAATGATCCTGGGCGATGTGGCCAAAGCAGAAAAGCTTTTCCAAACCTGCATTGAAACCAACCCTGCCGATGGCGCATCCTATTATGAACTTTCCAGGATAAACCTTGCCCGAAAACAGTATGAAATTGCCATTGAACAAGCCCATAAGGCAGTCGATGCTGACCCGATGAATGAATGGTACATGATACATCTTGCAAGCCTGTATAAGCAAACCTCCCAATTCACGGAAGCTGCTGCGGTAATGGAAGACCTTCTATCGAAGTATCCCGACAGGTATGAATATTACAATGATCTGGCAGTGACATATCTGTTTAGCCGTGATTATGATAAAGCAATAGATGTATATCAGAAAGTGGAGGACAAATACGGTCTCAATGAGGAGACATCTATTCAGAAACATAAGGTTTACCTGCTTCAGAACAATCAGGAAAAAGCCATAGCTGAAATTGAAAAACTCGTAATTGCTTTCCCTTCTGAGCCTCAATACCATTCTATGCTGGCAGAATTATACATGGCCTCAGGGCAAAACGAAAAAGCTTTACCATCGTACAACCGTGTTCTTGAACTGGATCCGGGCAACCCTTATATCCATATTTCCCTCTCGGATTATTACCGGAAAGCCGGAGACTACCAAAAATCCTACAACTACCTAAAACAAGGGTTTTCCAATCCCGAACTTGATATCGACACCAAGGTGAATATTTTACTTGCGTATTATACTGCCATAGAATTTTACGATGAAAAGAAAGAGGAAGCTTTTGAGCTCTCCGATATCCTGATTGAAATCCATCCCGATAATCCTAAAGCTTATTCCATCCGGGCTGATTTGTTTTTTCAGGCAAAAGATTTCAGCAAAGCAAGAGATGACCTCAGAAAAGTGATATCACTCGACAGCAGCCGATACCTGGTATGGGAGCAACTGCTTTTTGCAGAAGCTGAACTTCAGGATTATGCATCCATGAAACTCGAAAGCAAGCGGGCTACCGACCTTTTCCCTCAACAACCTTTACCTTATTTATTCAATGCTGTAGCCAATTTCCAGGATAAAGACTTTACGGCAGCCATCAGCTCCCTTGAAAGAGGTATACGTTTTATAATTGACAATGAATTGCTTCTGGCTCAATTTCATTCATACCTTGGCGATGCATACCACGAAACAAATAATAACGAAAAAGCTTTCCAATCATACGAAAAAGCACTGAAAATCAATCCTGAAAACTCTATCGTCCTGAACAATTATGCCTATTACCTGTCGCTGGAAAACCTGGAACTGGAAAAAGCCCTCCAAATGGCAGAAAAAGCAATTGATCTTGATCCGGATAATGGATCGAACCAGGATACTTATGGATGGATTTTGTATAAACTGGAACGTTATGAAGAAGCCAAAGAATGGGTAGGAAAGGCCATTAAAAATCACAATGAGGAAAACTCAGTGGTACTGGAACATTATGGTGATATCCTTTACAAACTTGGTGAAACCCATGAAGCCATGAAATATTGGAAAAAAGCCAGGAATGCAGGCGGAGAAACCAGCGAATTTATCGATAAAAAAATTCAGGACGGAAAACTTTATGAATAGCATCTCAGGCAAATACATGCAATGTTTGCTTTGCAGGAAACTATTCTTCCTGATACTGATCCTGCTTTCCCTTAGTTCCTGCACAACCAGAAGACATATTTTTAAAGAACCCATTAAGGAAGAAGGTCCGGACTACCTCTTTTCCCAACTCTCCGAGAATGAATTGAAATTCACGTCTTTCTCCGCGAAGTTCTCCATCGACTATATCCACAATAAAAAGAAAACGGAGTTCAAAGGACAGATAAGGATATTAAAAGACAGCGTGATATGGGTTTCCTTCAGCCCCGCATTGGGGATTGAAATGGCCAGGATTATGATTACCAATGATTCCGTAAAATTCATGAACCGTCTGGACAATACCTATTTCATAGGAGATTATGACTTTGTAAATCAATTCCTGGAAACAAATATTGATTTCGATATACTTCAATCATTCGTCATCGGGAACGATTTTCAGTTTTATGATAAGACCAAATTCAGGGCATCCCTGGATGGTGGGCAATACCGCCTGACAACCATGGAAAGAAGCAAACTGAAAAAATATGTTAAGGAGAAGGAAGTCTATCCCAAGGTTTTTATTCAAACAATCTGGCTTAATCCCGAAACGTTTAAGATATCCCAGATCATGATCAAGGAGATCAAGAAAGAAAACAAAAAACTGGATGCTTTTTACAGCGATTTCCAATCTCTGGAGAATCAACTTTTCCCTTATAAGCTAAAGTTTGAGCTTTCTGCAGAAGAACAGATTGAGGTCTTCGTAAATTATTCCCGGATCAATCTGAATGAATCGTTGAATTTCCCTTTCCGTGTTCCTGCAAAATTCGAAAGAATTCATTAGCTTCGTTTCGATGAATTGCGGACTTCCCAAACATAGTAAACTGAAGATTTTTTTCCTGTCAGGATTTATTCTGATTACATTTTTATTGTCAGGGCAAACACGTGACCGGAAAAAACTTGAGCAGGAAAAAACCCAGATTGAAGAGGAAATCCGTTACAATAACGAACTCCTGGATGAAACGAGGCAGACCCGTAAGACATCCCTGAACGAATTGGTATTGCTTGAAAAACAGGTTGGGAAACGCGAACAGCTCATTACGGCCATTAATAAAGAAATCCGGTATTACGAGCAAAAAATCAATTCCAATAATGACAGTATCCGTAAGTTGACATCCACTCTTGAGCAACTAAAGGAAGAATATGCACGGATGATCTATTATGCCTATAAGAATCGTAATGTTTACAACCGCCTTATGTTTATCTTCTCATCTGAAGATTTCAACCAGGCTTACCGGAGATTGAAGTATTTCCAGCAATACGGGTCGCACCGCAAAACCCAGGCCGAGCTTATTAAAAAGACCCAGCATGACCTTGAGCTGAAAACACAGGAGATGGAAGATCAAAAAAGGCAAAAGGAGCAACTGCTGGCCGAGCAGGAATCCGAGATGCAGAAACTGGCTCAGGAGAAAGATCAGAAAAGCAAAACGGTGAACCTCCTCTCAAAAAGAGAAAAAGAATTGAAGGAGCAATTGAAGGCCAAGGAAAAAGCAGCGGCAAACCTGCAAAAGGCCATCACGGAAATCATCGCAGAAGAGATCAGGTTAGCCGAGGAAAAAGCGAAACGGGAAGCAAACATGACAACCCGTGAAAGCATGTCATTGACACCAGCCGAACTGGAACTGTCCAACGATTTTGCTCAAAACCGCGGACGATTACCCTGGCCTACCGAAAAAGGTGTTGTATCTTCCAGTTTCGGTGAACACGACCATCCTGTATTGAAAAGGGTAAAAGTTAATAATAATGGGATCGATATCGTCACCTCCACCGGGTCAAAAGCCCGGGCGGTCTTCAGCGGAACTGTCACAAGGGTTATCTCAATCCCCAGCTATCATAACGGAGTTATCATTCGCCATGGCGAATATCTTTCCGTTTACCTGAACCTCGACCAGGTCTTTGTAAGCAAAGGGCAAACCGTACAAACTCTGCAGGAGTTAGGTACCATTCATCATAATCAGGAAGAAGGGAAAACGGAATTGCATTTTGAGCTCTGGAAATCCAAGACCCTGATGGATCCAATGCATTGGCTGCTTAAGCTTTAAGGTTGATAAATGATTTTACAGGATACAGCCTTGCCCTGTAACTTTGTCCTGCAGATATATATCCCCGGATTAACCTTACGACCGCCAATACCGGTAACATCCCAGGAATATTCACCCGCCGGGTTATTTTTTGTTACTTGAGTAATCAGCCTTCCTGTAAAGTCGTAGATAAATATCCCTTCATCCGGATCTGCTTGTCCACCAACATGAATTCTCAATTGGTCGGAAAAAGGAATCGGAAAACACACAATCTTTGCAGTTTCATTAACGGATTCTTCCACAACAAAAACCGGAAGCACCTGCAGGGCCACTTCAATAAAATATTCTTCCCCTTTCAGATTGTACAAGGTAATATCCGCTACATAGTTTCCGGAATTTAGTCCGGTGGCATCAACGATAACTTTAACCGTGTCGGCCTCTCCCGGAAGGAGACTGCCTTCGTCTGTATCGACTACCAGCCATCCGGGCAATGCATCAGCATCGATTTCATATGGCATCAAAGAAGGGCTAATATTATTTATGGTAAAAACGCTGCTATCTTTATGATTCTGCTGCAAGGAGAAGTCAAATTCCTCCGGAGTAATCTCAAATGCAGGATTCATCATCAGCAGTACTGATTTATGTACATTCAGGCGGCCCCCGCTGACGGTAATTCCCTGCAGGCCTGAAAGAGTATCCACTCCGGCAAGTATGTAATCTTTGATCAGTAAAGATACCTCCTGAGGATTATCCTGATAATTTTCCAGGAAGCCGTTCCCTGCTGCTGAGAATATCAATGCAACCGCACCGGCAACATGAGGGCTGGACATGGAGGTGCCTGTCTTCATGCCATAGTTATTACTCTGCCGGGTCGACATAACCGTGGTTCCCGGTGCTCCAAGGTCGATGGTCTGTAAGCCATATCCCGCTCCTGAATTCTTTTGGTCGTATTGTGTGGTATTCGTTACCGTGATCAGGAAATCACTGGGAAAGGCAGTGGGTATATCACCGACTACATCGATATTCCAGTTGGCATTTGCCGTGGCGCCGGCACTCAGTATGCCAAGCTGACCCAATGAATCATACATCGCACCCCAGATGGGAAAATCTTCCGGTTGCCCCATGTTTACCCCAAAAGACGCATTGGTTGCCACGATGAAGGCTCCCTTTTCACCGTTGGTCTCATCATAGGTTGCCCTGATCTCATAGATGTAACCATAGGCCTCTACCACAGGAGCTTCAAAAGTTGAAGAACCCTGAACCGGAAGTATCTTCACCCCCCAGTTGATGCCGCTGACCCCTATCCCGTTATTCCCGATTGCCCCTGCAATCCCGGTCACATGTGTCCCATGATCGGCTGAACTTATATTACCGCTGTGATTGTATGAATTCCATCCATGATAGTCATCTTTATATCCGTTTCCGTCGTCGTCAATCCCGTTGTTGGGTATCTCATGGTAATTCTTCCAGAATAAAATATCCTCATGGTTGATGTCAAAACCATCATCAACGATAGCAATCACTATCGTGTCTCCAGCGGCTGTCAACCCGCCGGTAACCAAATCCCAGGCATCCGTTGCATCAATATCGGCATCTTCAATACCTCCCGACTGCTGCGTATTTTTTAAAGCCCACTGCTGGGAAAACTTTGGATCATCCGGCTCTGTTTCCCTCAGAGAAATATAGTGATTGAACTGGACAGCCTGAACGCCTGGAGTTTCTATGATCTCCTCCAGAACCAGTTTATCTGAACGCTTACCGGGTTCAAATGAAACCAGCCAGATATTCAAACGCTTCGATAATTGCCTGATGGGAATAATTCCTTTATTTTCAGCAACATCGGCGATAAGAGTTCCTTTTTTAAGCTGTATGATAAGTTCACCGGGAACATATTCTGCTTCGCTTTGCCCAAAAAGAATCCCGAACCCCAGGAAGATTAAAAATAAACCTGTTAAAATAATTCTCATCGTAAAAAGGATTTAATGTCCAGCATATATCCTGAACCGGAAAACAATTTACAAAAATAGTTAATATTTGACCTTAAAGGCCTAAGAGGATTTATCTCATCAGGATCATTTTCCCCGTAACAGCTTCCTGGCCTGTAGTAAGCCGGTAAAAATAAATCCCTCCCGGAAGGCCGGTTCCCTGCAAACCAAAATCCCATTCAATACTATGTTCCCCTTTCCTTAGATACTCCCCTTCGATCAATCCGGCAACTTTTTGTCCACTCAGGGTAAAGATCTCCAGATCAATCCGGGAGTCCCTGGAAAGTAAAAAAGATATTGAAGTCGAATTCCTGAATGGATTGGGATAACATGAAAGATTACCGACAAGTGGATCATATCCCGGTTCCTGAATATCTGCCGTAGTTAAAACTATATCGAAGAAGTCAAGGATTTTTGCCATCAGGTCAGATGTTGAGCTGGTATCATCCTGAAGTTCACCAAATTCAAATATGGTGGCAATGGTTTTATAGACTGGTGTTTCATAAGCAACCCCACAGGGAAATTCCTCAGCTTCACTTTCAAAAATGGTGTAAGCCGGTGGTGAGGGATTCAGGTAGTAATAGGAGAAAGGTGGAGTAGCATTGTTTTTAAACCCAAATCCTTCCGTAAAGGTACTGTCGATACCAAGAATATTTTCATACAAAGCGGGGGTGGTTACGATTCCAAGGCTGAACATGCCGTGCACCGGAGTCCATGTATCCTGCCAGGTCACCCGGCCCTCCATGTAAAGTCGTCCCCCGTTATTTAGATAAGCAGCGAGGATGGTTCCCTGTTCCCAGGTAAGAATATGATTGGCGAAATGCTTTCCCAGGAAAAGAAAAACCGACTGGTAATTGTCAAGTCCTTCCGATAGAAATCCCATGGTATACTGATGGGGAATTCCCATGGATTGCAATAAAGATATTACTGCCGGACCCGAAAGATTTTTTGGATCAAGGTCAACCACCAAAACCGGCATTTTACCAATCATTATACTTACTGTATCAACAGTAGTCACTCCTCTTTGATCCTGAATGGATAGTATGAATTTTGCGAAATGCCCGTTGGGAGCATTGTCGGAAGCAACAATATCAAAAGAAAATGAAGGGTTGGTTCCCGGTTGGATGGGTTGAGCCTCCATTCCCATGGCTCCGGTAACCTGCACATAAGCGTCGTCGGATTGGAGGGTAACAAACAATGGACCGGTGACAGCATGTCCTTTGTTAAATGCAAAAATTGCCAGTTCAGCTGTTTCTCCCGGGTCAAGGCGACCATTATCACCATCAATAACCTCTACCCTGCCTGCATACAAAGCGGGTGATTTAATATTCCGGTTTATCATCCGGCTCCAGGATTTCCCTGCCGCCGATGCTTCGAGGTTGAATCCGATAGAATGTTTGTCAGGCACATCCGGGTTTACCTTCAGTTTGAAAGCACCCGGTATGAGCATTTCCTGATACGCAGATAGCAAAGGAACCTGTTCATTCATATCGATTTCCTGAATAAACGGAGCCCCCAGATGCAGGATACAACTAAGATCATTTATTGCAGAAGCTGATAAATTCTTTATTCTCAAATCACAGACTAAATTCTCAGCATATTCTATAACTGTATCGTTCCCTCCGTGGACGATCAAGTCTATGAGCAGGGCATCGGAGAAGACAAGTCTCCGGTGATCGTTTATATAACTTTGATCCGTAACATAAACATCAACATCGAAGATTTTCTGTTCCTGGGTTGAATAAAAAGAGAGCACCCCATCTTCAGAAATACTATATTCTTCCGGGTAATGACCGGGAGTGAAAACCACGCTTGAACCGGCGGGTATCAACCTTGCATCCGTCCATTCTACAAAATGGCTGTTCAGATTATCCCCGTTGGAAATACCACCGGTCCATTCCATAAAATCTTTGTTTACCAATCGATCGTAATAAAAGATGATGGTACCGTCGGCTTTTATTTTTACGGCATACACAAGGTCGCTGCTGTATGGGTTGTCCCTGGCCGAGAGGTCCCAATAAAACAATGCCTCATCCGTTCCGGCTTCGACCCAAAGTCCGTCACCGGCATCTTCATTGGCAAAAGCCTGTTTGCTTTTAAAGGGAGAGATACAGCGTATGCTTCTGAAAAACTCCTTTTGTTTCCAGGTATAGGGCCAGTAGGTTACCTCACCAAAAGAAAGGAAACCAAAGGCATTAACAAAGATGGTGTCGTAAGTCTGCCCGAAAAAAGGGAAGTCGAAACCCAGCGCAAAGGAAAACACCGTATCCTGCCCATTACCAGGATAAAGCTGGGTCCCTGGCATTTCCGGAAAATCGGCCAAGCCGTATCCTGAGGAATACTTTCTGAGCAACTCCCACTTATACGGTGGTGTCCCACCTGCTGCATCAAGCACAGACTCATATGGTTCTCCGGGTATATATGGGGACAATTCATCGTTTAGTATCTTAGGCACATCTACCTGAACCAAAGCGGTAAGTGAAACCTTGGTAGTAAAATTATCCAGAAGCGGAATATTGCTCTGATCACAGGGTATTTCCGCCAATCCTCCGGTATAGTCCATCAGGGAAAAGGAAAGGATCTCACCGGATCTCTTGTTGTAAGGATCGCGTTCATCAACCATCAGGAAAAACCTGGCAGGCTGGCCGGGGATGACATGGCTGAGCAAAGGGGTTACATCAAGTCCAAATTCAATGATCTGGTTTTCCTCCAGGGTATCGCTTCCCTGCATGTATTTATCCCCGCCCTGATAATTGAATATCGGAAAATCCAGGATGGCTGTGGGATAGGATTGAGAGGTATCCGGACTGATGCCGGCGGTGACCTTGATCATCTCCCTTGAATTATGTTTCAGAGCTATTTTGTATGTTATTTCCGGTTTATAAATTTCCTTGGGGAAGAGCACATGGACCACGTTCCCCCATATTCCTCCATCGCTGATGGGATCAGCAATCGCCTTGTACATCACATAACTGTATCCCTGGTCGGCCCAGGTTGTATCGTAACTGTTGGCAAATTTAAACCCTCCGATTTCCCAGTCACGTACATTCACAACGCCGTCAAGGTTGATATCCAGGTCATTGGTGTATGAGCCGTCGCCGTTGTAATCAAAGCGGATGGAATCATTGTAACCGATGATAGTCATCCCATGCAGGGCCATGTCGCACCAAAAGGGGATAAAATATTTATATTCTTCAGGGGTACCTTCAGGAAGGTGCATCAGAGTCCAGGGACTGCAAGCGATGAAGCTTGCTACTCCTCCGACATCGGATCCTTCCATGTGGTGATGCAGCCAGTGCTTCAGGGTGAGTATACCCTCTTCGGTACCCACAGGAATAGCGTACATCGCATCCAGCCGGTTTTGCATAGCGAGGTAATAACTGTCGTAACCCGACATCCATCGCTCTCCTCCCCCGTTGTAAAACCCTCCATATACCTCTGATGTAGGATTACCGAACTTTTTGAGAACATCCAGTGTATGCAGATAATTTACACCGTACCATCCATCCCCTCCATTGTAAAAATTCCATGAAAAATGGGTTGTGTATTGGTTTTCAGGAACATCGGAAGGGAGTCCGCGCAGGCGATTGATCTCATAAGTAAAGTTATATGCGATGCTGGTCGATTGCATGCAATTGGGATAAACCGTTTGGCTGAAAATAGGGCGTAAATAAGGATGTTCCGAGTTATCAACAACCGCAGGCAGATCCATGTTCCTGTATTCATCAGGCAGACTGAGCACAGGAAGCCCTTCCAGCATGGCCATATCGGCCGGGCTTAATTGAAACCCGACAGCCGATTGATAGGCCGGATCAAAAAAATCCATTTCCTGGGAGAAAGAATAAAGCAACGGTGTGAAGAAAAACACCAGAGTCAACAGAAGTCCTTTTTCAGATCTTTTCATACGTTTTATATTAGATTTTCACAACCCCATTCCACACAAGAGGATTCCGTAATTTAAACCGTAAGACACATCCTGTCAAGCCCCGATCAGTTATAGGCATATCCTGAAAAGTATCCGGCTATTGAACATGTCTCTTGCTTCTAATTACCAGGCAAATATAAAAATAAAAGCCCCGGCAATGCCGGAGCTTTCGCACCCAATGTTTAACTAACATAAAAAATAAAACTACAGAAGCTTGAAATGGAATTTCGCGTAGTACTCTTTACCGACGGTGATATTTCCGTTTTGCAACTTTATGCTTTCCAGTTTGGTAACGAGATAGTCGTGAAGCTTTTCATCACCGGTGTTGGTGGAAAGAATATGAATATAACCGTCTTCATCATAAGTGAAACTTACCCTTACCTCTGCCGGGATTTCCGTTTCCCTGGCAAATTCAGGATATGTAAGTTCCCTGCTTATCATATTCCTGGTTTCCTGCGGAAAGATACTGTCTAACCCATAATTATCCGCGTTGATTACTTTAATCTCACTGGAATTCATAAAATCTTTGTTCACCCTATCGGCGATCTTTTCAAGCGTCATCTCCACAGCAGGTTCGGAAGGACGCTCTTTCTTATCTTTTCCGTCATTACCGGCATAAAGAGCTGAGCCGGTTAAGAAGACACTAATCAGGATATATATGCTTGCTTTTTTCATGGCTATTGATCATTTAAATTATTTGTCTAACCTTCGTGCTAATAACATTACCAACCTTGTGCCAAAATGCTTTAAGCCTTGTTTATCTGCGTTTTACAGAAGCATTAATCCGTGAAATCAAAACAAAAATGTGTTCGGAACAATCCAGCGTTGTTCAGATACGAACATGAAATGGGAAACAATGAGAAAAATAAGATCAGGATTTACCTCCGATAACAATCACAAACTCGCCACGAATGGCTTTAGCCGAAAATATAGCCAGCAAACCGGATAAGGTCCCCCGCAGGGTTTCCTGGTGGATCTTGGTGAGTTCTCTGGATATGGAGGCGGGACGGTCGGGTCCGAACTCCAACACCAACTGCTCAAGTGTTTTTAACAGCTTGTGCGGGGATTCATAAAGGATCACGGTAACAGGCAATCCGGCCAACCATTGAATCCTGGATACTCTTCCTTTCTTCATAGGCAAAAAACCTTCAAAGAAAAAACGGTCGGAAGGCAAACCGGATTCCACCAGGGCAGGGATCAAGGCCGTTGGCCCGGGAAGACATTCAACCTCAATATCGTTTTTAAGACATTCCCGGATCAGCAGGAAACCGGGATCGGAAATACCCGGCGTACCGGCATCGGATACCAGGGCGGCGCTTTCAGAAGACAGGATCAGCTCGATGGCCTTTGCCAGGACTTTATGCTCATTATTCTGATAAAAGGGGTACATACGAGAACTGATCCCGTAATGGTTCAGCAATATCCCTGTCGTACGTGTGTCTTCTGCAAAAATGATTGCAGCTTCTTCTAAAATTCGTAGCGAACGGGAGCTGATGTCCTCAAGATTACCGATCGGGGTAGGGACTATGAACAATTTTGGCATGATCAGTGTTTGGGGTTGAATTTTTCCAGAGATTGTACGAAATCGGTCAATAGCCGGAACAGGCTATTATAACCGGAAAGTGGCAAACCCGGGGATTTATCGTTAACCGTGTGATACTCGTTATATCCATCTCCCATGCTATAAATAAACACGGAGGGAACACCTTTCTCATAGAAAGGACAGTGATCGCTGTTACAGGATTCACCGCGGATCTTTACCTGTTTCAGGTATTGATGACGGGTGTTGATCTGCTGCAGGGTATCAAAGGCTGATCTAAAGGTCTCTCCATTGACAACGGTAATCCCGTCGCTGCCGGTACCGACCATATCAAGGTTAACGAGGAATTTAACCTTCGACAAATCAAAAAGGGGATTGTCAGCACAATATCTCGCCCCGACAAGTCCGGCTTCCTCACCACCCAGAGCAATAAAGACCATCGAATAATACGGAGCGTCTTCAAGCCCGGCATAATAACGGGCCAGATCCATTATCATGGCTGTCCCGCTTGCATTGTCATTGGCTCCGGGGAAACAGGCATCCCGTCCCATACATCCCAAATGATCATAATGGGCGGTGAAAACTATCATAGTATCCGGTTGGACAGATCCTGGAACATAGCCTGCTACATTTTGGGATATATAATCAGGAATGAACTTCGACTTCACTTTTATTTTAACCTCGCTGATGCTATCCCCGGGAATTGCACCCCGCTTGACTTCCCCGACAAAAAAGGATGATGGCGAACGGGCATTGGAAACATGCCACCAAAGATTTTCTTTATCCTCTTTAAGTACCAGAACAGGGTTATTCAGATAATTTTTCCGCTTTACGTTTGTATGATATTTATCCGTTATAATGATGTGCCCGCTGAGATCCTCATTGGCAAACCGTGTATCTTTTTCGGTGTCAAAAAGCGAATCGTTGAACAGAAAAACCGGAGAATATACTTCGTTTACAGAAGGCACGAAGGCTGCAACAAGATATTCGGTACCCGGAGCAAGCAGTTCCTTATTGATCCACAGACGGGTTTTTCCGGTAATGACATTGATCGCCATGGGGAATTCCTGGAAATAATCTTCACCGAAATATTGGAGTCCATGATGCCTGAACTGACTGCGAATGTATCGGGCCGCTTTCAGATCGCCTTTTTTAAAATATCCTCTGCCATGAAATGAAGAAGAAGCAAGGGTCTCAATGACCTTTGTTGCATATGGCTTGTCCTGCGAATACAAAACATGCACAAACAGCAATGCCGCTAATAACAACTGCCATTTCATTTATAAATATTTCCTCTCCACCAGATCCTTTAATCTGGCAAAATATTCAGAATCGTCTTTCCATTGATGGTTCCGGCTGAGTTCACCAAGGAAATATCTTGCTTCGTCCAGGATCTGAAATGAGTTCAGCTTGCGGATGGCAGCATTATATGCATCCATATCGCCCTGGAAAAGTTCTTTGATAAACAGGAACTTATCGTTCACGCCAATGGCCATTTTCAGGTCGTTGATAGGATTTTTCTTTATCCTGGCGGCCACGGTCTTGTCGTCTTCTTCAAGGAACTTATCCGCCAGGATGGTTTTCTTTTCACCAAGCACATCCATTTTTCTTTGGGCAGGAATATTCGCCGTGGATTCTGGCGGAGAGACAACTTCCCTAACTTCACTTACCTCCGTCTTTTTTTCCTTTTCAACCTGAACAGGTTCTGCTGCTTTAGCCGGTTTCGGCTTTTCAGGAGTTACCGGAGGATTTTTATCCGGTTCATCCGTTGCGAAAGAAGCCTCAAGCTGGATTACCTGATCGTACAGTTCCCTTATTTTGTCTTTCAAACCGTCGAGATCCAGATTGGAAGGGATGCCTTCCTGCTTTTTTATCATCTCCAGGCGGTACTGGATATTCTGCATAAGATGGGAAATCTGCAGCTCGGTCAGTTTACGGTCTAATTTTTGCATAATTGCCATTTAACTTGAGAAACGAATTGAAATCGTAATTTTGTATTTTCGGCAATAAAGATATAAAAGATTAAACTCACTGGCGCATGTTCCTGGAAAAGACAAAAGGGCCACATCGCAGCGGTTGGATTGAAGTTATTTGCGGATCGATGTTTTCCGGCAAGACGGAAGAATTGATCCGCAGGTTGCGCCGCGCCATAATAGCCAGGCAAACCGTTGAAATATTCAAACCCAGGATCGATGTCCGCTACGATCCGGAAAGCATCGTTTCTCACGATGCGACCTCCATCCGGTCAACCACGGTTGAAAATGCTTCCCAGATAATGTTTTATGCAGGCGAGCATGAAGTGGTTGGCATTGATGAAGCCCAATTCTTCGATAATGCCCTTCCGCAGGTATGCAATCAGCTTGCTGATGCAGGGAAAAGGGTGATCGTGGCCGGCCTCGACATGGATTACCTTGGCAAACCCTTCGGCCCTATGCCTCAGCTTATGGCCATAGCAGATTATGTGACCAAGGTGCATGCCATTTGCA